>SWCD01021305.1_pt1 | contig 37280 bp, 29 predicted proteins | sample 4693011 | NCBI WGS metagenome assembly SWCD01 (sample SAMN10267278, study PRJNA491770) | bioreactor metagenome | isolation source: DHS bioreactor inoculated with marine | place: Japan: Omine Ridge, Nankai Trough
TTTTTTTGAAGCCAGGAAACTGGCTTCTTTACAGGTTAGCATTTCATTAGCCTCTATTTAATTGAACCACTTCAGATCAAGGCAATGGCGTAATTGCAGCCGCGCTCTCGACAAAATCACCCAAAAATTGTTGAGTGTCGAAATGGACATCATTTTGCAGATATCCTCGCTCGCCATTCCATCCAGTTCACGCAGCATAAACAATTGAGCCATTTTGGTCGGCAACCGGTCGATGCAGTGCTGCAAAATGTCGATGAATTGCTCCTGCTCCAACGAGACATCCGGTTTGGACCAGGAAGATAAATCGATTTGCCAACCGCCTTGCCGGTCAAAATAATCGTTGTTAGCATCCTCTGAAAATTGATCCGCAAATCCCTGCGTCTTTTCCCTGGAGGCTTTTCGAAAATGGTCGATTATCTTATGCTTCAGGATGCCGATCAGCCAGGTCCGCTCGGATGCTTCTCCGGCGTAGCCGGCATTGGCTTTTAGAGCACCGAGCAGCGTTTCCTGCACCAAATCCTCAGCAATCTCGGGAACACGAACCCGGGCAAAGGCATAGCGATAGAGAATATCACCATGCAAATCCAACCATTGATCAGGGGTTGACAATTTATGCGTCATCTTACTAACCCCGTTGTTATTAAAATTATTTGATCCATTCCTAATGAAGACAATGTTGAAAATTGAATGCCAAGTATAAGGCAAAACAATTAAATAATTATCCACAGCAATTCTCATGCGGATAATTGCACTTCTCATTCCGCGCCATTAACCGACCGCTCATAGATCAGCCAAACGCGCCGGTCATGCCGTAAACAGCAGCGGCGCACAAGGCGGCACAGGGCAAGGTCAACAGCCAGGACAATATAATGGATACAAACATTCGATGATGCGCCTTGCCGTTGGTCAGACCGATACCGAACAGCGAGCCCACCGACACATGCGTGGTGGAAACGGGCATGCCGAATTGGCTGGCAAAAATCACCAGCAAGGCGGTCGTCAAATTGGCGGCCAGACCTTGCCCGTGACTGATTTCGGTGATTTTGTGGCTCATGGTCTCGGCGACGCGCCTCGCATTGATGACACCGCCTAAAGCCATCATAGCGGCGACCAAAATGATGACCCAGTGCATGCTTAGCGAGGGCGCCAGCAATAACAATGCCGCGATTTTGGGCGTGTCATTAAGGCCGCGGGCAAAACAGACGGAACCCGCAGTCAAAAAATGCAGTTTATCCACCACGCTTTGCGCATTGATGCCCAGCACCTTGCCCGAATAACGGTCGGCGCAGGCCGCTTCGGTGTCGATGCTGAGATTAATCGACGGATTTTGCGCCATGGTCATGGCTCCCACGCCATTGTTTAAAGCTGCTTCATTTTCCACGCATAAACAGAGCGGCTCGCCTATACCCAACCGTTGCCGGACCTGCTTTAACGCCAGATAGACAAACATCGCCAGCACTACAGCAACCAATGGGCTTAACAGCAACGGCAGCACGAAATCATGCTGCAACGCGGTGAGATTCATTTCACCCCATGAGGCCAGCAAACCGCTGCCGACCATGGCCCCGAGCAAGGCATGCGTCGTGGATACGGGAAAGCCGACGCGAGTCGCCAGAATCACAGTCAATCCGGCGCCCGCGGCCACCGCGGTAATAAAAGGAATCGACTGGATCAGGTTATCCATGACCAGGCCTTTGCCGGAAAACTTAATCAATAGCGTTTGTGCTAAATACAAGGCACAAAGTGAACCCGCCAGAGTGGTCAACGTGGCCCAGAACAAAGCCACGCGGTAAGTGGCCGCGCCGCTGCCGTACAAGGACGCGACGCCTTTAAAGTTATCGTTGGCGCCATTGGCGAAACTCAGGAAACCTACAGCCATCATCAGCAATAACAGTGTCATATCAATACCTCCCGGTTGAGTTACCCGCGCCGCCACGCGTGTAAGCGTTCCAGCAAGCGCAGCACGCCTTGCGGCGCATGCGCGCGTTTCCAGACACCTGCCGCGTATTTGTTGGCTTCGGCCAGGGTCGGATAAATATGGATCGTGCCCAACATTTTGTTCAGTCCGATACCATGTTTCATCGCCAGGACGAACTCGGCGATCAGGTCGCCCGCATGTTCGCCGACGATGGTAACGCCGAGAATCTTGTCCTTGCCGGGCCGGGTCAGGACTTTGACAAAGCCGTGCGCCTCGCCGTCGACAATGGCTCGGTCGAGATCGTCGATGCCGTAAGTCACGACCTCATAAGGAATACCCTGTTCTCTGGCATCTTGTTCGTTCAAGCCAACCCGAGCCACTTCAGGTTCGGTAAAGGTCGACCAGGGAATCGCCGAATAATCGGTACGGAATTTTTTGAATTGGCCGAACAAGGCGTTGACGGCGGCATACCAGGCCTGATGCGCGGCCGTATGGGTAAACTGGTAAGGTCCCGCCACATCGCCGACGGCGTAGATATTCGGATAATTGGTTGCCTGAAAGCCATTGGTGGCGATGGTTTTCCGAGGCGACAGGGTAATGCCCAATTCTTCAACGCCATAGCCATTAATATTGGCTGCCCGGCCGATCGCGACCAACACTTGGTCGAACGGAATTTTGACCGGCTTACCCTGATGCTCGGCGATCAGGATTTTTTCGCCGTTTTCGACGATGAATTCCCTCGCGGTGTGTTCCAGGCGTAAATCGACGCCTTCCCGTTTGAAACGCGCCATGACCGCTTCGGATACCTCCGGGTCTTCACGCACCAGCAGGCGCGGCGCCATTTCGACCACGGCGACCTGGCTGCCGAAACGGGCAAAGCATTGGGTCAGTTCGCTGCCGATCGGACCTCCGCCGAGTATCAGCAGGCGTTGCGGCAATGTCCGCAAATTCCAGATGGTATCCGACGTCAAATAGTCGATAGTGTCAATACCGGGGATGGGCGGCACAAACGGGCGCGCGCCCGCGGCAATGACAATCGATCGCGTACTCAGGACTTGAAGGCCATCGGCAGTTTTGATCCGGACTTCCCAAGGCGACATGATTTTGGCTTCGCCCTCGATGACATTAACGCCCAGTTCTGTGTAACGCTCGATCGAATCGTGCGGTTCGACGGTTTTAATGACCGACTGTACCCGTTCCATGATGTCGGCGAAATCGAATTCCGCGCTGGCCTGTTTGATGCCGAATTCCTCAGAGCGCTTCAGATGAGACAGCCATTTGGCCGAACGAATCAGCGCCTTCGACGGCACGCAACCGGTATTCAGGCAATCACCGCCCATTTTATGCTTTTCGATCAGCGTGACTTTGGCTTTAACGGCCGCCGCGATATAAGCTGTCACCAGTCCGCCGGAACCGGCACCGATCACGATAAGGTTATTATCGAAACGTTCGGGTTTATGCCATTGACGGTAAACCTTAAGCGCTTTAACGGTTTCGACGATTTTCTTGGCCAGCAACGGAAACAGTCCCAATAACGCGAATGAGCCCAGCAAGGTTGGCGACAATATACCGGACAGCGATTCGATTTTCGCCAACTGGGTACCGGCATTGACGTAGACGAGCGTCCCGGCCAGCATGCCGACCTGGCTGACCCAGTAGAATGTCCAGACACGAAGCGCCGTCAACCCCATCGCCAGATTGATCATGAAGAACGGGAAAAGCGGCACCAGGCGCAGGGTAAACAGATAAAAAGGACCGTCGCGGCTAATGCCCTCATCGATCGCTTGCAGACGGGTGCCAAAACGCGATTTAACAGCATCCCGGAACAAAAACCGCGCGGCCAGAAAAGCCAGCGTCGCGCCGATGCTCGAGGCAAAGGACACGATCACCGTGCCCCACAGTAAACCGAAAACGGCCCCACCCGCCAGGGTCAATACCGTGGCACCGGGCAGCGACAGGCCGGTAACGGCGATATAGAGCAAGGCATAAATCACGACAGATAAACCGGGATGGGCACTGCGGTAGGATTCAATGGCCGCCTGCCGCGATTTCAAGGCTTCCAAAGTCAGGTATTGCCCGAGATCGAAGATGAAAAAAGCCGCCATCAAAGCCGCGATGACCAAGAGCAACACAATTCTTGATGCTTTCAAGATGCGCTCCCTGCCCGTTCGAATGACGGCTTTATTAATACTGATGTCTGTAGTCGGCCGGCTCTCTCTAATTGAATAATCAAGCGTGGATTCCTTTGCATAACAATAAATGATGCCTGTTAGTCGATTAATAAGATATTTGCTTACAGAACGAAAAAATTAAGACGAGAAAATTGAGCGATATGTCTTCGCCTTTGCCCTGAGTTTATGCGGCGGCTTGACGCCTTTTTTAAAGTTAAAGACGTCAAAAATATGACTTTGATCGCGTAATGCAAGAAGCGCTCTCGGACTATTTTGATATTGCTATGGAACGATCCAGGAGCTGACAGGTTTAACCGGCTGCATTCCCGAAGCATCCAATTGCACCAGGTAAGCGCCTTTGGAAGCGAACCGTTGCTCGGGGCCAAGACTTAATCTCGGAAATGTGCCGGGATTTAGCGCGTTTTCCGCTTCATGTTCAATGTATTCAAGCAGATAATCGCGCGAAAAATGATCGACAACATGTTCGAGCCCATACTGCAATAAATTTAATGCGTAGTAGGTATTGAATTGAACTCTGGCATTGGAAATTGGCAGTCTTCGGGTATTCATCCACGCTCTGACTCTGAATGCGCGTGGATGATAGGCGGTGGGCAGTTCATAGGGATAGCTGAAATAGAGTTTTGGCGCAAGCTCTTTTGAAACGCTGGTCAAATCTGCTTGTAAGAGTTCCGACGGCAGAAAAATTTGCTCTATCGTCTGAGCCCGGGCTGCCAGTTCGCTTAAAATCGCGCTTCCCAGTTTGCCGGGCCAAACGACAACCTTGCCGATCCGGGGGTGGCTCTCCATATATTTTGTCCATTCAAGCCGAAAACTTTCCATATCCTTTACAGGAATGCTTTCAACGGCGAGCGCCTTGTCGGCACTAAGCGTTTGGATAAAAACCCGCGCCGGTTTGCTTCCTTCCACATCGTCCGCATGAAACACGGCAATAGGCGCTGCCGGATCCGGTTTTTTTTCTTTCAGCAGATACTTGGCGATCGCTTTGGCTTCCAATAAAAGCCCTTGATTGAAATAAATGGAATAATGGCCCGGTTGTTCAACCGGCGGTAACTGGGTTAACGGAAACAGGCAAGGCACGCTGTTTTTTTCGCAAAACTCGTGTATCGGCGCCCAGTTGCCTTCCGCCATGCCGCCGATTAAGGCAAATACCGGTTTTTTCTGATAGTGCGCCGCCAATTCTTTCGGCCATTCCGCGGGGTTATCGGAAAGCTCCCAAACCTCATGATTCCAGATGCGGAAAGCCTTGGCGAAATCGGAACGATAACTCGGCGAAAAATTGGGATGATCCAGATTGCCTTTGGTTTCCAGATTCAACCATTCCACGAATTTTTCGATGGTCGATAGCATCGCATTCTTATTGTCGGCATTGGCGTTTTGACTGACCACAGTCGCGAAATAAATCGTGTTTTCGTCCACGCCGGGATCGTTGTGCGAAGAAAGATTCTTTAAATAGGCCGTCAAGCCCGCCATATCGTGATCGTTGATTTTATAACGCGGCATCAAGGAACTTAATTTTCTTCCTGAAGGATCGATGCCCTCGCGTATGGCAAGCGCTAAGGATTCATCCGTATAGGCCGGCCGCTGGTAAGAAGAACGCATTCTTGCCCAAAAGAGTTTGGACTGGCTTTCCTTGAATAATTTTTTGAACAGATCGGCACGATCGAAACGGCGGGGATTGAAAAGGCTGGCGCCGGTTACCGGCAAAACATAGTTGCCGCCTTCACTGGAACCGTAACCGCTGCGCCGATGGCATTGAGCGCAATTGAAATGGGCATCTTTAAATTCAATGTCGCCCTCGGTTTGGCCTTGCAGCGGCTTGCCGGAAGAGTCGATGCCTTGATTATAAATCCGTTCACCGACCGCTGAATTATCGAATCGGAAGACATTAAAATAATGGTGCGCAATCCATAAGCCACCGAGCGGCAATAAAATTACAAAAAAAAGTTTTAAGCCCTTTTTTATGAGCGAGGATGATGTCAATCTGGCGTCCATTAATTTAGTTATTGCTGAATAGAGAAATAATGCCGAAAAACGACTGGCCATTAATCTTTAGGAACGTGAATTTTATAACTCCCGTTCCTTAGACGGGCCGGGTAACCCGATCAGGCTTTTATATTCCATGACCATATCGTTCCTGCCCAGGAGCCCCTCGATTCGTATCCAGTTGGCACCGGGCCCGGAGCGCATGAAAGTAAGCGACTTGTGGTACATTTTATTATTTCCGGTATAAGAGGCTTCGAAGGCTTTCAATATCTTGGAGACATCGTCACGGCTGCCGGTCAGAAAATGCCAGTTTTTTCCGGCTTTAAAGCGTTTGGCGTATTCGAACAGTCTCTCGGGCGTATCCTGTTCGGGATCGATCGATATGGAAATCAGGCGGTATTCATCGCCGGCCAATGCGTCCAGTTCGGGCTGGGCGCTGGCGAAAGAAGCGCTTAGCACCGGACAAATGGTGGAACAGGTTGCAAAGATGAACTGTACCATGACCGGCCCGCCGTAATCGATCAATTGGCGAAGGTCGACAGCGCTGCCTTCCTTATCAACCATTTGCAAGTCAGGTATGTCGTACCTGGCCTCGCTACGCGTATAGTTTTTAACCGAAGGTTTTGCATGCTCTTCGCTGGATTGTCGAGTCGGGTTCTCGCTGGCCATGGGCTTGAGATCGGATAGCATCCAGCCCTGCATGATATCGCCGGCTAATGCGCTTTCCCCATAAAGCCATAAAAAGATAATTCCAAGAAACCATTGATATCGTAAATGCATTATCCCCCCTATAAAAACAGATAAGCGGCGCCTTGTTCAATACAAGAGCGCCGCCGATTTCCAACGGTTATGTTATAGCTTTAAATCATACGGTTAATGAATCGACCACACCGCAATATCGTGATGCAAAGGGTCGAATTGATACCAGCGTATGCGCCGCGAAGGTTCGAAATTCATTTGCATGACCAGATTATGCTCGCCGACGACAGTGCTGTCGCCTGAACCCGTTGCGGGCGGTGTTATTATCAGGCTCGGCTTGCCTGATGTGGGCATGCCGGCATTAACCCACCAGTGAGCGCGTCCGAAAGTGAACCATTGTCCAGCCCCTCCGATGGCTTCGGTGGACTGGAAGGTATTTTCCCAACCGCGCCTGCCGCCGAAATCGACATTGAAGTAGGCATGGTCGAAATGGTCGCCGTTCAGCAATTTGATTTTTACTGTTTTGCCCCTGAGTTTCCAATCGGGATAGATGACAGCGCTGTCATCGGTAATACCCTTCATTTGGCCATAGATAGTATTGTTGACGAATAGCAGCGTCCAGTCGCTATCCGGATCGGCTGTTACGCCGTCCGGCAGTTTATTCCGGTCCTGCCATTGATAGAATGCGCGATCGAGCGCCGCAATATCCTCTGGCGAAGCACTGCCATTCGATTTAATTGACCGCAAGGTGTTCCACATGCGCTTGGCGGGCGCAAGATCGCCAATTTTAGCGATCGCCGCCAATTTGTCCGCTTCGCTCGCCGTCGGATGTTCGCCGAAAACAGAGGTTTCCCATTGCACCAATGTCTTGCCCGCTAACATTTTTCGGGCGTTTTCGGCAACCTGAACCCTTGGCGGATGCCTGCGCCAGCCCCAGTGATAGCTCAAATTATAATATTTGCCCGGCGCCATCTTTATTTCATACTCGGTCCGGGTGCCGTCCTCCATCGGAAAAAATGTCTGGTCCATCAAGACATTGGGCATCGGTGGCATCCCCGGCGGACTCAGAGCCGGGTCGTCGAAATACATCACCATGGGCGCGAAATCCTCATGTCCGCGGTTCAGCGTATCGACTTTATAGTGTATGGTCCAGGGCACGTCCAACACATCGCTGGGATCGATCATGTTGGTGTCGGATTCGATATGGCTGTCGAACCAGATTTGATGAATCTCGACAATACCGCCAACTTTGACGCCATTTTCAAAGATGGGCTGAACATGCTTTACTTTATCAGGGCCGTTGTAATGCAACATCGGCATGCCGTTATAATTCCGGCCCGGAATCGGATTGCCTTCCAGCACGTCGATAGCCTTCTGCACGGCAGCGGCATTTGACCCATTCGAGTCCTTAATCTTCTTGAAAGCCATGGCCAAGTCGTCCGTAGGCGAGGTTTTATCGATTTCGGAAACGACAGGATCGGGATGCAGGTTATAGGGATGCTCCGGCGTGGACGGCAGGGTATTGGGCACTTCGACGCCGTTGCTATCGCAAACGTTCTTGTAGACGGTGGGCAGATGATTGCTTCCCGGCGGCTCGGCGAAAGGGTCCTGACTCGGGAAAATAGTATTTTCCGGAGTGATAATGGTGGTTGTTTTCACGCCGTCGGTTACCGTTACCGATTCCTGAGCTTCGGGAGGCATCGGTTGAGGCATGAGACAGTCCGCGGCGCTCGCCGCGGCAACACTGCCTAAGGAAACCGTCATGGCTAACAGCAGACGGCTGTAACTGAATTTTTGTTCTGACATAGTTGAACTCCGTTCCTTAAAGTACTTCTGGAATCGCGGATTGATAAGACGAAGATGATTTAAACATCGCGGTTGCTGTGTTTGTCTTTTTTGAGCCGGGTCAGGTCCACGGGCCCGGCGCGCTTAATCCCACTGCCTGCCGGGCTGCCGTTTTGCAGCCAGCCCAGGCGCGTTACCGCCATATCCGGGTCCGCGTCAGTGGCAAAAGCGCCCCATAAGCCCACGCTGCCGTTTCCATAGTGAACCATGCGCATATTAATGCCCTCATGGTGATGGTGTCTGGATAGGTGCCTGGCAAACCGGCCGCTGATTGTTTTGGAATCATCTTCCGAGGGACGAAGCAGATGCCATCCCGCCGGTATACCATGTTCCCCGGCATAGGCGGCAAGCCTCTCCACGGTATCTTTTTCAGGATCGGTGGTAATCGAATAGATACTGAACTCTTTTCCCAATTTATCCCCCAAGCGCTGGGCTATCTGAGAAATATGTTCGAGCGATGGAAAATGCTTTTGGCTGTCGATGGACATGAATTGCACCAATACAACCTTGTCGCGTATTAGATCACTGTAAAAACGGTAAGCCTTGCCGGTGTGCGAAGTCACTTCCACATCAGGAAACTGATTACCGCCCCTGCCCTGGGTCGGAGGCGGCAACAGGGCTTTTACTAGCAGGTCTCTGAGTTCCATTTTGGAAATCGGATGGGCTGAAACTTTCTGGTCTTTTTTGTTATTCATAAATACCTCGTGCGAGTCAAATTCTGTGAGTTACAACAGGCATAGTTAATCGCCCTCACCCGGAGGTACAATGTCCCACCGGATCATCATCGCATGATCTTCATGCACGACGTTGTGGCAGTGCATGACGTGTTTGCCGAGAAAATCCCGCCAGCGCGAGTAAAATTTCACTTCCTCGTTAGGTCCCAGCATGACCACGTCTTTTCTGGCATGCCGAACATCATTGCGATCCACCGGTTTTCCGTTTATTTCCAGTATCTGGAACTCTTCGAAGTGGCTGTGAATAGGATGCATCCAGGTGTTCCCGGCATTTCTGAACGTCCAGATCTCGGCGCTGTCCTGTTCGATCAAGGCGTCGGGTCTGTTAGGGTCCATCAATTTGCCGTTGATCGTCCACAAACCGTTGTCGTAATCGAAAACGAACAGGCGTTCCCTTCTGACATTACCCATGCTGATGGGCGGAAGCGTGCGCATGTGGTCGGGTATGCGGCTGGGATCGGGGCCCGTGGCCGCGACGACATCGAAACGCATGATTTGATCGCCCTGGTCCAGCTGTCTTCCGGTCCAACCCGCGCCATCCTCGCGTATTTCCATGCGATTGACCAGGTAGATAGAGTCGCCGGGATTGTATTTGGAGAAATCGATGATGATGTCGTGCCGCTCCGCAACGCCGAGCCTGATCTTGTCGGTTTCTATCGGCTGGGGAAGCAGGTTGCCGTCCGTTGAAATCACAAAGAATTGCTCACCCTTGTCCGGGCCGCCTTCTTTTTGCAGATACAAGTCATATAATCTGGACGGGCCGCCGTTCAGAACACGGAAACGGTATTTCCGCGCCTCGACGGTGAAATAGGGCTGGATGATCCGGTTGACGGTAAAGCGGTCGCCTATCATGCCGTGCGTTGTATACAGCGCGCTGGGCAGGTCATTACCGGTCGGCTCGGGATTGAAAAAGTCCCAGACGGCCTGCCCGTTCTGGTCGAACTGGACATCATGCAGAATCAGCGGCACATCGTATTTGCCGCTGGGCAAGCGGAAGGTGCCCTTTTTTGTCTCATCATTGGCATCCTTTTCATCGAAAAGCAGATAAAAACCGTTCAAACCCGCATACACGTTAGGAGCGGTAAAATCCAGGCGATGATCGTGGTACCACAGGGTGGACAGGGTTTCACGCTTGTCGAAACCTGCCGGGAAATTGCAGTATTGGTGATCCCAAAATTCGCCGGGGTTGACATAATCCTGTGGTATTCCGTCGCTTTCCGACGCCGTATGGGCGTTATGCAAATGTATCGTTGGACTGGGCAGGGCAAAGCGCACATTTCCCGCGCCTACCGTCGGTAAATTATTGATGCGCCGCACGAATACCGGGTCGCCATACTTACAATGAAAGGTCATGCCGGGAGTTATGCCTTTCGACATGCCCGGCTCGCGGAAGCCCCAGGACCAGGATCCCAGATTGTAAGGAAAATCCGTGTGATACTGCCACAGGAATTCTTCGAGATAATTGACGTAAAACTGCTTCGGCTCAAATTCATGATACCGTTGATGACGTTGGGGATCGGGCGCCATTCCGCCACCCGCCGCGGTCGATAAAAAATTCTTACTCACGCTTTTGGCTATCGGCATCACATTCAACGGTACGACAAATGGCCTTACCGGTGGACTGGGCGCTTCCACGATACTCGGGATAAACCCGTCGGGAAATACCAGATCAGCCTTACTCATTTTAGGCGCCAGAAGACTATAACCGGCGCCGGCCGCTCCAAACTTTAAAACATCGCGTCTTGTTGCCATAAACATTCCCCCCACAATCTTTTCAATAAAATTATTTGCTTTTCAAATTCCCGAAAAGCGCTTTTTCTTGTTGATTTTTTAAGACCGGAACGTGAAGCTGATTCCGGTCACTAGCAATCTAACATTTTGGTTTAGCCGTTGTCTTGAGGGATTTGGCTCATTTTTTTTAGGATAGATTACCCATTATTTTCATGATAGATAACCTAATGTACTGAGTGCTATTCACCTATTTTTCAAACGCCAGTTGAAGATTTGGAGAACAACTTGAGTTTTATTCAGGCAAGCAAAAGTCGAGATTGAGGAGGATTCAGCAGAGAAATCGATAGCAGGAATCAAGCGATGCATTATCGATAGAGCGCAAACATCATGCCCTTAATAAAACTATTTATTGAGAGGATGCCGGAGAGATTCCGTTGCGGGTTGCAAAAAGGGCCAACTCCAGTCGATCCCTGACTTCAAGCTTTCCATAGACCGAGTAAATATGATTGCGAACCGTTTTTTCACTGATATGCAGGGTTTTCGCGATCGATAATGTATTAAGCCCATTTACAACCAGGTTAACGATTTCCCGTTCACGTTTCGATAAACAAGCCAGGCCATTTTCTTGCAACTCTGCAATCTGATTCGATTTTTCAATTTCTTGCAGGGCGGAAGTTAATAAGGTTCGATCAAACCATAACTCATTGGATAAAACTCTATCTATTGCCTTGAGCAAAATTCCGGCGCTCTGGGTTTTTAATACAATGCCTGATACACCGGCCCGAATAAAATCAAAATAAACATTGCTGCGGCAAGGCGATGAAATCAACAAAATATGGCTCTCTTTACACCCTGACACTAACCGATGAATGAATGGAATGTTATCTTCGTGGTTGTAACAAGGATCCACTAAAATGATATCAGGTTTCAAATCGCCGGCTGTCTCCAAGGTTTGTTCATTAAACCCAACTTGAGAGATTACATCCAGATGAGGGCATGTGATGATCAGGCTGGCCAAGGCTTCCCTATACAATGTCTGATCATCAACCAGCATGACCGTTTTAGCTTGTTTTTGGGTGATACTATCATTATCAGCATGCATATTTATCGACCTGGGACGAACTTAAGATAACATTAATAAAAATTTGCTAATCCAGTTTAATTGGTCGCATCAATCATTAAAATCTTACAAAAATATGTAGAAAATATTATTGGTCTTTATACGGCACCATTGACTGACACTGCTTACAACCTGATTAAACCGAACATTCTCAAGCTTAAAGAATCAATGTCAGTCAGAATGGATTGCGTAAATAAAGGACGCATAAACGCCTTATACTATCATGAGCTCGATCGCCATTAATTAGCTGCCGTGCAAAGGCTGCCCAAGGAATCAACATTCGCATCAAACGTTACCCGGACCTGGCGGTTCAAGACGGATTAACCTGAATTGTGCTAATCAGAGTTCGTTCTGAGTGCGGTAGCGGAAGATTTAGTCCAGAAAGAGCAATTCCGGCAAGTCTTTCACAAATGTCTCACCCATTTGCCGGAAACCATGGCTAATTTATTTATACTGCGCGTCGTTGACGGATTGACCAATGAAGATTGTTGTAAGATTTTGAATATCGCTACGATAAACCAATTATATGTTGCATTATCGCGCACTCGGATGAAACTCGGATTATGTCTGGAAACTCATTGGATTGATAAGGCGTAAAGGCAAATGCTGAGGCGCCATCGATAGGCATTGTCAGGATATTTTAATGCCGGATGATGTCCGCAACCGTATTCAAGCAAAGTTGGCAACCTTGCAAAAACAGCCTGAACCTTAGCTCAACACCTAAAGCCTGAATACCGCTCGATTTATTCATTTTTTATGCTCTCGTGGTCGCCGCGTCGAAGCGCCTCAGCTTAACCAGGCAAGACAATCCGCTGGTTGGCATTTATTAACCAGACGGCCAAGCGGTTGATGAATCAGTTGCGGAGTAACCGGGCATGCCGCGTCATGTATCATGCCGACAAGCCGTTTGACAAGGGAATGGGGCCAGCGGCGCGGACGTATTGAAAACGTCATTGCGAGGCTTGAAACCGGAGTTTAAGTTCGGCCGCATATCCTCCGTTATCAGTTTTTAACAAACCGCCTATTAAGTCCCTGTTATAAAAATCCTGTAGCGCGGCGATTTGTTCAACCTCGGTCAATAATTCGGCAAGCGGCGGAATATTGAGGTCTCTTTCCAATAAGGTAGGAAATACGCCAAAAGACTCATAAGCCAGAGCCAATAGTTTCCAAACCGGATCGATCACTTTTTGCCCATGCGTATCAACAAGAGCGCCGGAACTATCTGTTTCGTGCCCGGCAATATGGCCATAAACGATACGTGCGCCGGGCAAGCCTTGCAAAAACAGGTAGGGATCATAGCCATGATTGATGCTGTTAACATAAACGTTATTGACATCCAGATGAAAAACGCAGTCGGCCTCCTCCAAAACCGCGTTGATGAAGGTTAATTCATTCATATCCGCTAACGGGGGCTTAACATAATATGCCGCATTTTCAATCGCAATAGGCCGCTCGAGAATGTCCTGTGCCAAGCGAATCCGGTTAGCCACGTATTGCACGGACTCTTCGGTAAAGGGAATAGAATAAAGATCGTACAAATGACCTTCATCACTGCAAAAGCTCAGATGTTCCGTATAAAACGCAAACTGATGTTGGTCTAGAAAATTTTTCATCCGGCGCAAAAAATCGACATCCAGCGGAGCCGAACCGCCCAAAGACAGCGAAAGACCATGCGCTACAAAAGTATACCGTTCGGTGAAATCCCGAAAAATCATACCAAGCCTGCCATCGACATCCATCCAGTTTTCCAGTGATACCTCAAAAAAGTCAATGACAGGCGAAACCTCGTTTTCAAGATCACTCAAGAACTCTCGCCGAAAACCTAGTCCAGCACCAGTAACCCCGGATGAACGCAAAGAAGACATGACTTTTTTCATAATTATGATCCATGTAAAAATGCTTATTAATTAATAATTTAAGCACGATAACCTGTACTCAACGGCGACTTTTCCAGCGAAAATCACAGCCATCGCTTTTTTTCATGAAGGCAACGGTTGTTAACAACATAACTTTTACGATCAATTTTTAAGATCAAAGACATCTTTATCAATGAATGATTCAATGATCACCATAACAAAAATATTCGTTGAAAAACCAAATCCACTTCCTAATCCAAAGTATTGATGCGAAACCATTCAATTGACGCCTTCATACCGCTATATCGCATTCGTTCATTTTTTGATTGACCTGAGCCGGTACTTGCGTTCCGCTAATTTTGCATACTAAACGGACTGGATTCAGCCAGTGCGCTACTAAAAAACTGCCACTAAGGATTTGGTCGTCAATCATTTCCCTAATTTAAGCATAGGATGTGCCGACGACAGGAGGCGCACTTGTGCCCTTTAGGGTATCGTTCGCGAGCAATGCGCTTCACTGCGCCGCCTGGAGCGCCTGGTTTTGCTCAACCCATCCTATGTTCTAATTTCAGGAAGTCATTTTTAGCTAAATCCTAAGACCGTGACCCTGCACCGCTATAGAGAGACAAATCGCTTTTCTAATGCATCAGTCGAACCCGGAAGCGATTACTTACAATTTTTTAAAAACGCAAAATCATGCCGAAACCAGGAATATCGAAGGATTTCCGTAGACAAATACCAGTGACTTCATTGAAAGCGGCACGGCTATAGTTGAACATCACGATGAAAAATCACCGCTCATAAATCGGCAAAAGTCAGGGGCTCGAATCTTAAACCATCGGCCAGAAGTCGGGAGACCGGCTCTCAGGTGAATGTTGAATCAGGCAGCCATTTCGGCATGTCATCCTTGAGCCCTACGCCGGAAAGACCACGCCGCAGGGCTTCCTGGCTCAGATGAGCCAGTTTCGCCGCGGCGTCCTGGCAGGACAGGCCTTCGGGCGGATGAATATTGGAGATGCAGTTGCGTTCGGCATCGGTATTGCCGATCCGGGGTGCGTAGGTCAAATAGATGCCCAGGCTGTCGGCGGCGCTGAGTCCGGGGCGCTCGCCGACGATGATCACGGCCAGGCGCGCGCCAAGCAATGCGCCGATCTCATCCGCCAGCGCCACCCGGCCGTTGGGCACCAGGCAGACCGGACCGAGCCGCAGACCGTTGCGCCGATACGCCTCGACGATCGTGTTCAGCAGCGCCGGGCCGTGGCGGTCGACCGCGGTCGACGACAGACCGTTACTGATGACCAGCGCCACATCGATCGCCTCGCGACTGCGGGTCTCGAGCCGCTCCCGGCTCGCCTCGTCAAGGCGGCGCCCCTGATCGGGCCGTTGCAGATACTGCACCCGATCGGCGACCGGCGTCGCCAGGCTCAGCGCTTCCAGCCCCAGCGCTTCGACCGCCCGCGCGCAGCGGTCGATCGCCCAGGGCTGGCGCACCGCATCCCGGGCCGCCGCATGGGCGAGCTGGAAATCGAGCAAGGACGAGGTCGGCAGGCCGCAGCCGGACCGGCCCTGGGCGATCCTGGCCTGCGTATACCGACGCAGCGTGTGCCAGGAATCATTCATGTCGGCTCCTCCGAAAGCACCGGGAAATGACTCAACAATGGCGTGGCAGCCTGCCCATCCGCCAGGCGGTTCCGGCCATCGAAAATGCCCATCCTCTCCAGCCAGTCCTCGAACTCCGGCGCGGGCCTCAGGCCCAGCACTTGCCGCAGATACAGGGCATCGTGGAACGAGGTGCTCTGATAGGCCAGCATAATATCGTCGGCGCCCGGAACGCCCATGATGTAACTGCATCCGGCAACGCCGAGCAGGGTCAGCAGGTTGTCCATGTCGTTCTGGTCCGCCTCGGCGTGATTCGTGTAACAAATATCGCAACCCATCGGCAGCCCCAGCAGCTTGCCGCAGAAATGATCCTCCAGGCCGGCGCGAATGATCTGCTTGCCGTCGTACAGATACTCGGGGCCGATAAAGCCGACGACGGTGTTGACCAGCAGCGGCGAAAATTCCCGGGCGACGGCGTAGGCCCGCGCTTCGCAAGTCTGGGCATCGACGCCGTGATGAGCGTTCGCGGACAACGCGCTGCCCTGGCCGGTTTCGAAATACATCAGATGGCGGCCGCCGCGCCCCAGCGACTCGGCCATGGCCCGGGCTTCCCGCAACAGAGCCAGATCGATGCCGAAACCGCGATTGGCCGCTTCGGTGCCGGCGATGGATTGGAACACCAGGTCGACCGGCGCACCGCGCCGCATCAGTTCCATGCTGGTGGTGACATGGGACAGCACACAGGACTGTGTCGGGATTTCATGACGGCTGATGATCTCGTCGAGCAGGTTCAGCAGCGTATGAACATTGTCGAGATGATCGGTCGCGGGGTTGATACCGATAACGGCGTCGCCGCTGCCGTAGAGCAAGCCGTCCAGGATGCTGGCAGCGATGCCGCGCGGATCGTCCGTGGGATGATTCGGCTGCAGGCGCGTGGCAAGGCGCCCGGGCAGGCCGATCGTGTCGCGGAAGCGGGTGACCACCCGGCAGCGGCGCGCCACGGCGATCAGGTCCTGATTGCGCATAATCTTGCTGACCGCGGCGACCATCTCCGGCGTCAGCCCGGCCGCCAGCGCCGACCAATCGCCACGGTCCGCCAGCAGCCAATCGCGAAATTCCCCGACGCTCAAGGACGCGACGGGAGCAAAGGCCTCATCATCATGCCGGTCCAGGATCAACCGGGAAACCTCGTCGTGTTCCGGCGCGATCAGCGGCTCCTCGATAAAGGTCTTTAGCGGCACTTCGGCCAATAGCCGCTGGGCGACCGCCCGCTCGAGATCGGAATCCGCGGCCAGGCCGGCCAGTTCGTCGGCCGCCCGCCGGGGCGAGGCCTTGGCCATCAAGGTCCGCAGATTGCGGAAGTTGAAATTCTTAGCGTGCACGGTCGTGGAATAGTTCATGTCTTGCCCGGTTGTTGACCTTTACCTTGTCATTCGATAAACCTCGAGCATATGACAACAATATGACTCGAATGTGACAATCTGAATAGCGCGCCCCCGCGAAATTGAATTTTCCCCGTCCCTGACAAGTCTTTTGGCGCCCGAATCAGGCAGCCACATTTAAGCCAACTATTCAATCGGTCTTGCAGCCGCTGTGTCACACCTTCAGTCATTTGAGTGCATAATTACAGACTGTTTTTAATTCCAACCCAAATGGCGATGCAAATGATGGTTAAATTCCCCTCCCGCGTATACCGCTTTACATTATTAGCTGTTTTGATTCTCACGCTCGGTTTCCGGCCCGGCTGGGCGCTGGCCGGGGACAATAGCGCCGACGTGCTGATCGTGGGGGCCGGCCTGTCCGGCTTGAGTTCGGCCTATTATCTGAAAAAAGCTGGCAAATCCGCTGTCATACTCGAGATGAGTCCGCATATCGGCGGCCGCATCCGCACCGCCACATACGCCGACAATGCCCATGCGGAGATAGGGCTGGAGGAATTCTGGGAAAGCAACCCGGCCGTTGACATCATGCGCGAGCTCAATATTCCGCTGGAGACTTTCTACACCAGTTTTTCAAGCTTTTACTATCATGGCAAACTGTATCCTTTCCTGCACGATTCCAACCTGGCATTCCTTGAATCGGTAATTGGCGCCGGGGAAATGGCCGCCTACCAACACTGGGACCGGAAAATGGCCTTGCTCTACAAGCAGCTCGACAGCCGGCCTCTGCCCGATGAAATCCTGGCGCTCAAGGACATATCTTTCGCCGACTGGATGCAAGCCACCAGCGGGCTGTCCCCCAAGGCCCTGGAATTTGTCCGCATCGAAACCGAACCCGAGTATGCCACCTCATGGGATCAAATCAGCGCGCTCGACGGCATCGCCGAATGGCATATCTTTTCAGGGCAAGGACAGGCGCCTTATCACGTCATAGGCGGCAACCAGCGCGCCGCGGAAGCGATCGCCGACTTTATCGGCAAGGACACTATACGGCTTAATCAGCTCGTTACCCACATCAGATCGACCGACTCCGGCGTCGAAGTCACCGCGACCGACCAGGGCAGCTTTCAGCAACATGTTTACCGCGCCCGTCACGTCATTGTCGCGGTGCCCTTATTCAGACTCAACGATATCCAGTTCAGCCCGCCGCTGACCGCGGAACGGCAACAGGCGATACAAACGCAGGCAGGCGGCGCCTACTTTACCGCTCATGTGCGGGTAGACCGCCAGGCCAGCCGGTTCTGGACACACGAAGGCGAGAGCGTTCTGCCCATCCTTTCCGACGGCCCTTTGGGCGTGATTTATGAAGGCAACTTTGAAAACGGCAACGATGCGCTATTGAATCTACTGGTCACCGGCGCTTATGCCGAACGGTTCAATTCCCGGCTCAGCAGCCCGGAAGATATTCAGGCTACCTTGCTGGACGCCTTCGAGAAACAATGGCCCGGTTTCCGGCAAGCGTTCAGGCAAATGACCTTTTACCGCTATCATCCCCGCGCCATCGCGTCCTGGCCTGTAGGCCGCTCGCGCTACGACAGCCTTTCCGATTCGTTAAGGCAGCCCCAGGGCCGCGTTTATTTTGCCGGTGATTTCACCGAGGACACCCACTCCAACGGCGCAACCCATGCCGCCATGCGCGCGGTGAAAGACATCTTGCGGCAAGATTGATACCAACGATGCCTCGGGGTTACGTTCGCGCTTTTACGGCCTATGGATCCGGCCGTAAATATATCCCTGTTTAAACACAGGATGCGCAGACGACAGGAGACGCATCGTTCGCGGGCGATGCGCTTCACTATGCTGCCTGGAGCGTCTACTTTTGGTCAACACATCTTATGCAGGATTCTGGTTTCAGCAAGTCATTTTTAGCCCAATCCCATGGTTGAACCTGGTCTACTGCTCAAGCCTGAAATTGTCGTTATAACTGATGTTACGCGGCCAGTTGAATTTAGATCAATTTAATAAAGTGTCGCTAGCGCGACGGTTTTATTTAATCGGGTTTATCGCACCCGAAGGCGAGTTACTTTCTTTTGCGCGGCCAAAAGAAAGTAACCAAAGAAAAGGCCGCCCGTTGCCGCTTGCTCCCTGTGCTCCTCGCTTTCGCCGAGGGTTGCCAAAAGGGACTCCTGTCCCTTTGGCAACGCGCGGCTTCCCTGCCGCGCCCCTTCGGGCTGTTCTCGGCGAAAGCTCCGGTGCTCGGCGCGGCAAACGGGATGAAACCGTCCGTGCGTAACATCAGGTTATAATCGTTTCTGCCCGCTATTCCAGATATCGGTTGATACCAAGGCGTTTGCAGCTCTCTGTGAGAGCGAATTCATTCGACCCGAAACACCACACCACGTCCCGGTTTTATTTTCAACCGTCATTACCCTGTCATAACCCGCTTGAATAATACAGCCTGATTTTCAAATTCAGAGCTTGTGTTATGTTGAATGACTATCAAAAATCCCGCCGTAACTTCATCAAAAACGCAGGTCTTGCCGTGGGCGCCGGCGTTGCCCCTTCATGCACCGGATTAAGCAATATTGCCGCCGCCTTGAATCCGACGTCATTGTCCGTCCAACCCCAATTGACGCACGGCGTTCAATTTGGAGACGTGCTGTCGGACCGGGCGATCGTCTGGAGCCGGGCCGACCGCCCCGGCCGGATGCTTGTCGGCTACAGTTTTAATCCCGACTTTAACGATGCAAAGCTGATACAAGGCCCCTTGGCCACCGTACATAACGACTATACCGCCCGCATCGATTTAACCGGACTGCCTGCCGGACAGGATGTCTTCGTTCAGGTCATGTTTCATGACAGCAATAATCACCGGGCATTGAGCCAGGCCGGCCACGGTTATTTTCGTACCGCCCCGGCGCATATGAAAAGCATCCGCTTCCTGTGGTCCGGCGATACCTGCGGCCAGGGCTGGGGCATCAACCCCGACATCGGCGGCATGAGAATCTATGAAACCATGCGCCTGACCGACCCCGATTTTTTTATCCATTGCGGCGACAGCATTTATGCCGACTGCCCTATTTCGGAATCCCAGCCCGTCCATGAGACCGGTGACGTCTGGCGCAACATCGTCATTCCGGAAGTCACCAAGGTCGCCGAGACGCTGGATGAGTTTCGCGGCCGTTACAAATACAACCTGCTGGACCATAACCTGCGCCGTTTTAATGCCGAAGTCCCATGCGTCTGGCTATGGGACGATCACGAGATCACCAACAACTGGTCGCCCTCGAAAAACTTGCAGGGCGATGCCCGCTATGTCGAAAAGAATATCGCCGAACTCAAGACGCAAGGCACCGTCGCGGCCCTGGAATATGCGCCCATCCGCTACTATTCGGCAAGCCAAAGCCAGCGGATCTACCGCAAACTGCCGTATGGCCCGCTGCTGGAACTGTTTGTGCTGGATATGCGCTCCTATCGCGGACCCAATAACTATAACCGCCAGACGCAACCCGACGCCGATACCGCCTATCTGGGCCGCGAGCAATTGGACTGGCTGAAAGCCGGGCTGAAAAATTCGACGGCCGTATGGAAAGTGATTGCCGCGGACATGCCGATCGGCTTACAGTTGCCGGACGGCCTCGATGAACAAAACCGGCGCCAGTTTGAAAACTTCGCCAATGGCGACGGGCCCGTTTTGGGGCGCGAGTTTGAAATCGCGGAGTTGCTGGCCTTCATCAAACAGGAAGGCATTGCCAATACGGTCTGGTTTACCGCCGACGTCCACTATTGCGCCGCGCATTATTACGATCCCGGCAAAGCCCGGTTCAAAAACTTCGAACCGTTTTGGGAGTTCGTTTCCGGCCCGCTGAATGCCGGAAGTTTCTGTCCGCATCCGCTTGACGATACGTTCGGGCCGCAACTGATCTTTCAAAAAGCCTCGCCCAGCCCCAACCAGTCGCCCTTGTCGGGACTCCAGTTCTTCGGCCAGGTCGATATCGACGGCGATAGCCGGGTGATGACAGTCGCCTTGAAAGACATCGAAGGCGACACCCTGTTCACGCAGGACATTTATCCGTCAGCCTGAAACGGCTTGCGTGGAAACCGATGGGCGCTGGCGACAACTTGACGAACCCGACTGGAGAAGTAATTAAACATGGATAACGACACGCTGATAAACCAAGCGCGGCGCCTTTATGCCGTGTTACACGTCAAGCAATATGTGCTTGCCATAGGCAATAAAGCCGAATTCGACCGCCTTGACCATCTGGTCATGTGGGCTTATTGCCGATACCAGCGCCGGCTGAACCGCTGTGTTTTATGTTATCAGCACCGGCTGACCGACTGTAGCCGGGAGTTTGAAGGCAAAAAACGGCGCTTCTGCCCCAACCTCACGCATCGGCCCCATAAGCCCGACCCGGCCACGGCGGACGCATTCGAGGAAAAGCCGTAGATATCCATGGAACGGATGTTACGCCACCCCGCGCGTAACATCCGTCATCGTATCAATGCCTTCTCGCTTTCTGCCAGTTACGCCAGGTCGCCCAGAAATCCTCTCCCATACTTTTCAGCATCTGAGGTTTTTTCTCGGATTCGACGGCGGCATAGTTCATCAGCACTGCTTCCATGAAGGTACTGTAATCCAGCGCCACCGCGCCCGGCTTCTGGCTTTGCGGCACGGTCCCCGGCCGATTCTTGAACCATTCGTTCCACTCGTCCGAGCCGGGCGTGTACATGTTCCAGGGCTGGCCCTCGATCACCGGCATTTTCACCGGATAAAAGAAGGTCAGCGGCTGAAATGATCCGGGAAGGAAGCTGGAGGTGCCGTGGCAGCTCAGGCAGGAGGAACTGGGCAGTTTAGCGACGATCTTGCCATCGACCTCGACATTGGTTTTAACGGCGATGTCGAACGGCCCCGACATGCGGCCGCCATACCCCAGGGTGACTTTGGCATAAGCCGGCGCCACGGGATTGATATAGGTTTCCAGCAATGGCTGCCCGGGATTCCGCGCGGAATTAACCTCAGGATCATTACCCCACATCGCGCCGAGCGGCACCATTTTATCCCAGGCGTCCTTGCCCGGCGCGTCCTTGTCATAAACCAGTGTGGTAAACACCCAGCCGGTTTCCGGCGCGGCGACGCTATCCTTGACGATGATGTCGAAAATGCCGACATAAATATCGCTCACTACCGGCGGTTCGTTGGGAACAGTGCCGTCAAGGTTGAACGGCGGACGATAGATTTGCCACTTCGCCGCCCCCTGCATCACCGGCCATTGTTCGCCGGAAGCATTAACGCCGGCGGATTTGACCACCAGCGAGCCTTCATCGAATTGCGCGGCATTGTTGTGCAGCGTCGGCACGCAACGTCCCTGCCCCGACCGGCATTTTTGCCAGACGCGGTGCAGCGTGTAAGCGGCAACATCGTTGTAATAAATGGTGGCATAATTGCGGATATCGACTTTCAGCCCGGACTCTGCATACATCGAAGCCGGCAGGATCTGCCCGGTATAAGTACCGTAAATCGCTTCTCTGCCCTCCCAGCCGGTTTTATCCACGGCAGCGCCGGCCCACGGCATGCTGTACCACTCATGCGTCGTGGCGTTCCATTCCTTAGGCCGCGTCACCATCACCCGCATGTCCCGGGTGACGGCTTCTTTCAGCGCCTCGATATAGGCATGGGCGTTATCCTTGGTCAGCGGCTTGCCATTCAAAACTTTTTGCCACGGCTGCTCGGCATTCGGCGGCGTTTGCGGATAGGCGTGATTGAACCGCCAAAGCGGCCCCTCGTATTCGGCCTTGGACGGAATCTGACCGTTATTGACCGCAAACGGGTCTACCGTTGCCGTCGTTTTTTGCTGCAGGGCCTGGGCGGCTCCCGCCCCCAGCAGTAACGCCAATCCTGCCGAAAATACGATCAATGGCCTGTTGTTTCTGAACTGCATCGCTGAACTCCCGATAATTGCATGTAATGGGCGACGGCAGGCACTTAGCGTCTGCCGGAGAAGGAACGAGAATGAAATAAAACCCGCCATTGCTGAGGATGGACGGCAGGACAAGTCAGTCGCGGGAGTTATAACATTCACGCTCCTAAGCTTAGCAACAATCGGGAAAATAGCAGGTTAAGCGTCATGATTTAGCCATTGCGCATGAAAGCAGCGCGCGGCCTGTCAGGCGAGCGCTATCTGAACGATGCCGTTGCGGCCGCTTTTCTTGACTTGGTAAAGCGCATCGTCGGCGGCCTTGATCAACGCTGACGGAGAAATTTGATACGCGGGCATTGCACTGGCGATACCGATGCTGACGGTCACGCATTCGGCCACCTGCGAGCCTTGATGCGGGATGCGCAAACCGGTCACCGCCTGGCGGATTGAATCGGCAATCTGGATCGCGCCTTGCGCATCGGTATGCGGCAGGATCACCGCGAACTCCTCGCCGCCGTAACGGGCCGCCAGATCGGCGGGACGCCGCAACGCGTCGGCAATCGCCCGCGCGACGCGCTGCAAGCACGCATCGCCGGCCTGATGCCCGTAGCGGTCGTTAAACACCTTGAAATAGTCGATATCGCACAAAATCAGCGCCAGCGGCGTTTTATCGCGCTGCAAACGCAGGCATTCGCTTTCCAGGCAGGCGTCAAAACGGCGGCGATTGGCGATTTGGGTCAGGCCGTCCACCGTCGCCAGGCGCTGCAACTCCTCATTGGCTTTCTGCAATTCCCGTTCCGCCAACCGGCGCTCCTGGTTTTCGCTTTGCAGGCATTGGTTAAGCGCCGAAATCGTGGCATTGCGCGCCTGCAGTTCGCGATTTGTGTCCTCCAGAGCCGCTTTCTGGGTTTCGATATGCGCGGTGCGTTCCGCAACCTTGTCTTCCAGCAGTTGGTAGCCTTGCGCATTGTCGATGGAAATGGCGATCTGGCCGCTCAAGTGCTGTAACAGAAACACGCGCTCGCCGGTAAACACCGCATCGGCGGCATTGTTTTCCAGATACAGCACGCCTCGCAGTTCGCCGCGCAGCAGCAGCGGCGCGCACAGCAGCGAGCGTGCCCGGCGCTCGACGATAGCCGGATCACGACCATAAACGGTGCTCTGCCCGGCATTTTCCAGCACCACGGTTTCCCGGCTGCGCGCCACGAAATTGATCACGCTATGCGGCAGGCTGGCGGCAGCCGACAGTGGCAGCCGCTGCAGCACCGTCACGTCCCGCACGTCAATCTCCGCTTCGGCCTGAACCATCAGCCCGCCCTCTTCCTGCAACAGCAAAACGCCGCGCTGGGCGCCGGCATTTTCGATCACGATATGCATCAGGGTTTGCAGCAAAAGCGGCATGCGCCGCTCCGCGGCAATGGTTTCGGCGGCCTTGATCAATGTCACGGTATCCAGGACATGGGCGGTGCCTTGCCGGGCCGGCGCGGCATGAGACGAAGACCGGGCCTGGCCGTGGACGGAATTGAAGCGCTGCAAATAACCGCTCGCGCCCCAGCGCCGGTAACAATACCCGGCCTCTTCAAAATGAAAGCGCGCCAGCCTGTCCTGGCCCAACTCCGCATACACCCCGGCGGCCAGTTCATTGGCCAGGGCTTCCAGATGCAATTGCCCGTTCGCTTCCGCATCGATGGCGGCCTGCTGATACGCCACCACCGCCAGGGCCGGACGCTGCCGCAGGCGATGAATCTCGCCGCCGAGCAAATGCCAGCGGCTGAGGAAATTTTGCGGGCAGCGCCGCGCCCAGCGCCGCAGGTTTTTTTCGGTGCGGCGAACAGTCCGCAAGGTTTTGCGGCGACTGTCGCGCGATTTGCCCGGATACAGCCTGGCCAGGATCAATGCCGTATAGAAATGATGTTCGACCGCATGCAGCATGCCCGCCGAATCCTTCAGATAACCGGCGGAGATCCGACTCAGTTCGAGGGCGCGGTCGTATTCGCCCCACAAATACAAACACTGCATTTTATTGACGAAATAATAATGCGCGAAATGCCGAGAGCCGTACTCGGCCAAGGACTCGACAAACGCGGCTTCGTCGAAACCGGCATCGCCGAACGAATCCGGCGCATCGGTATGGCCGCGCAGATTCCCGATTGCCTGGCGTATGCCCCGGAGCACGCCCGCATGCTCGCGGGTGTCGATGCGTTTCAGCGTCGCCAGCATGCCGTCAATGTCATGGCACAGCGTATCCAGCGGCACCCCGCGCATGAACTGGCTTTGCGCCAGTCCGCAACAGGCGCAGCCGCTATGGAACCAGTCGCCGCTTTCCAATCCCGATTCGAGCGCGACGCGCCAGTAGGTTTCGGTATCCGCCGCCGGATGCGTCCAGGAATGGGCGAAATAGCCGTAGACGAAATGGACTTCGGCTTTTTGCCGTTGATTGGCGTAGCGGTCCAACAGGCCCAGCGACAAACGCCCGTAGTCGTAGCCGGCCTGATGATTGCCCAGCACGCCGCCGAGGAAAATCACGCCGAACACCATGTAGCCGATCACCGCCTCGGCATTATTGCCGTGTTGCAGGCAGCGACCGACCTGTTTCACCGATATCGCCGCGCATAATTCCGGCTGCAACTGATAGGCCACCTTTAAAGTGGCCGACAGCAAGCGGATGGCGATGTCCATTCTGGCGTCGTGCACGGCCGGCAGCGCGAGCAAATCATCAACAGTGAACGCCCGCAAGCGGTACTTCAGGCGCAGGAAGTCGGCCAAAAAGGCCAGGCGATTGAAGCGTGCCGGCAGATCGATACCGAATAAGGCCGCCGCCTGCCGGCTGACCTGATAGGCCTGGTCGAACTGCGCCAGATCCGCATGAAACTGGATCATCAGTTCAAAGACGCGCGCCTTTTCCAGGTCTGACCGGGCCAACTCGACGGCCTGCCCGAAAAGCTGCAAGGCCGTTTGATGATGACCGCAAAGATGCTCGCATTCGGCGCGATGGCGCATCACGGCCGCGAGACCGCCGAAGCCCAGCGGATTCTCGGCCAGTATCGCCGAGGCATGCCGCAGAAAGGGCAGCGCCTGCTCGAACGCGCCTCGACGCTTGGTCCACAGGCCCAGCTTGAAGTTACCGACGCCCAGGCGGCGCCTCTCTTTGCTTTCGACAATCAACGCCTGCGCGGCATTGAGATGCTCGACCGCCCGAAACAGCAATTCCCGGTCATGGCCGATTAAAGCCTTGCCGGCCCAATAGCGGCCTAATTTCAACCGGTTGGCCAACAACTCATGCCCGGCCAACAATGAATGGGCAGCCTGTTGCACGCGATCGTGCGAGAAAACATAACGTTCCTTGCCTGTTTTGCCGCCGCCGGGCAGTTTCACCAGCAACCCCAATGCCTCGGCGGCCTCCAGATTCTCCCGCGGAGAGGTTTGTCCGCCGAACACGGCGTCGATCAACCCGGCGTCAAAGTCGCTGCCGATGCTGGCGGCTATTTTCAGCAGCTCACGCACCGACTCGTCCAGCGAAGCGAAACGCATCAACATGAATTCGGCGACATTGTCGCTGATGCCGATGGCGCTGATCCTGTCGCTATCGTAGCGCCAGCTGCCGGACCCGGCCTGGCAGGTCAAGACGCCATCCTGCTGCAACTCGCGCAGATACTGGACGAAAAAGAACGGGTTGCCCTGGGTCTTGGCGTATATCGCGTTGCAGAGTTCAGCGGCCGAGCCTTCGCCGAGCGGGATGGAATCGGCGATCATCTCCGCCAACGCCGGGGCCGGCAGCTCCGCCAGCTCGACAGTCTCGACCGGACGGCCGTTGTTGCGCAATTTATCCGCCAGGGCCACCAGTGCGCCATCCGGCGTTACCTCATTGTCCCTGTAAGCCGTTATCAGCAGCAAATGCCTGATGTCGAACAGCATGGGCTCCAGCCACTCAAACAAGGCCGGCTCGGCCCACTGCACATCGTCCAGGAACAGGCATAATGGCCGGTCAGGCCGGCAAAACGTCTGCACGAACCGCACCCACAGCCGCTTCAGCCGGGTATTGGCCTCGCCGGCCGGCAGCTCCGGCAGGACCGGCTGCGGCCCCAGCAGCAGTTCCAGTTCCGGGACCAGTTCGACGACGGGTTGGGCTTCCCCGCCTAATCCGTCAACCAGTCGCCGCCGCCAGTCAGCCAGCGTTTCCTCGTTCTCGCCCAGCAATTGCTGGAGCAATCCCCGGAAGGCCGCGGGAAAAATCCGCGCCGGGGGATTGGCTTGGTATTGATCGCATTTGGCGGCGACAACATAGCTGTCGGTCGGCAGCACCTGCCGGCCGAAGGCCTCGAACAGCCGCGTTTTGCCAACGCCGGATCGGCCGGCGACCAGGCACAACACGGCCTGGCCGCGCCGCGAACCGGCAAATGCTCCAGCCAATTGCGCAAGCTCGGCGTCGCGCCCGTACAAACGATCGGAAATCCTCAAGATCGCCGGCCGGTCGGAGTCGACAGCCCCGCCGGCGAGCATCGCCTGCCGGCAGCCGGCAATATCCGCCAATAACTCCGCCGCCGTCGCATAACGGTCATTGGGATCCTTGGCCAGCATGGTGATGACGACCCGCGCCAGGCTTTCCGGCAGTTGCGGGCGGAACTGGCGCGGATCGGGGATGCTTTGCGCAATGTGGCGATGAATCAGGCCGATGGAATCGTCCGATGCAAACGGCGTTCGACCGGTCAACAATTCAAACAGGATGATCCCCAGCGCATAAATGTCGGCGCGGCCGTCGACGCGCCGGTTCATGCGTCCGCTTTGTTCCGGCGCCAGATAATCGATGCATCGCACCGGCAGCGCGGACGGATTCGTTTCCTCATCGGGCTGGTCGATGAATTTCGCGCAGCTGAAGCCGATCAGCTTTAGCTGCATCTGCTTCGGATCGAGCAACAGATTGTCGGGATTGAGATTTCCGTGGACGATGCCGCGCCGATGGATCGCGTCCAGCGTTTCGGCGAGCGCCGCCATCAAGCGGTAAACGGCATCCATCGGCAATGCCTGCCCGCCCGCATACTCCCTTAAGGATTGTCCCGGAAAATATTCGCGCACCAGTATCAGCTGCCGGCCGTGGTCCTCCAGGGCCAGGGCATTGATCACGGTCGGCAGGGCCAAGTGCCGCAAGATTTGATATTCCGAACGGAAACAGGCCAGCATGGCCGGCCCAGGATGGCTGTCGGCCAGATATTTAAGCACCACTTCATGGCAGTGCCGCCGGCACACAGCCCGATAGAGCCGGTACCAGCCTCTATCGTGTATGCATTCCTTGATTTGATAACGATCCATGGCCGGCAAAAGTGAGCTCTGTAAATGACATGACTGAATCAACAAGCGTAGCAGATAATCCATAAAAAACAAAACCTTGCCGGCATTGAGCAAACAACCGGGAGTTTGACGCTTGAAAGCGCGGGGCTGATGCAGCCTGGCCCTTATTCAGGGGGCATGGCGAAGATGAGTTATTGACTGATGCTGCGTGTAAATTGAATCGATCTAACTTCAGCTGGCCGCGTAACATCAGTAACTAAATTGACTGAGTACTAGCTTGAATATTTCACTACGAAGGCTTTGAAATTCAAATATTTGCCTATGTTTCCGTAGTAATTCATGAAGTCACGGGAAGAAAATGGCAACAACTTGATTTCCTTCGTGTTCTCTGTGTTCTCTGTGTTCTCTGTGGTTATTATGAAATATCCGGGCTAGTTACGCCCGGTTATTAAAATCTCCTGTTTCCGTCGGCACAGATTCAGGTAAACTTGAACTTTAGTTCTTGAGGAGCATTGTATGATGGTTACTCGGCGTAGATTTCTCGGTTATGCTGGAGCTAGTGCGATACTGGCAGGTTGCAGTCCTAATGCCTATCTTACCGCCCCCCCGCTTGCCTCCTCAGAGGCGCAAGTTGCATCAACCGACCTGCAAGCCATGCAGGACCTTTCCCGGAACAAGGATCTTCTTCTGGGCTACCCCGTCAACATGAACACGCCGCCGAAGGCATTTTTCGATTGGCGCGGACAATTGTTCAATGCAGGCATTAATCAATTTGCGTTTAACAATGTCGGCGATCCTTATGAGGAAAGTCCCATTCCATTTAACACCCACCCGATGGAAAAAGAACTCATAAGCCGTTTTTCTGGAATCTATGGCTTTAACCCGGAGAAGACCTGGGGATTTCTCACCAATAGCGGCACAGACAGCAATATGCATGGATTGTATATGGGCCGCACCATTCTCAATAATCGCACTGGCTTGGTGCCAAAAATATATTTTACCAAGGAAGCACATTACTCCATTCAAATCCTGAGGGATCTTCTATTACTCGATTGGGTAGAAGTCGGCACCAATCCCGACGGCAGCATGGACGTTGAATCTCTCGCGCGGCGGCTCGATGAGTATCGGAATTATCCGGCCCTGGTCGTGGCAACCATAGGGACCACATTTAAAGGCGCCATAGATCCGATTGATGCCATCCGGGCCAAGCTGAAAGGGCGGGAAGCTTTTCTCCATCTGGACGCGGCGTTGTTCGGCGGCTATCTTCCGCATACAAAATTCGCGGCCGACATGTCTTATATGACAGCTCCCGACACGTCCGGTAAGCGACAGCCGCGCTATGACGCGCTTGCTGTATCGTGTCATAAATTTTTTGGCTTCCCCGCGCCCGCAGGCCTGTTTATGACGGGGTCACACATTTTCAAGGAATTCCATGCTTCTTTCAGCAAAGTGCATGACCCCGAATACATCCGCCATATTCCCGGCACTATCACTTGCTCCCGAGATGGGGTCAAACCAGCCGAGTTCTATTTTTTCAGCTCCGAATCAGCCTTTGCCAAGCAAGCGGAAGATGCTCGCGCAATGCTTCGCAATACGGATTATCTTATGAAAGAGCTGGAATCTCATTTTGCCCAGCTTCAACCAATGCGCGCAAACGATCGGTCTAATACGGTTTATTTTCGAAAACCGAGCGACGATATTGTCAACCGGTACTCGCTGGCAACGATGGAACTGGAAATGGCCGGCAAACGTGAAGCTTACGCGCATGTAGTGGTCATGCCCCATGCCAGGAAGGCTGTGCTCGATCGCTTCCTGAATGACTTGAAGCAAGATGCTTGGGCTTGATTTCAATGCCGGCAACTCGCGTGCCTGCATTGTTTGGCCATTGCTCTATATGGCCGGGATTTTCTGGCTTTCCTCTATTTCAGGCCAAGGCACAGCAAACAATGGTTTAAGTCCGCTTGTTTGGATATCACCCAATTTTCAGAACCTTCTGCATCTGCCGCTATACGGCGGACTTGCCTGGTTGTGGCTTTGGAGCTTGCGTGATTGGGTTTCCAATGCTGTTTGCAGAACTCGATCCGCGCTGATCGTAACGATGGGTTATGGCTTGCTGGATGAGTGGCACCAAAGTTTCGTACCGGGACGTTACAGTTCTCTGACTGATGTCAGCTTTAACTTTATCGGTGCGATTATGGGAGTGCTGGCCTATAAAGCGTGGGTTTCCGTTAATAAAGGCCGTGAGCCGGATGAAGAATAAAACACAGAGTCACATAGCCACATCCGATCGTGGGATTTGGCTAAAAATGACTTCCTGAAACTGGAATCTTACATGAGATGTGCTGACCAAAAGTAGGCGCTCTAGGCGGCACATCCTATGTTTAAACAGGGACATTATTGACGACCAAATCCTTAGTAGGATGTGGCAAAATAGGGTGATCTACGAAACAGCGTGCTCCTGACAGATTTTTTCACTATCGCTTTGACTTAGCGGTCCTTTCGTTAAACCACAGCGATAACCTTCCGGAGTGTTCATGAAATATTTACACGTTTTGCACAGGCCAAAGGATTGCGATCGATTGGCTTTTTGCAGTGCCGAAAGCGCTTTGACAAAAACTTCTTCATGGCTACTGAAATCAATCTCTTTCAATATAGACGAAGCTTGATTGAATAATTCCGAAGGCCGGGCCTGCTTCAGGATGGACTCGCCCTCCGGCAGAAGCTCGAGGTGCACCATGCGCCGGTCATTCGCATCAGGCGTCTTTTTTATGAAACCTTTTTTTACCAGCAACAGCAGTGTTTGTGAGACTGTTCCTCGCGTCATGCCCAGATAATTAGTAACAGCCGCGGGCGTGTCGCTATACCGGTTGCAGCGCGATAAATAATCCAATACTTGTAAATGCACAGGCTGGAGCCCCAGTTCCGTACATTTCTTGCGCTCCTCGGAACGAATCAGCGCCGCCATCCGTTCAATCAGTTCAAATACATCAACTTTTTCCATAGAACCCATATAAACATTTGTCACACAGTTGACAACGAAAGATATCTTAACATATTCTTGCCCCGTATCGAATCGATACCATAATAAATTTAAGCGAGAATGTCTCCTGATTTTTTTTGTTATGCAATCAAAAGCCATTATTTATGTGTTGTCAAACCGCATAAATACCGACTTAGGAGTTTAACTCCTCAAGGATGATTATAATATCCTAATTTTAAGCATAGTTATTGTACCGGCGACTGTTCGCCGGTTTTTTTTATAGGACTTGAAGTTATGTCTATTTCACATGTATTCGACACTTATGCAAAAACGGATAAAGGCAGGATTATGCATTTCGATGTAGTCCTTGATGAGAAAGATCAAGAGAAGGCCTTGAATTATGCCAAACAATGGCTGCAAAGCATAGGTCAAGAAAACGCTACCGTCACGCAAGCGAACTGCTGCTTTTGTCACAGCGCGGAAGCGCCTGCTGATCTAAGAGCGCAAATCGACAAACAGGGCTTTGCAATTTATAAACTGGAAGGTTGTCCTAAATAAAAATACAGGGCTCAGCTACGCCTTCTGAACGTATCCCCCCCTTGATTTTTGTTATTTCTTAAGATTATTGACAATATCTATAGGCAGCGGAAAAACAATCGTCGATGATCTATCCCCGGCAATTTCAGTCAGGGTTTGCAGATACCTAAGCTGTATGGCCTGTGGTTGCTGGGCAAGGATATTAGCCGCGGACAAAAGCTTTTCCGATGCCTGCATTTCACCTTCCGCATGAATGATTTTGGCCCGACGGGTACGCTCGGCTTCAGCCTGTTTGGCTATCGCCCGAATCATGCTTTCATCAAGGTCAACATGCTTGATTTCCACATTGGCCACCTTAATGCCCCAGGCATCGGTCTGCTGATCCAGGATAGTTTGTATATCCATATTCAACCGGTCTCGTTGTGCCAGCATTTCGTCCAGTTCGTGCTGCCCCAGGACGGAACGCAATGTCGTCTGGGCCAACTGACTGGTCGCCTCAAGAAAGTTCTCAACCTGAATAATGGCTTTATCGGGCTCGATAACCCTGAAATAGACCACGGCATTAACTTTTACAGAGACATTATCGTGGGAGATAACATCCTGGGACGGCACATCCATGACGATAGTCCGCAAATCCACACGCTCCATCTGCTGAATCAATGGGATTACGATAATCAACCCGGGGCCTTTCACACTATAAAAACGCCCGAGGAAGAAAATGACACCGCGCTCGTATTCCCTCAGAACCCTGAAGGCGCTGATTAAAAAAATCAATACGATACCGCCGACGATATACCAGAAATATGCAAACATTATTTGTACTCCTCTTTAATCGGACTAACCAATAAAGTCAGGCCATCCAGACCCGTCACCTTGACTTTCTGTTCCTTGCCTATCGCGCTGGCGCTACGGGCCTGCCAGATTTCACCATGAATACGAATCATGCCGGCGCCGGTAAAGTCTTCGAGAGCCATGCCTGTCTCACCTATTAACCCTTCCCTGCCGCTGACGACCGGCACCTGCCTGGACTTAAACAATAACCCCAAAGTAAGAATAAAAAAGGCGGCGCTGCTCAGGGCAACAGCCCCGATAATAGCCGGATTAATACCGAACCCCGGTTGGTCGGTATCGATAAGAATCACCGAACCCACGATAAAAGCCAGTAAACCGCCAAAGCCTAGAATGCCGAAACTGGGCTCGAAGGCTTCCGCAACCATTAACGAGATTCCCAACAGAATCAACGCCACGCCGGCATAATTAATCGGTAATAACTGAAAGGCAAATAATGCGAGCAATAAACAGATGCCGCCGATTGTGCCCGGCACGATGGCACCGGGATTGGAAAATTCCAGAATCAACCCGTAAATGCCGATCAGCATTAGCAGGTAGGCGATATTAGGGTTGGTAATAACAGATAACAGTTCACTGCGCCAATCAGGATCTATCCGTTTTATCACAGCCCCATCGGTCAATAATGTGACGTCCTGGCCCAACACATTGATTTTACGGCCATTCAGTTGCTTTAATAAATCAACCTGATCGGTTGCGATTATTTCAATGACCTGCTTGGCCAGCGCTTCTTCGGCGGGAATACTCACGGCCGCGCGCACCGCCTGCTCGGCCCAGTCCGCATTCCTTCCGCGCATCTGAGCCAATCCGCGGATATAAGCCACGGCATCATTGACAATTTTGTGCGTCATGGAACTTGCTGCGCCTGGCGTTTCATCCTTGGCATCTTTGTCATCCTTATCATCAAAACCGCCTGGACCCAGCATTTGCACCGGCGTGGCCGCCCCCAGGTTGGTGCCAGGCGCCATGGCGGCAACGTGGCTGGCATAGAGAATGTAGGTACCGGCACTGGCGGCCCGAGCGCCGCCGGGAGCAACATAAGTGACAACAGGGACCCGCGAAGCGATGATTTTTTTGATGATGTCGCGCATGGAAGTATCCAGTCCGCCGGGCGTATCCATGCGAAAAAGCACACAAACAGCGCCCTCTTCGGCGGCTTTATCGAGATTTCTACTGATATAGTCAGTGATGGCAGGGCCTATCGCCCCGTTAATCTCAAGCTGGATAACGGTTGCGGCTTTACCTGGCTGGGTGTCGTCGTCTGTTTCGGCTTGCAGCATGGGAGCCAGAATCATCAGGAAAACAAAGATAGCCTGTCTCATCATCGTCATAATCATTGTTTTCCTCTACCATCTGATACCTAAAAACAAAGTGGATTCGGTATTTTTGCTAGTCCTCAACACTATAGCATTGAACAAAAAAAGCCGCATTAGTTCGAATAAACCGGCGCCTATCAACATGGGCTTGATTTTTAGTTTTAATCGGGGTAAATGTTTAGCTATGCACTGCCTCTATCCCACAGGATTTTATGAGTAAAAACCAGTTACGCGTGGTGACTTACAACATCCATAAAGGCTTCAATATCGGCAACCGTCGATTCGTTCTGCACCAGATACGCGAAGCACTGATTGGCACAGGCGCCGATCTGTTGTTTCTACAGGAAACACAGGGCGAACACAGCTTACATGAAAAAAAGATACTGGACTGGCCTGACCTTTCCCAGTCGGAATTTTTGGCCGATGGCGGCTGGCCGCATTTTGCCTACGGTAAAAACGCCATATATAGTGCGGGGCATCATGGCAATGCCATTCTCAGCAAATATGACCTGGAGTTCTGGGAAAATGTGAATGTTTCACCTTATCCCTGGGCCAGTCGCAGTCTTTTGCATGGCGTTATTAACGTTCCCGCTGTCAATAAAACCGTCCATATCGTCTGTATTCATTTCGGCCTTATGGGAACTGAGCGCCGGCGTCAGGTCGAAACATTATGTAACCGCATAGACAGCCATATACCGCATGATGCGCCGTTGATCGTAGCCGGCGATTTTAATGACTGGATGGGGTTGATCGAGCGCCATTTTCATGACCATTTGAAATTAAAAGAGGTATTTCGGACTTTACATGGGCGTCATGCACGAACTTTTCCTGCCTGGATGCCTTTTTTACCGATGGATAGAATTTATTATCGAGGCCTTGAGCCGGTTGTCTGCAACCGGCTGGGCCAGTTGCCCTGGCGTTTGCTGTCGGATCATGCCCCGCTATCCGCAACTTTTCAGTTATGACTATGAACCTGAAGCCGAACCCGGAATTATTAACCCTGCCCAATTTGTTGACCTGTTTCCGGTTTGTGATCGCACCGGTGCTGTTATGGCTGGCCTGGCACGGCTACGAAAACCCGTTTCTGGTTTTACTGGCGGTCGCTTTTCTTTCCGATGCACTGGACGGCATCGCCGCACGCCTGACCGGGCAAGTGACTCAATTTGGCGCCATGCTCGACAGCTGGGCCGATGTCATCATCTATTTAATTATCGCCATCAGTGCCTGGTGGCTGTGGCCCAATGTGGTTAAGCGTGAATTGATTTATGTCATTCTGATTATCAGCAGCTATCTGCTGCCTGCCATCGTAGGCATAATCAAATTCGGCTCCTTTACCAGCTACCATACATGGATGGTCAAATTCGCGGCGGCGACGATGGCGCTGACATTGTATATCTTGTTTCTGGGTGGTCCGGCCTGGCCATTCCGAATCGCATCCATCATTTGTGTGCTTGCCGCCACCGAAGAAATTGCCATTACGCTGCTGCTCTCCGAGAAGCGCTCAAACATTTCGTCCCTTTGGAATGTTTTAAAAAACTTAACCCGGAAATCTTCACAACCCAATCGGCACAATCAATGAGCTCATCCCAGGAATGCATCTACTCACCATGCATCCGCAAATGCTGCCTGGATAATGATGATATCTGTCTTGGTTGTTTTCGTGCTCTCAATGAAATTATCGTCTGGACCCAACTAGACGAGAAAACCCGCCTGCAGTTGCTTGAAAAGGCAAAAATTCGTCAACAGCAGCGCAAGAACAGCAATTGTTTTTAAGAGTGCGCAACCAAACAAGCGTTATCTTGTCATTATTATTGGTTAATTATAAAAAAGGGGATTACCTATGAATGTCCTGGCCAGTAAAAAATGTGAAGTCTGCGAAATTGGTGCGCCTTTATTGACTCATGAAGAAATTGACGAACTTATGCCGCAATTGAAGAACTGGATAATAATTGAAACGGACGGCGTCCGGCATCTGTCCCGGACATTCAGGTTTAACAACTTTAAAGAAGCCTTGTCTTTTACCAATAAGGTCGGCACTCTGGCTGAACTGGAAGGCCATCATCCTTCTATTACAACGGAGCGGGGACAAGTAACGGTCTGCTGGTGGTCTCGAAAGATAAAAGACCTGCACCTTAATGATTTTATAATGGCCTCTAAAACTGATACTCTTACTCAACCCGCGCATGAAGACAATGCAATTAAAAATAAGTACCGGCAGGGTTTGGGCCTGGGACTTAATTTCTGGTAAACCATGCCCCATGCCGGACAAATAGCCATTATCGATAATCGGAATTTTTGAAGTAAACAAGAGCGCCATCATGAAACAATTACATCGAAAAGACCTGTTTGGCTGGTCGGTTTTTGATCCAGAACGCAATCTGGACTTTCACAGTGTGCTTTGGATACGCGATGAAGGCAATGTTCTGATCGACCCTTTGCCCTTATCCGAACATGATCACAGCCATCTACAAAGACTGGGCGGTGCCGGTTTCATCGTCATTACCAATAGCGATCATTGCCGCGATGCCGAACATATTGCCAGCATCACAGGCGCTGTGCTTTGCGGCCCCGCTGCCGAGGAAGATACATTCCCTCTGTCCTGCAGTCGCTGGCTTTATGATAACGAAGAGATCGTTCCCGGTTTGGTTGCTTATGAGCTTGAGGGCTCTAAAACACCGGGAGAGCTTGCCTTGGTTCTGGAACATACTACACTGATAACAGGCGATTTGATTCGCTGTCATGTCGGCGGTGAATTATGCCTGTTGCCGGAAAGCAAGCTGACGGACGTGGACAAGGCTATTCATTCGGTCAAACGCCTAGCTGATTTGCCAGGCATTAAAGCCGTGTTAACCGGCGATGGCTGGCCGCTGTTCAACCATGGCGCCGAAGCGTTGCATCGCCTGGCCAGATCGCTTTAACATCAATCGTCTACCTGGCATAATTTTATAGCTTGACCGGGCTTGTCTTGGCTGTACCAAAACAAGAGTTCCTGCAGAACCCAACCCCACACGTTATGCATTAGCCCCTGACAACGGAATTCAGTGATCTAGTAATGGTTAGAATTATTGGCCTAAAGTTATACAGTCTTTTGTTTTTTATCCTCTTAAGCTGTTTCATTATTATCTATAGCCATGTCAATCTTGCAACTACAGGCAACACGGCGACCCAATCCCAAATACTTATACCCCCCCAGTCATTTCGCCAGGTCTCCTACTATAATGACATCAAGCCCATCCTGGATTCGCGTTGCGTCGCTTGTCATTCCTGTTATGACTCGCCTTGCCAGCTTAAGCTTAGTTCGTTTGAAGGGGTAGACAGAGGCGCGAGCAAAAAAA
>SWCD01003929.1_pt1 | contig 37204 bp, 38 predicted proteins | sample 4693011 | NCBI WGS metagenome assembly SWCD01 (sample SAMN10267278, study PRJNA491770) | bioreactor metagenome | isolation source: DHS bioreactor inoculated with marine | place: Japan: Omine Ridge, Nankai Trough
TTGTAATCTTGTAATCTTGTAATCTTGTAATCTTGTAATCTTGTAATAAATTTTAAAAGAATGAGGTCAATTTGTCAGAAGAACAAATATTAGCTAAGGCAAAACAAGTATTAAGAATTGAAGGTGAAGCCGTAGCGAATCTGATAAATCAGATTGACAGTCAATTTGCCAAAGCGGTTGCAACCATAAGAAAAAGCAAAGGTCGCTGCATTTTTACCGGTATGGGTAAGTCTGGATTAATTGCACGCAAAATTGTTGCAACTTTTAATTCAACAGGAACACCTGCATTTTATCTTCATCCAACAGATGCACTGCATGGCGATTTAGGAATGGTAAGAAAGGAAGATATTGTTATTCTTCTATCAAAGAGCGGCAACACCGAGGAGTTAGTTGCTCTCGTGCCCATGTTAAAGAGAATCGGGATGCTGCTGATTGGATTTTTGGGAAACAAAGAATCACAAATTGGAATTGAATGTGATTATATTTTGGATGTGAGTGTAAAAGAAGAAGCCTGCCCGCATGACTTAGCGCCGACGGCATCAACAACTGCAGCTTTAGCAATGGGTGACGCACTTGCTGTTGCCCTGCTTGAGGATAGGGGGTTTACTGCCGAAGATTTTGCGCAACTCCATCCCGGCGGCAGTCTTGGTAAAAGGTTGTCTCTTAGAATATCTGAAATTATGTACACCGGAAAGTATGTGCCTATTGTTTTAGAAAACACATCCATTCGTGATTCGATAATTGAAATTACATCCAAACGATTTGGAACTACAGCTGTTGTTAATGAAGCAGGAATATTGCAAGGCATTATTACTGATGGTGATTTAAGAAGGCTGCTGGAAAAAACATTGGATATTGAAAAGTTAAGAGCTAAAGATATTATGAGTGTAAAACCAAAAACTATAAGTCAGGAATTTCTTGCTTCATTTGCATTACAGCAGATGGAAAGCTACAACATTACATCATTGATCGTTACATCAGAAGAAAATAAACCAGTTGGAATAATTCATCTTCACGATCTTGTAAAATTAGGTTTGCAGCAAAGATGAAATATTTTTTTGTAATATTATTAGTTTCATTCTTGGCATTCAGTTGTAGTGATTCAAAATTAAAACCGCAAGTAAGTTTGGAAGCCGGAACCGAGCAGATACCCGATCAAGAAACGTGGGGTTCCGAAATTATTGTTACGGAAGATGGAATTCTTAAAGCTATTGTCTATTCGGATCATATCAGTGTTATCAGTGAGGAAAAATCAAAATTATTAAAAGGTGTAAGAATTTTATTTTTTGATGAAGAAGGAATACAAACTTCATCGCTGACCTCCAAAAGAGGACGGGTAGATGATATAACCCAAGACATGTATGCGATTGATAGTGTTGTTGCAGTAAGTGACAGTGGGGTTACACTTTACACTGATGAACTAATCTGGAATAATAAAAAAAATAAAATTGTCTCCGATAAATTTGTAAAAATAGTTTCTGATCAAGAAGTAATTGAAGGTTACGGATTTGAATCTAACCAAAGCATGAACCCATATACGATTTATAATATTACGTACTACACAAATTTAAAAGAGAAAAATAATTGAGATCCTTCCTAGCTAGCTCAATATTTAGTTTAATAATTTTTTGTTCACTTACGCATGGGCAAACCTCAAATGAATTAGTTACTGTTATTGGAGATAGTCTAACAGGGAAAATTGTAAATGGGGAAAATGTTCGAGAGATATTCGGCAACGTAGTAATCACACAAGGTGATGTTAAAATAACGTGTGATAGAGCAATTCAATTCCTAAGAAAAAATGAGGTAGAACTTTTCGGAGATGTTGAAGTTTTGCAAGATACAGTAAGATTGCTGACAGATGCTGGTTACTATTTTGGAAATGATAAAATAGCTTATTCTGATACCGGAATTATTATGCATGATGGTCACATGATACTTGCCGCGATGAATGGTTTTTATTATATGGAAGAAGAGAAAGCTTACCTTTACGAAAATGTAAAACTCGTCGATATGGCAAGCACGCTTATTTCCGATGAGCTTACATATTTTCAAAATGAAGATAAAGCTGTGTCAGTTGGGAACGTAAAGATTGAAGATTCCGCATCAGTAATAATGGCGGATAGTTTAATTCATTTTAGAAACAGCGGCGACTCGTATGCTTATTTTAATGTGCAGATAAAAGATTCGCAAAATGATTTAACTATTTTCGGCGATGAGCTTATTGACCTCAAAGAAAAAAAATATACAAAAATTTCCGGCAGTCCCTTTCTTGTTCAAATTGATACTACAGCAAGCGGTTTGCTCGATACACTTTTACTTTCAGCAGGATTATTGGAAGCTGTAACAGATAGTGTTCGAAAACTTATTGCAACTGATTCGGTAAAAATAATTCGCGGTGCATTTTCCTCATTCAATAGCAATTCCGTTTTGTTCCGGGATGAAGATAGAATTTTAACTTTTCGGAAAGAAGATGAAAAAAATCCGCCCATACTTTGGTATGAAAATTCACAATTAATTGGTGATACTGTAAATATTTATTTGGAAGGAAACCGTTTAGAGCATATAGACATTGATAAAAATGCACTCCTTGTTTCGATTGTTGAAGGAATGGGTTTTAGATTCGATCAAATATCCGGGAATAATATAAAACTATTTTTTGGTGATGAAGGACTGAAGCAAACAAATGTAACCGGGAGTGTTTTAAGCATTTATTATATGTTTGAAGGTGAAGAAGCAAACGGATTAATAAAATCAAGTGCTGATCAAACGAAAATTATTTTTGAAAATAAAAAACTTGTTGACGTACGACTTTACGGTTCTCCCGCAAGCGAGTATCACCCCGAAAATTTAGTGGAAGGAAAAGAAAAAGAGTTTACACTGCCTACTTTTATTTTGTATGAAAATAGACCGAGTAAAACAGAAATGCTGAAGCGGATCAATAAAAGTAATTCAACATTCTAAATGTTGACAGTTTAGAATATGATTTAAGAACAAGGATTGTAGAGGTTTGATTTTAGAAGAAAAAGACAAAGCAAAATGACAAACATCAAAAATCCTAAATCGTTAATCGATGTTCTTAAATCAATTATCTATATATCTATAATAAATTAAAAGACTATAATAATAGAAATAAAAAGATCATGGCCAATCAACTAACATTACGAAGTGAAGATTTAATAAAAATTTATAAAAAGAGAACAGTGGTAAACAAGGTTTCCGTGCAGGTTAAGCAAGGTGAAGTGGTCGGATTGCTTGGTCCAAACGGTGCAGGCAAAACTACTACCTTTTACATGATCGTTGGAATGATCAAACCAAATGGCGGTCATGTTTACCTGGACAATAAAGAGATCACTTCCTTGCCAATGTACAAACGAGCAAGGATGGGAGTCGGTTATTTGCCGCAAGAAGCTTCCGTTTTTAGAAAGCTTTCCGTAGAAGATAATATCATGGCAGTCCTTCAAATGTTAAAAATTTCTAATCAAGAACGAAAAGAAAGAACTGAAAGATTACTTGAAGAATTGAACATTGCGCACTTACGTAAAAGTCTTGGATTTCAATTAAGCGGCGGTGAAAGAAGAAGGACTGAAATTGCACGTGCTTTGGCTACTGAGCCCAAATTTATTTTACTTGATGAACCATTTGCCGGCGTTGACCCGATTGCCGTTGAAGATATTATGAAAATTGTTGCCAATTTAAAACACAAAGGTATTGGCATATTAATTACCGACCATAATGTTCATGAAACTTTAAGCATTGTTGATAGTGCCTACATATTAATAAGTGGAATAATCTTTAAGGACGGCAGTGCGGAATTTCTTGCCGAGGATGAAGATGTTAGGAAATTATATCTTGGTGAGAAATTTAAATTGGATAGGTATGAATAACACCGGCTTATTCCGGCGTTATTCAACTAATAATATCACATCTATTTACTAAACTCTTTAATAATCTTCTGAATTTCATCTTCAGATATACCGCTTCCGTAAGCTCTTTCTTTAACCGACGTTACTTTTTCAGCACTCTTGCTTGTTGCAGAACTTAAAACCGGATTTCCGGCACGTGCTCTCAGTCGCTCTTCAATCTGATCAACAAAACTAGTTTGTGAATATGATTTTTTAACACCTGCAGTACTTCCGCCGAATGAAGAAATACAATCCCCGCTATTTACAACTGTTGATTCAAACGCTAAAGTTTTGATGTTAAGCAAATGTTTTGCCGTAACATTTTCCGATATAATTGAGCCGCCCCATGTTCCCGGTCCCAATGTCATTGATGGCGCCAGTGAAGTAGAATAACCAACCGCGCCAAGTGAACCGACCGTATTAACTAATATTCTGAATGCCGGTTTTTCCAGAGCAAACTTCAAAATAATATCTTGATCATTAGAATGGATAACCATGGTATGACCGATTCCGCCATACTCAAGCAGTTCAATGCATTTATGACATCCTTCAAGCCATCCGTCAACGACATAAAACGCGAGCATTGGTGATAATTTTTCCATCGACATCGGTTCCTGTTTTCCCACAGTGCTGCATTCAGCTATCAAAACAGTAGTAGAATCCAGAACTGAAAATCCTGCATAGTCTGCAATAAATTTAGCCGACTTACCTACAATTTCGGGATTAATCCTGCCATCTTTCGCAACAGTATTTTCTAATTTTTTCTTCTCTTCATCATTTACAAAATAGCAACCGTTTTTCTTTGCTTCGGCAATTACTTTTTCTTTAATCGGTCTATCAACAATCATTGCCTGTTCTGAAGAACAAAGCGTTCCGTTATCGAAAGTAGTACCTCTTACAATATCTGCAACAGCTTTTTGATAATTGGCAGATCGTTCAATAAATGCGGGAACATTACCCGAGCCCACGCCAAGCGCGGGTGTGCCGGTACTGTATGCCGCTTTAACCATTGGTGTACTTCCGGTAGCAAGAATTACGGCAATGTTTTTATCCTTCATTAATGCACTTGTGCCTTCCAGTGTAGAATTTTGCATGCACTGCAAAAGTCCTTTTGGCGCACCGGCTTTTTGAGCCGCATCCATCACAACTTTAATCGCTTCCGATGTACATTTAATTGCTTTTGGGTGCGGACTGGCGACCATTCCATTTCTGCACTTAACTGAAATAATCGCTTTAAACATTGCAGTTGAAGTTGGATTAGTTGAAGGAACCAAAGCTGCAACAACGCCCATCGGTTCAGCTATCTTTACAATTTTTCCATTCTCAAGTACTTCAATTACGCCAACGGTTTTAAGGTCTTTTATATATTCATAAACGTTTCTGCTGCCAAACTGATTTTTAATTACTTTATCTTCCCATTTCCCAAAGCCCGTTTCCTCATGAGCCATTTTTGCAAGCCGTTCTGCTTCAGCATATCCGGCATCTGCCATTGCCTTTACAATTTTATTAACCTGATCCTGGTTATAATGCTTAAATTCTAATTGCGCCTCTTTGGCAATTTTTGCAAGATCACGCGCTTCCTGGGTGGATTGCAAATCTTTATCGACAGCCATTTATTTCCTCATTTATTTAGAAGTCAAAATATAATTATAGAGGGCATCAACGTCAAATTTAGTTTTTAAAGGATAACATACCTTGTTATCTGAAAAAACTCTTTGTAAAAAAAAATATTTTGTATAATTTAAAACCATATTCTCTGGTTAATATTGTCTGACATTTCAGAGGGTAAATTCACTTAGTTTAACACTATTTTATTGATGGCAAAATGCATACAACTCAAAAGATAATAATTTTTGTTTGTCTCCTTACAACCATTTCATGTGTAACAAATCCGCCAAATAGTCCTGATGTTTCAAAAACATTTGAGAAAGTTTTTATTAGCTCAAATATTACTGGGGCTGAAATATTTGTAGATGATTTTAATACCGGAAAACTTACTCCAGATACGATTTCTGTTGAGGTAGGGTCAAGGGTAATAAAATTAGTTAAAGATAACTTCACACCTTCTATTAGAACTATCGAAGTAACGCATGGGACAATTCTTTCTGTCGATTTTGTTCTCTCAGCGGCGCAAACAAGCAAAATTGTTTTGCTAGAAGATTTTGCAAATGTTAGCTGCGACCCTTGTGTAGTTTCAAATAGAATTATTGAATTAATTGAACATTACACATTCGATAGAAAAAAATTAGTTGTCATTAAATATCCAACAAACTTTCCTTCATCAACGGATCCTTTTTTTATTGAGAATCCTCAGGCTGCAACAACTAGAATTAATCTTTATAATATTTTATTTGTGCCAACAATTTATATTGATGGCATTCTAAAACCGCTTCCCCAGGATTCCAACGCAGTAAAAGATAAAATTAATGAAAGATTAAACGAGCCGGCAAAATTTGAAATTGTTGTTGAAGACAGTATTGGCGGGGGACAAATATTTGTAAAGACTACAATTAGAGTAATTGACATCAGCGGTTTAGATATAAACGATCTGGTTCTACATAATGTTGTTACTGAAACAAATCTAGAATTTTCTTCCCCGCCTGGTTCTAACGGAGAAACAAAATTTTATAATGTAATGAGAAAAATGCTTCCAAGTTATTCGGGGGAATCAATATCTGCTCTAACAGGAAATCAATCAATTGAATTTAATTATCAAACCCAGCTTAACAGTAATTGGACTGCTTCCAATATTCATGTGGTTTCATTTATTCAAAATACAAGCACTAAGGAAGTCCTGCAGGCAGGATCTACCTTTTAATATATAGTTTGCAGAAAAAAATACTTTACTTACCACAATCTGAAGGGAGTAGCGCTAATGAAAAATCTATTTACTTTTTTTATAACTTGTTTGTTTTTTGTGAACTTTGCAGTATTGGGCCAAACGGTAGTTGATGAAAAATTTGACAGCGGTCAATTTCCGCCAACAGGCTGGACAATTGATGCACATGCAACAAATTGGAGTGCAAAAGTCAGTGGAAATGCTGGTGGCTCAGCGCCCGAAGCAAGATTTTCCTGGAGTCCGCAATTTGTTGGTGATTCAAGATTAATCTCTCCGGCAATTGATCTAACGGGTGTACAAAACTTAGCAGTTGAATTTAAGCACAACCTGGATCATTACGGCGGAAATTACATGATTGGAATTGCGACAAGATCAGGAGGCGGAGTTTGGACAGAAGTTTGGACATTAAGAAATCCTACTTCAAGTATTCCCGGTGAGCTAATACGTGCAAATATAACGAATGATTTAAACTCATCTGACTTCCAAATTTGTTTTTATTTTTCCGGGGACTCATACAATTTAAATTATTGGTATATAGATGATATAAAGGTTTACATCCCTTATGATCATGATGTAGCTCCTGTAAACATTTTAGTAGATAATCAATACACATCTGGCACAGCATTCGATCCGCAGGCAGTTATTTTTAATGTTGGTTTGAATGAAGAAACGTTTGATGTAAACTGTGAAATATTCGAAGGACAAAGCAGTGTTTACACAAATACACAAACAGTAACTGCCTTAGCAGTGGGTCAAGAACAAACTGTCACTTTCGACTCATTTAACCCAACGACAAGTAATGAATTATATGAAGTAAAAATAACAACATCTTTGACCGGAGATATGGATACTCAAAATGATGAAATGTCCAAATACTTCGACACAAATACTAATCAAAGAATTGTATTATGGGAAGAGTTTACAAGTACAACATGTGCGCCCTGTGCTTCCGCTAATCCCGCTATTGAAGCAATGCTTAGAAGTTACGGTGAGGAAACAATTTTGGCAATTTGGTATCATGTATGGTGGCCATCACCCGGCAACGATCCCTATTACCTAGTAAATACAGTAGATGTAAGGGCAAGAGCAACTGATTTTTACGGAATAAGCGCTGTCCCCGATGCGGTGGTTGACGGAAATAATGGTCCTTCCCCCGGAAACACGGCAATGATGACTGCAGCAGTTGATGCAAGAACCGCAAATTACAGTGCCTTTGATTTGAGTGCCGGATTTTTAAGAATTGAAAATGATGTCCATGTAAGAGTTGAATTTGAAGCTGTCGGCGGAGTTATTCCGGGTAATCTTAGTTTGCGTGTTGTTGCCATTGAAAATGATTTACAATATAGTGCGCCGAATGGTGAAAGTAGTTTTGATTATGTAATGCGTAAAATGTATCCCGATGCAAGTGGAATATCAGTTTCAATTGAAAAGGGTGAATCCATCACCGAAAATTTAGTTTGTGCTGTAGATACTAACTGGGTTGAAGCAAATACTGACTTTATCGTATTTATTCAAAATGATGATACTAAAGAAATACTGCAAGCTTGCAAAGCTGAATACAATCCAAATCTTCCTGTGGAATTAACTTCCTTTGCGGGATATGCAACTGAAAAGGGTGTTCGTCTCAGCTGGACAACCGCAACAGAATTAAACAATCATATGTTTGAAGTGCAGAGAGCAATTGATGGAACTGATTTTAGAACTATCGGTTATGTTGAAGGTGCTGGCACAACCACAGAAGAGCAATCTTATAATTACTTAGATGAAATTATGATTGATTCGAAACAAGAACTTTCTTACAGATTAAAACAAATGGATTTCGGCGGAAACTATGCTTACAGCGATGTAATAAATGTTACTTTGGATATGCCGCTGAAGTATTCACTAAATCAAAATTACCCAAACCCATTTAACCCAGCTACTTCTATCAAATATGAAATTCCTGAAGCAGGAAATGTAAAACTTAAAATTTACAATTCATTGGGAAGTGAAGTAGCCAACCTGGTAAATGAACATAAGGAAGCAGGTAGGTACAATTTAGAATTTAATGCATCTAATTTAGCAAGCGGAATTTATTTCTATACCCTTGAAACAAATAAGTTCACTAGTGTTAGGAAAATGATTCTATTAAAATAAGTTAAAATAAATCGGGGCATTCACTTTTGAATGTCCCGGTAGTATCAATAAACACAAGGTATTTTTATGAAAAAGATTTTACCAATCATGGCAGTATTATTATTTGCCATTACAAATTTACGTGCGCAAAACTTTTCTGTTGGACTGCATGAAACAACACTTCAAGGTGATCTGGGGACAACCGTTACATTCCATATTGATCTAATCAACAATTCCAGCAGTGACCTTACACTTGCGATTGTGAGAACACAAAATGAATTACCAGCCGGATGGACTTCTTCAATTTGTCTTGATGTCTGTTATCAATCAACACAAGATAGTGTTCAGACGAGTTTAGAGTTCGGCAGTTCTCCATTGGCTCCTTCAGAGACACGAGAGTTAAAAATAATTGTTGACATCGATTCAACAACGGGTATTGGCTACGTAGGAATTAATATTTTTGATCCAAGAAACCCTTCAGAATCTGTGCTAGTAAATCTCGAACCGACAACATTAGCAACATCGGTTGGTAATGAAACCCTTACTACAAACCACTATTGGTTAAATCAAAACTATCCAAACCCGTTTAATCCTTCAACCAACATTAGCTTTAACTTAGCTGAAGCCGGCAACGTTAATATTAAAGTTTTTGATTTACTCGGCAGAGTAGTTGCTGAACCAATGAATGAATATAGATCAGCGGGATTGCACAGTTTTAATTTTGATGCATCTGAGTTAAGCAGCGGCACATATTTTTATAGGATAGAGTCCCCAAAATTTTATGAAACTAAAAAAATGATATTGGAGAAATAGATGCGCAAAATATTTATTGTAATGATGATATTAGGCTTAACCACTTTCAATTCTGCACAAGATGCAGAGGTAACCGAAACAGAAGCAACAAATTTTGTTTTGGAGAATATTGACGGCGACGTAATTGAGTTAAATGAGCACATAGGCGAAGGACCAATACTGATAAGCTTTTGGGCAACTTGGTGCAAACCTTGTAAAGAGGAACTACCGCACGTTCAGGAACTTTTAGAAAAGTACGAAGAAAAAGGTTTAACTGTGTTTGCAATTTCAACTGACTCAGAAAAGAGTGTTGCTAAAGTAAAACCTTACATAAAATCACACAACTATACATTTGAAGTTTTACTTGATACAAATTCCGAAGTCGCACGTTCATATTATGTACGCTCAGTTCCCTTTACACTGATTATTGATAAATCAGGTAAAATAGTTTATCAGCAATTGGGTTATAGAAAAGGCGATGAAATAAAAGTAGAGGAAGTAATTTCAAAAATTATTGGCAGTTAAAAATACTATACGGAAAAATTTTCTTATGCAGTTAAAACATTATTCTCGTGCGTTAGTAGTAATTGTTATTTCAATTTTATTAAGTCAAAATATTTTTGCTCAAAATCAATTTAAATTGCCGTCAGGATTAGGTTTCGCTAACCAGCTTGAATACTCCTATGATGTAGATAAGAAGCTGGAAATATTTGAGAACTGGCTGAACCTCGATTTTCGAAAATCAATATTCTCTGCCGGAATTCGTCTCGATGTTTTTCAGCCGAATGATCCCAATCCTAGTATCAGCAGAGGCAAGGATAGATATGCTGATATTTCCTTCAAATATTTTGGAGTAAAACTCGGCAATGCGCGTGAGGGATTGAATATCACCGTCGGAAATTTTTATGAACTGTTCGGAAGAGGAATGGTACTGAAAAGTTACGAAGACAGAAATATTCGCATCGATAATAATCTGCTTGGTGTTAAGGTTGAAGGAAGCTACGCCAAATTTAAACTTACAGCTCTAACCGGCATGGCTGAAAATATGTCTGCTGAAAGGAACGATATTCTGCACGCCGCAGATTTAGAATACCGCGGGATTAAGGCTATGAAAATGGGTGCATCGTTTGCATCCAACCAGCCGAAAGGGGATGAAGCAAGAACACATTTAGCCGCAGTTAGAATTGAGCCGAGCATTTGGAATTTTGATTTTTACGCTGAGTACGGTATTAAACAGAATGAAGATATTAAAGAAAATATTTTTAACGGCGATGAGAGCCTTGCCGGCAAAGCTTTTTACGGAAGTCTGAATTTCTATCTTACCTCATTTTCTTTTTCCGGTGAGTATAAATTTTATGATAACTACAGTTTCACATCTACCGATGGAACGATTGCATACAATACACCCCCTGCATTGAGAAGCGACTATTCGTACATGCTTCTTAATCGGCATCCTTCCGCCTTAAATCCAAATAACGAAAAAGGATTTCAAGTTGAGGCGAGTTATTCATTAAGTGAGAACACAAATTTTACAGCAAACTATGCTGAAACAAAAACACTTAGCTCAAGTTCGCTTCATCAGAGAATAAGAAAAGTTCAAACTAACAGCAGTTCCTTTTTGCCGATTCAAACTCAGTTAAAACAGTTTTTTGGTCAGGCGCAGCATAAGTGGACGGAAGGATTGACAACAATAGCCGCATTCGGATATAGTGAAGAACTTTCCGGCAACACAAAAAGCATTACTCCAATTTTAGAAAACAGAATTTATCTTGATGATATAAACTCTTTCAAAATTGTTTTGGAACACCAGCTTACTAAAAACCGAACTACAGACGAACAATATTATGATTCAGTTTTGCTGCTCGAGTATTTGCGTTCACCTAATCTTTCCATTGCTCTTGTTACAGAAATGCAAACCAAAGAACCCACTGAAGGAAGAACAGTGCGAAAAGTTTACAGCTTTGTTCAATTCGGTTATAAATTTGGTCAACATACAGATATTAGTGTTTTAGTAGGAAGCAGACAAGCAGGCAACATCTGCATAGGCGGTGTATGCCGCTACGAACCGGAATTCAGCGGAGTTGAATTGAAAATGCAGACGAGACTTTTTTAGATTGTAATGATTTAATCTTCTAAAGGTCATTTTAAAATAGTTTGATTATCTTACTTATATTGCCTAAATATTAGCAATTCAAATTGTAACAGTTTGAGGGTATAATGAACGAGTTTAGAAAGGTTTCAAAGCGTAGCCTACTTTTGATATGTTTTATTTTCCTCTCAAAATCTTCAGCTCAGGATTTTCCTATTAAGATTGGTAACATGTGGAGTTATAACGTAAGCCATTACACCGGAAATCATTACACCAAAAATGTTGAAGTTATTGGAGATACTGTCCTAGGGAATGGAATTAAATATTTTGTATTGAATCATTCCGATTTTAGTTTATCAAACTTTATACGGGCAGATAGCGGATTCATTTATTATTATAACCCATATGATTCCATTGATGTAAAAATGTTTGGTATTGAAGATACTATTGGACAAACGAGAGATATAAACTATTCTTACTTTTTTAGTGTTCGACTAAAACAGAGAGCAATTGAATCAGTTTTTGGTGTTCAAACAGAAATTTATGAATATGATTTAGATGGTCTTGCGTATGGAGTTATCTTAATTAGTTGGGAACTCGGTCGACTTCTATTTGCTGATTTTGGAGACCCACCGGGTTTAAATCCAAATGAATTATGGGAATTGAGTGGATGTGTTTTATCAGATAAGACATATGGTATTATTCTGGATACCAAAGATGAGCTTGTTACAATAAATAATTTTCAATTATTTCAAAACTATCCAAATCCATTTAATCCATCTACAAAAATAAGATTTGAAATTCCATATTCAACAAATGTAAAAATAGACGTTTACGATTTACTCGGTCGCAAAGTCCAAACTCTACTTGATGATTATGTTGATGGCGGCTCACATGAACTGGAATTTAATGCTGACAATTTAACAAGCGGGATTTACTTTTATTCATTGAAAGCAGACGGTTACTCTGAAACTAAAAAACTTTCATTAATCAAATAATCTATTTTCATCAACCTATAAAAACTTCAAGATCTCGGAGGTTTTTATTAAATGGCAGTAACGGCCGCTTCGTGACTGAACCCATTTGTGCGTTGCAAAAAATGTTTTTCCTTTTCTCAGTAATCTGTTTTTCTAATCAGTCCTTTCAACACTTTTATATTTTCTAAATCCTCTAACTGTTCTTTCCCTTTTGGGGTTTCCAATATTTTGGGGATGTGAGTTAACCTTTCATCATTCATAATATTTGCAAAACCTTCCTTCCCGATAAATCCTTTACCTATGTGTTCATGACGGTCGACTCTGCTGCCTAATTCTTTTTTGCTGTCATTGATGTGAAAGCATTTAAGTTTATCCAGCCCAATTATATCATCAAAATCTGTAATAACTTTTTTATATGACTTTTCATTTTTAATATCATAACCTGCGGCAAAAATATGTGCAGTATCTATGCAGACAGACATTCGCTCTTTCTCTTCAACCATATCAATTATATCGCGGATGTGTTCAAACTTGTAACCTAATGAAGAACCTTGTCCAGCAGTTAACTCCAGCATGCTACTGATTTTGTACCCCTTTGTTTTTTCGTGTGCAATGTTTATTGATTCAGCGATGATTTTTAATCCTTCGGATTCTCCTTGTCCGAGATGAGCGCCTGGATGAAAATTTAAGTAAGGTATTTCTAATTGTTCACATCTCTGCAGCTCATCAATAAAAGCCGTTCTTGATTTTTTCAATAATTCTATTTCTTTTGCACATAGGTTAATCAAGTAGGAATCGTGCGAAACAACAAATTTAATATTAGATTTAGAGTACTCGGATTTGTAATTTTGAATCTCAATTTTATCCAGAGGCTTAGCCGCCCATCTGTTATTGTTCTTAGTAAAAATTTGAATTGCGGAGAATCCTAATTTTTCTGCTCGTTTAATCGCCTGACTAACACCGCCGGCAGTTGAGGTATGCGCGCCTAAAAGTTGTTTCAAGTTTTTAACCTTATTTTGATTTAAGTAGTAAGTAAAAATTAAGAAGTGAGTAATGAAATGCAAAGTTTATTTGAATTATCAAAAAAGAATAAAAAGAATGTAATCGGATTAATGTCCGGTACTTCACTCGACGGAGTTGATGTTGCCCTGATTGAAATTGAAGGAAACGGAGTCAACACGAAAGTTAATCTTGTTGGTTTTTTAGAATACCCTTTTCCCGATGGATTGAAGGAGGCGATTTTGAAAAACTCCAGAAAAGAAAGCAGCAATGTTGAAGAAATCTGCCGGTTGAATTTTTTAATTCCAAAAATTTATACCGAAGGAATAAACAAACTCTGCAACGAACTTAATATTAAGTTCAGCGATATTGATTTGATCGGCAGTCACGGACAAACAATACACCACTTGCCGGGCAGCATTAATTTTTACGGCGAGAAAATTTCCTCAACATTACAGATCGGTGACCCTTCTGTTCTTGCAAAACTTACCAACACAATTACCGTCGGCGATTTTAGAACGGGCGATATTGCACTTGGAGGTCAAGGCGCGCCGCTTGTTCCTTATTTTGATTACATACTTTTTAGGTCAACCGATAAAAACCGGGCATTGCTGAACATTGGGGGAATATCAAATTTTACTATCCTGAACAAAAATTATGATCAAGAAAAAGTGCTGGCTTTTGATACTGGTCCCGGCAATATGATAATTGATTTTTTAGTAAAAAAATATTTTGATAAAAATTATGATGATGATGGAGCTATTGCGGAATCGGGTAATTTTAATGAGGGTATTTTCAACGCGATGGTTGAAAAGGATAGCTTCATTAAACAGCATCCGCCAAAATCAACAGGACGCGAATTATACGGCAGCGAATTTATTGAGCCGCTTCTGGAGCAATTTAAAAATGTAGATAAAAAAGATTGGATGCACACAGCAACAAAGTTTACAGCGTATGCAGTTTATAAGAATTATAAATTGTTCATTAAAGATGAGACGGTGATCGATGAACTAATTGTAAGCGGCGGCGGTGCAAATAATAAATTTTTATTGGCTTGTTTAAATGGCTACTTTGGCGATGATGTAGCAATAAAAATAATTGATGAAATTGGAATTTCCGCCGATGCAAAGGAAGCAATTTGTTTTGCAGTACTTGCAAACGAAACTATCAGTGGAAACACAACTAACATTCCGAGAACTACCGGAGCTATTCGATCAACAATTTTGGGTAAAATATGCCTTCCTTAAAAATACTAATTACCGGCGGCAGCGGACTCGTTGGACAATATATAAATATTGAATTATCAAAAGATCATGATATTATAACTCTATACAATAACAATCCCGGCAACTGCACTGACTACAATTACAAGCAATTTGCAATAACAGATTCAAATAAATTGGAAGAGACATTCAAAGAATTTAAGCCTGATGTAGTCGTTCATCTTAGCGCGGTTCCAAATGCGGCAAAGGCTGATGCAATGAGTCCAAAAGATGTGTATGCAATTAATGTAACTGCCGCGGAGAATATTGCTGCACTTTGCAAAAAGCATTCTGCAAAATTGATTTACACATCCACTGATATGGTTTACGGCGGCTACCGCGGATCGATGCTTGATGAAAATGCAAAGCTTGTTCCAATCTCTCTTTATGCTGAAACAAAATTAATGGCGGAAGTAAAAATTCAGGATGTGATGGATAATTATGTTATTCTCAGAACAGCGTTGCAGTTTGGGTTTGGTTTAAATCATTCAACGAGTCATTTTGATTGGATGTTCAACAAATTGAAAAATGGTGAGCCGGTAGATCTTTTCCACGATCAGTGGAGAACACCGCTTGCACTTCATGATTCTGCAAGAATGATAAATGAAGTAATTAAAAAAGATATCAGCGGTGAGATCATAAACTTCGGCGGACTAGAAAGAGTTTCCCGTTACGAGATCGGTGAAATGCTTTGTGATAATGCCGGACTCGATAAAAATCTATTGATCAAAAAATATATGAAAGATGTTGAAGGAATTTATAAAGTCGAAGATGTATCGATGAGTACGGAAAAACTGCAATCATTTGGAATTAAGGCAAAACCGATTCAGGAAGCTATGAAAGAAGCGTTGAACTATAATTAAAATTGCAAATCATAAATATACTTAGAAATGATTAAATCAAAGTATAAAAAGTCAGTAGAAAATTTTGTTCTTCATGTTGAGAGTCAAAAGGACAATGCAAAGGATATCATTGTTGATGGTTTTGATTTGACTCAACGAAATCTATTGGAAAAATATATTGAAGATTGTAAAGAGTTGATTTACTATGACGAATGGGGAATAGGTTTTGAAATCCTTGTGTCTAATTTAGGCGAAATTGATTTTAAAATTGATAACAAAACGATAGAGTTAGCAGAAGTTGTCGTAAAAAAGTGCAAAATGAGTTATGATTTAATTCTTAACCTAAATGAGCTTGTTGAACAGAGAATATAGCTGAAAAAATTAATGCATAGAAACTCCATCAATATGAAATACATCCGCCGCTGCTTCACTCTTGCAAAAAAAGGCTACGGAAAAGTTAATCCCAATCCATACGTTGGCTGTGTTATAGTCAAAAATGGAAAAGTAATTGCTGAGGGCTGGCATCAGTATTTTGGCGGACCCCATGCTGAGCCGAACGCAATTAGCAAAGCAACAGAAAGTATTAAAGGAGCTACACTTTACTGCAATCTAGAACCATGCTGTCATACAGACAAAAAAACTCCCCCATGCACTCCGCTTGTTATTTCATCGGGAATCAAAAAAGTTGTAATCTCAACTCTCGATCCAAATCCTAAAGTTGCGGGAAAAGGAGTTAAGCAATTGCGGGCTGCCGGAATTGATGTTGTAACCGGAGTTCTTGAGGAAGAGGGGACTGAGCTTAATAAATTTTTCTTTCATTCTGTTAAAACCGGACTGCCTTATGTTACTGTAAAGATTGCTCAAACTCTGGACGGTAAAATAAATTTCGAAACGAAAAATCAAACATGGATCACCGGGGAGGAATCGAAAAAGTATGTGCATAAATTGCGTTCAATTTATGATGCTGTTTTAGTCGGCGCAAACACAGTTAAGGTTGATGACCCGCAATTAAATGTTCGTCTGGTAAAAGGAAGATATCCTAAAAAAATAATTATCGACGGCAGACTTTCCGTACCGCTTAAAAGAAAATTATTTTCATCAGAGGATTTATCAGACACATATATTTTTACCGGGAAAGATGTTTCAGCAAACAAGATCAAAACTCTTGGAAAACGGGGTGCAAATATTTATCAGCTTTCACAGAACAAAAATGGTCAACTAAGTTTGAAGCGAATTCTTAAAATTCTCGGTAAAGAGAATATCATTTCTATTTTAGTAGAAGGGGGCAATTCCATTTTCACTCAATTCATCGAAAACGAATTATTTAATGAAATAATCTACCTTTCCGCACCTAAAATTTTTGGAACAGGATTAGATGCCTACAATCTTAAAAAACGTATTGCGTTGAATCTTTACTCGGCTGAAAAGCTGGGTGAAGACTTGAAACTGATCTATAAAAGGAAATAGAAGCTAATTTTTAATCATGATTTATTTCATTTAAAGCCCTAACTTAGCACTAATGTTTACAGGATTAATTGAAGAAATAGGAAAGATTAGCACGGTAACACAAATTGCCGGCGGCAAACGTCTAAAAATTGAAGCATCAAAAATTTTGGATGATCTTAAAATTGATGACTCGGTTGCAATAAATGGTGTTTGCTTAACTGCTGTAAAAATTGATGTAGATGGATTTTGGGCTGAAGCTGTTGGTGCTACTCTTGAAAAAACTACGCTTGCAAATGTTTATCAGAGCCACGCTGTCAATTTGGAAAGAGCAGTTAGACTATCCGATAGACTTGGCGGTCATTTAGTTCAAGGTCATGTAAACGGAATTGGAACTATAACAAAAATTACTAAACTTGGCGAAAATTATTTTGTCGAGATCAACGTTCCCGAGAATCTTCAAAAATATTTAATTGATGAAGGCTCAATTGCAGTTGACGGAATAAGTTTAACAATTACATCATTAAAAAATTCCACTGTTGGATTATCAATTATTCCACATACATGGAACAACACAAATTTGGTAAAGAGATCGGTGGGGGATAAAGTAAACATTGAAACTGATGTAATAGCAAAGTACATTGAAAAATTAGTTAGCAGTAAAGAAGATTCGAATGATAAATTTTCGGATGAGTGGTTCAAAAAAATAGGTTATTAAAATGAACGATATAAACTCCGCAAATGCGGAATCAAAATTCAATACAATTGAAGACGCCTTAGAGGATATTAAAAACGGCAAAATGGTGATTGTTATTGATGACGAGGATAGAGAAAACGAAGGCGATATAATTATGGCGGCGGAGTTGATAACTCCCGAAGATGTAAATTTTATTACGAAAGAAGCGCGAGGAATGCTCTGCGCTCCTATAACGCAGGATAGGGCAAGAGAGTTGAATCTTGACTATATGGTTGATGAAAATACCGCACTTCATGAAACTCCTTTCACCGTAACCGTGGATTATAAATTCGGAACTACAACCGGCATCTCGGCATTTGATAGAGCAAAAACAATTCGTGCGCTTGTGGATGAAAAATCGAAAGCTGAATACTTTGCTCGTCCGGGACACATTTTCCCTTTGATAGGCAAAAAGGGTGCGGTGCTTAAAAGAGCCGGTCATACAGAAGCGGCGATTGACCTTGCCAGGCTTGCCGGATTAAAGCCAGCTGGAGTCCTTTGCGAAATTATGCACGAAGACGGAAGCATGGCTCGTGTACCCGAGTTGATGGAATTTGCTCGAAAACATAAAATGAAAATCATTACCATTGCCGATTTAATTGAGTACCGCCGCAAACGTGAAAAACTTGTTAAATGTAAAGTAGTTGTTGATCTACCCTCTGAGCATGGCGACTTTAAGCTGCATCTATATGAAAATCTTCTCGAGCCGAGTGATAATTCAATTGCTCTTGTAAAGGGTGATGTTCATTCAGATGAACCTGTGCTCGTTCGTGTTCATTCGGAATGCTTAACGGGAGATGTGTTTGGTTCCAAAAGATGTGACTGCGGAGATCAGCTTGCGAAGGCAATGCAGATGGTTGAAGATGAAGGACGAGGTGTTGTGCTTTACATGAGACAGGAAGGACGCGGAATCGGATTGGTAAATAAACTGCTTGCGTACGGACTTCAGGAAAAAGGTAAAGATACAGTTGAAGCAAATGAGGAACTGGGATTCAAACCGGATTTAAGAGATTACGGAATCGGTGCTCAGATATTAAAAGATCTCGGACTTAAAAAAATTAGATTGCTTACAAATAATCCCTTAAAAATTATTGGTCTTGAGGGTTACGATCTTGAGATAGTTGAGAGGGTTCCGATCGAGGTTAGTCCGAATGAAGTAAACGAAAATTACATGCGTACCAAAAAAGAAAAAATGGGTCACTTATTTAATATTGATAAAAAGAATTTACAGGAGATATAATGCCGAAAATTATTAATGGTCACTTATCAGCAAAGAGTAAAAAATTCGGAGTGGTAGTTGGCAGATTCAACGAATTTATTTCCAACAAATTATTAAGCGGCGCAGTTGACTGCATTGTTAGAAATGACGGCAGCGAAGATGATGTAACTGTTGCGTGGGTTCCCGGTTCGTACGAGATTCCTTTGATTGCCAAGAAGATGGCGGAATCAAAAAAATATGATGCGGTTATTTGCCTCGGTGCAGTTATCCGCGGTGCAACTCCTCACTTTGATTACATCGCTGCTGAAGTTTCAAAAGGTGTTGCTCATGTTGGATTGGAAACCGGTGTCCCGGTTATCTTTGGAGTTATTACTTCCGATACAATTGAGCAGGCAATTGAAAGAGCGGGAACAAAATCCGGCAACAAAGGCTGGGATGCCGCACAAACAGCAATTGAAATGGTTGACCTAATTGGAAAACTATAGACTATTTTCTCGGCGGTCTTTGCGTTTTTTTATCTATGCGTCCTCTGCGTGAAAAAGCCTTTCACGCTAAGACCACCAAGTAGAAATACGCAAAGCACGCAGAGAAAGAACTATCGCCGCTCTTCCAATTTTTTCTTCAATATCTGATTCACCGCTCCAGGGTTGGCTTTCCCTTTACTCTCTTTCATTACTTGTCCTACTAAAAATCCAATTACCTTTTCCTTACCGTCAAGATACTCCTGAACCTGTGCTTCATTTTTTTCTAAAACAGAATCAACAATTCTCTCTATCGCAGAAGTGTCTGTAATTTGAACAAGATTTTTTTCTTTTACAATTGCTTCCGGTGATTTTCCAGTTTCATTCATTTCCGGGAAGATGCTTTTAGCAATGCTGCCGCTGATAGTACCTTTATCAATCAAGTTTATTAATTCAGCAAGGTCAGAAGGTTTAACGGGAAATTCATTTATTGGAGTTTTCATTTCTTTTAAAGTGCTTAAAGTATCGCCCATCAACCAGTTACTTGCGGCTTTGTAATTTTTTGTTCCAGTTAAAATATTTTCATAATAATCTGCGAGTGCTTTTGTACTTGTCAAAATTTCAGCATCATATTCCGGTAAAGAAAAATCTTTAATGAACCTTTCCTTGCGTGCAGTCGGCAGCTCGGGCAGCTTGCTTTTCAGTGCAGTCATCCATTCATCATTTACTTCAACGGGCATTAAATCGGGATCAGGAAAATATCTGTAATCATGCGACTCTTCCTTTCCGCGCATTGGGTATGCTTCATTTAAATCGGCATTCCAAAGCATTGTCTGCTGAACAACTTCTTCACCATTTTTCACCAAATCAATTTGGCGGTCAATTTCAAATTGGATCGCACGTTCAACATTTCGGAACGAGTTCATGTTTTTAACTTCGGTACGTGTTCCTAATTTTGTTTCGCCGACTTCTCGAATAGATATATTTGCATCACATCGGAGTGAGCCTTCTTCCATATTTCCGTCGCAAATATTTAAGTAAGTTAAAATCTGTTTGAGTTTTGATAAATACAAGTAAGCCTCTTCCGGTGTGCGTATATCCGGCTCACTTACAATTTCAATAAGCGGAACTCCGCATCTATTTACATCAACCAGAGTATCATCCCCTTGATCATGAATAGACTTGCCAGCATCTTCTTCCATATGAATTCGAGTGATGCCGATATCTTTATTAATGCCTGCGGCGGTTGTAATATTTATTTTTCCAAATTCACAAATTGGTTTTTCGAATTGAGAAATTTGGTAACCCTTTGGCAGATCGGGATAAAAATAATTTTTGCGTGCAAAGATCGAGTTTGTATTTATTTTGCACTCAGTTCCTAAGCCCATCATCACGGAGAACTCAACCACCTTTTTATTAAGCACGGGCAGTACTCCGGGGTGACCCAAACAAACCGGACAAACATTTGTGTTAGGCGGATTACCGAAATTTGTTGAACATCCGCAAAATATTTTTGTATCAGTCGAGAGTTGCGCGTGTACTTCCAGACCAATAACTGCTTCGTATTTTGAACTCATAAAAAGGTAATGATAATTATTAAAATTTTAGGTTAAAATGTAAGGAAAAAGGAGGAAAGAATTTAACAGTTAGTAAGTGGACAATATTATTGTCCACTTACTATTTTAGCAGCAATTATTAATTTTTCAAAACTATTCTAAACCTTGCTCTACCATCCTCAAGGTGTTTCATGGCTTCATTAACTTTTTCCATTGGAAACTCCTCAACGGTCGGATAAATATTGTGTCTCACACAAAAATCAAGCATGGTTTTAGTTAATGCAGGACTTCCAAGCGGACTTCCTCCGACTAATTTTTCACCGCCTATTAAACTAAATGCGGGTATCGCCATGGGCTCCAATACAGCACCTACAGTATAAAGTTTTCCTTTTGGTGCTAATAATGAAAGGTATGAATTCCAGTCCAATGTAACATTGGTCGTGTTCAAAATAAAATTTATTTTACCCTTTATAACTTCAAGTTCTTCCGGAGATTTTGAATTTACAACTCTTGTAGCACCCATATTTAAAATGTGTTTCTTTTTATCAGGGTTCGAGCTAAAAGCAACAACTTCACAGCCCCAATGCTTTAAAAATTTAATTGCCATATGTCCTAAGCCGCCAATGCCTATCACACCGACAGTATCTGTTGGTTTCACTCCTGCCAATATTATTGGATTAAAAACTGTAATTCCTCCGCAAAGTAACGGACCAGCCTTGCTTAAATCAATAGCTTCCGGTAAAGGAATTGCCCATGACCAATGTCCCCGAACATAATCTGCAAAACCGCCATGCCTGCCTACAATTGTAGATTCGTTTTGTGAACATAGATGATGTTCACCTTCCATACATTCCTGGCAGCTCATACATGAGGCCGAAAACCAACCAAGACCTACTTTATCACCAACTTTTACATTTTTTACTGCTTCCCCGGCAGCTACTACTTCACCAACTATTTCATGCCCCGGTACTATAGGATAGGATGTTAATCCCCAGTCATTATTGATCATACTTAAATCTGAATGACAAATACCACAATAGTGAACTTTTATATCGACTTGTTCAGAACCTACTTTCCCCAACTCATATGAATAGGGTTTCAATTTTCCTTTAGGTTCAGAAACTGCATACGCATTTATTTTCATTGTTACTCCTTATTTATTATTTAAAACTTTCTCGGCGTTAATTTTCTCTTTTATAGATTAAATCTCCGAAATCCAATTGATTGATTTTAACTTCCTTTTATATAACACAAAACCATCAAAAATAATTTCATAATTAGCCCATTTCTCCTTTCTGAACTCGAAACTTACAGTGCAGAATAAATCAATAAACTACCAAACAAAAATGAAAAGGGTGAAATCAATTGAATATAAATTGGTCTAAGAATATCAGCACTTTTTTGTGAAAAATTATAGTGAATTCTCCTCGGAACAAAAAAAAGTACAAAAGATGTAATAAGCATGAACCACCCGACTGCTTTCAAAAATACCGGAAATTTTGAAAAGTCAGAATATAAAATGAGCGCTAAAGCGGGAAGCATTCTGATTGTTATTTCAGCGTAGTTTATAAAATTAGAACTGGCAGCTTTTCGTAAAATTTCTCTAGCTTTTATTGGTGCAAATATCATTAGGAATCCAATAACAATTAAAAATAGTCTGAAAATTATTACAATCAATTTTGCTAATATTATCAAATTATTCTGCTTAGTACTTTATTAAAAAAAATTGCATCAACTATGCAAATAACACTTTTCTTATATACACTTGTTAATGGGGTACATATGATTCAAAATCCTATTCTAAAATTTTCCCTATTCGTTCAATTGTATTCCAATTTCGTGTTGTGATATCCTTTCCGAACTCTTTCTCCAAGGCTTCCATTGCTTTTGGAGTTTTTGATAGCGAAAGATCTAAAACACTTAATATGATTTTATCTCGCATTTCAATTACTGAAAATGGTTTATCCGGACTTTTTTGGGGTAGCATTAATTTTGTGTTTTTATTTTCCCTTATGAACGAAACATACAGCCGAATATCCTTAGTTAGTTTTACACCTTTAAATGGATTACTATTCCACAGCATATTAATTTCTTCAGATTTTTTAACTATGGCAGGAACAGGGAAACCAAATTTTTTATTCAAATGATTTGAAATCTTCTTTTCTAAATTAGCAATATTCTCAATGTTAGAATCAAATATAATATTACCCGAATTTAATAGAGTCACTACGTTTTCAAATTTTAATTTTTGTAACTCTTTTCTCAGATCAGCCATTGTAACTTTATGATGACCGCCGACATTTATTCCCCGAAGAAAGCATACGCATTTTTCTTTTATTTGCTTCATATAGTTTTATGTTTTTTAAGTACAGTTTTAATCAAAAAGAAAATTGCTTTGTAAAATGAATTTATTTTTTATTTATCTGTCCCAAATTGTATTTGCCGGTTATATTCTTCTGATGAAAAATGACCTTGAGATTTTGCAATGAGCCCATCTTCACTCATTTGCCAATACTCATAACCGCTAACCTTTATTTTATTGCCTGTACCACCCGGACCCGAATTAGTTGCAGTTAATGTCCAATGAAAATCAACTCCATCAGATTTATTTACTAAGCTATCAAAGCTCACGATCATGTCAGGAAGATCAGTCATAAATCCTTTTGCGACTTTTGTGATTTCCGCTCTGCCTACAGCAGGTTTTCCATCATTCACTTGCAGCGATCTGTTCTCAGCAAAATACAATGCAACAAATTCTGGTCGAATACCGCTCCACGCCTGCGCATAGCTATGTGCAAAAAGGTCAATATCAATTTTTCTTTTTTCTTCCGGTAACCGTTCAACCGTCCATGCGATACTTAAAAGCTGCCAATCCCCACCTTCCTTTATAAATGTAAAATGGTTTACTTCTCTATTTAGGGGAACACCGAATCGTGAAAGGACAGCATCAGCTTTTACCAATGCAATGCGACCCTCCGTTACAATAATTTCATAATTAGTTGGTAATTCCACAAAAGGTTTTAGGTCAGTTTTTGCAGCGTTATTTTCAATATACTCTTTTATAGTCAACTCATTATTTGACCAAACTCCATCCTTTAAATAGCTGTATCCGATGATAGCATTGTCTGAAGTCAATTTGTCTAATTCTTCAAAATTACGATTACCTCCGGCGATTAATATCTTTTCCACCGCGGTTTTTACATCCATCTGATCCTGATCCCAGTTTTGTTCTTTAGTATTTATATCCTGCATGGAGACTGAGTTTTTGTTATGATCTGATTGACAGCCGATTATAAAAATGATTAGCCCAATTGAAAATACTTTGATTATTAGATTTCTGAACGAAGTATTCATAATATTTATTCCTTTTATCAATTTCAGTTTATTATCCAAAATTTAATATGTAAATATTGGTAATACCTCAATAGTTAATTAAAACAGCTACAAACAGAAAAGCAGAGGCTATGACTGTAAGGATGATAAAAAGCGGTAAAATAAATTTGAACCATTTTTCAAATGGAACCAGTGCGATGCCAAGAATTGCCATCAGAACACCATTCGTAGGTATGATCATGTTTGAAAATCCGTCGCCTGAAATAAAAGCCAGAACGGCTGTCTGCCTACTAATACCTAATAAATCAGCCAATGGAACCATCAAAGGCATTGAAACCATTGCCTGACCTGATGCTGAGGGGATAAAGAAATTTAACATTGTTTGGAAAAAATACATTCCTTCAGCAGCAAACATTGTTGGCATCTCTTGGAGGACAGATGCTGCATGAAATAAAATTGTATCTATAACCTGACCTTCATGTAAAACAACTTGTATCCCTCTAGCAAATCCAACGATCAACGCAGGGACAATCATTATTTGCAATCCTTTGATAAATGCTTCCATTGATTCATCACCCGACATACCGCTGATTAAAATGGTTATAAAGCCGACAGTAAAAAATCCGCCTGTCATTTCAATAAGACCCCAACCCATTGTTTGTACTGCAAATAGAATTAGACCAAAAAGCATTATTGAGGTAATAGCGATCCATATATGACGTTTTGTGATTGGAGTGTCAACCAATTCGACTTCTTTATCAAGAATGAATTCATCATCAGGCATAATAGATTTTGAGCGATCTTTTTTTACTTTTTTTCCGTAAATCATTAAAAATGCAAAACCAATAGAGAAACAAATAAGAAACATGATTATCCTTAATACCATTCCGCTGCCAATTGGTAATTCCGCAATTTGCTGTGCTATTTGCACCGTAAAAGGATTTGTAATTGCCGTTGACCAGCCAATCCCTTCGGGAATCAGCAAAATGGATACACCAAACACTCGATCGTAACCCATCTCTTTTGAGAGGATGAGGAGTATTGGAATTAAGGGGATAAACTCAGAACCCATGCCTAAGAAGGTGCCTGCAAGGGCAAAAGCGGTAAAGAGTATAAATGTTAAAAGAACAGGGGATTTCTTGAATTTTTTTAAGAGTTTAAATACAAAAACATTAACTGTACCCGTATGTTGTATCACATTAAATACAGCCCCAATTATAAAAACAAAAAATATTAGTGCCGCGGCTTGATTCAATCCTTTTGGTATTGAGGAAAATAACCCAAGCAAACTTGTTGGGGTCGCTTCTCCTTCAACATCAGCGCCAAGGATAATACCTTTTAAAGAATAATGTTTTGGAATTTCATTATAACTTCCCGGTACAATTACCGTCTGTTCGATTTTGTTGTAAATTTTAGTAGAGCGCTCATACGTACCGGAGGGCACGATATAGGTTAGAATACTGCAAAACAAAATTATTCCGGAAAGAAAAATAAAAACGTGCGGGATACTAATTGAGGAAAGAAATTTTTTCATTTAGTCTGTTTTAGTTTGTGAATAAGAAAATTAATTAAAATAAAATACCTGACTCCGGTCCTCAGCAGTTACAACACTAATTACTACTATTATGTTTGATAATGGTTTGTTTGATGAGATCGTAGATAGCAAATACTGAAAAACCTTTTATTCTAGGATAAAGAAATTTCGTGAGAAAATTCAAAAGCGACAAAATATACAATTTAAATTTTAATTAATAGAATATTTTATTATTCAAATTGATTTATTTAAAAGCCAACTTTCCAAACTTTGTCTGAAGCCTCAAGATATTCAGATAGCGCTGCGGAACCGTACCACATGAATAACTCAAGTTCTAAGAATTCCGCTTTTATCGCAGGATCAGTTTCGAGTAAAATTTCTGCTTCCTCTAATGTAGGTACATCCAGAATAAAAATTCCTCTGTATGATCTCTCATTTTTAAACATAGGTCCGGCTACAATTAATTTTTCTTCTTTTACTAAGCGGGTAATATTTTTCATATGCCCGGCAAAGCAGCTGTCCCTAAAATCTTTATCAGTTGATTCATTGCTGCCGGTTTTGAGAATTACAAATACATATTTTTTCATTCCGTAATCATCGGCGCCTAATTTGGCGGCTAATGTAGAATCATAATTTGGATTGGTTTTTTGACCGAATGATGAAGTTACCCAGAGTATTATTGCTAATAATGTTAGTATTGTTTTCATAATATCTAATTGGTTTCTCGTGGGGTTGGGAATTTGTTTCAACTGTTTTTCCGCAAGTTTATATTTTTTTAAAGTCGTTTGCTATTTTTTTTCTTCGCGTAAAATTTTTTCCATTTTTCGCCCTTTTGCTAATTCATCTACTAATTTGTCCAAGTACCTAACGTTTCGGGTCAAAGAATTATCAATTTTCTCAATCCGGTAGCCGCAGATTACCCCTTTAATAAGGTGAGCATTTGGATTCAATTTGGCTTTTTTAAAGAATGTTTCAAATGTTACTTTTTCATCGATGAATTCTTGTATTTTCAATTCGTCAAAACCGGTCAGCCACTCAATCACTTGGTGCAGTTCATCCTTTGTTCTCCCTTTTTTCTCCACCTTTGTAACGTAGTGAGGATAGACTGAAGAAAATTTCATTTTTGCTATTCGTTCGTTATGTTCACTTGTAACTTTCATTTTTTCCCCTTATTTATGCGAGCCGTCACAATTCGGCATCCGTTTAGATTTTCCGCAAACACAATCGTTTAATCCTTTTCCATTGAGAATTCTCTCGATGTTTTTTTCAATTCTTGATATTCGGCTTTTGGTTTTTTTTGGTTTAGCAAAATGCAAAAGATAGCCTCTCTGTCTTCCTGCAGTCAGATTTTTAAACGCTTTTTCCAATTCGGGATTTTCTTCAAATTTTTGATCTAATTCCTTCGGCATTTCAAAATCCGAAGTTTCCTTCTTCTTTATTTTCAAACCGGATTTTTCTACTTCAATTGCTTCTTTAATATAATCCTTGATCGTTGTTTCAAGGTCTCCAATTTCTGATGTGTCCCTAAAACGGATTTGGCGAGCAGATTGAACATTTTCTGTTTGCTGCACCAAAATCTTTTTACTGTCTTTTAACAATGCTCCTTTATGAAAAAGTATTGCGCAATAGTCCTTGAACTCGTGAAGTAAAACAATATTTTTCCCCTTATACGTATAGCAAGGATGCATCCATTTATATTCCTCTTTTAGTCCGCAATCCAAAATGATTTTACGAAGTCTTGACAATTCGTCATGCCATTTTTTGAGTCCATTTAGATATTTTTCTATTTCTTTATTCATCGTTCAGATAATCTTTCTTAATTGTTATGAGTATTTTCCCTCAAAATTTTTGCGATCCTATTATTTATGATTTCCGACAAATTCCAATTGAGCAGTTTAGGATCGGTTGTGCTGTAGAATTGAACAACAACAGCATCAAGGTCTTTGTGATATAATGCGAAACTCTGATATCCCGGAACCCAACCGGAATGTTCATACTCATAAATTGAGGAATAAATTTCTTGTTCACCTTCATCAAACAACGACCCATCATTTAATGCCCGCAAGAATATACCTACATCCTCCGATGTGGCTAACATACCATGTTCATCTGTCTTTAAGTCGAAGGGATGTCCAACATGATAGCCGCTCATAACACTGTCTATATTCACTTCGTTAAGTGAGGCAAAAGTATTTTTCAAATTAAGCCGGTTTAAAAGTTCTTCCCGGATAAATTGGAAATGAGGATATCCCAGAACCTTATCCATTATCTCTGCAAGCAGTAAATAATTTGTGTTACTGTATTCATAGTCTTCTCCAGGTTCAAAGTTGGCCGGCTTGTCTAGTATCAATGCAAGACCTTCTTCATAGGTCTCTGTTGGAGCTGCCCAAAAATTCGGAGCGTCCGTAAAATTGGGTATGCCACTTCTATGCTGTATCATCAACCTTAGGTTAATTTCCTCAGCATTTTCAATTCTTCCTACAAGCTCCGGCAAATAAAAGGCAAGTGTACTATCCAGAGATAAACGGCCGGCATTGACCAATTTAGCTACTGCAGCCGCATTGTATAATTTGCTTATACTGGCAATTTTAAAAAGTGCCTGCGGGTAGGCGGGTATTTTATTTTTTTTTTCGTGCCAGCCTGCTGCATAAAATTCCGGCTGCTTGCCTGCTTCGTCCACATAAACGATCATACCGTCAAACCCGTGATCAATCGCTTCATCTAATTGTTCTTTTACTGTATCGGGAAGCGGTAATATCCAGGCATACACTAATAGCCATGGCACATAAAACAATGAGATTATAGTTCCAATAAGTAATGTTATTCTAATTAAATTTTTTGTTTGTTTCTTAGTCATCATGTCCTATTTTTTATTGTGATGAACTTTTGCTGATTTGGTAATAACAGTACAATACACACATTGCATAGGATTAGCTAAATTGTAGAATAATTCAAATAATGATAAAATTACAATTTTAGAAGTGTATAAACAATAAAATTGGATTAACAGAATATACGTAATGTTATAGTTTCTGCAGTCCATCCAAATGATGTTGATACACAGTAAAATGTTACGAAAGCATTTTTTGATATAATGTCAATTGTAATGAATATTTCCACAACATTTTTTGAACTTGATACCACTATTACATGGGCACGGACTGTTCCTGGATATTTTTTTATACTTTTGTGTTAAGTTTTTTGATTTCATTTTTTGCTTAAATATTCCCTCAAGCAGGTAATATAATTCAGGATGTTTTTTTGCCAATAACTTTGGCCGTTCAAAAAAGTATTCGCTAACTACCGAAAAGAATTCTGCTTTATTTTTGCCGCCGTAGGGGTTGATGTCTGATTTGTTTTTATAAATTTCATCTATTTTTTTATTAATAAGATCTATCCACGGGATTAAATATTGCTTCTTTAATAATACTTCAGGAATGCCATCAATTGACCCATCAGCTTTATCTATCAAATGTATAAACTCATGAATTGCAGTATTCTTCTTATCAGTTTCATTTGCAAAGCCAAGTCTTAATGCAGGTTTAGAAAGTATCATCATACCTTCCATGTATCCACTTCCCACCATTCCCGCAATTCTTCTTTCTGATCCTTCTATTTCAAAATCTTCATTGAACAGTGACGGATACAATAAAACTTCACGCAGGTTTGTGTATCTCCAATCACTAAATTTAAATATTGGTATTACCGCGCTTGATGCTATAAGCAACTTATCTGTTATTTCGACCTGGGCTTTAATTCCTGTAATTCTACAATTTAAAAGAAACTCTTGAACCTTATACTCAAATAGCCGTTTCTCCTCATCGGATAATGAATTATAATAAGCTACATTCTTTATTAATATAATTCTCCACTCTGTTGAAAAAGGCTCACTCGGCTTAATCCATCCCAATTTAGTCTGAAACTTATTGCTGAATAAAAATATTATCAAGACTGCTGACACAATAATTATGAATATGGGCTCCAATGGATGATCCTTAATTTATATGCTATACGTATTCGTGTATAATTTGTGCTGAATTTTAAGGTGAATTTATTGCTGACGTAAAATTAAATAATCAGTTCTTTTTACTAAAAAGCAAAAGATCATTTCGATTTAGAGTGTGCAGTTTGAATTTAACTTTTGATTTTTTTATCGTTTGTTGTCTTAAAAACTTACAATCTTACGACATCCTCACTTCCATAATGCCGCCGGGCTTATTTTTAATCCGGAATTAACATTTCTATCACTTATGATGTGATAATATTGTCTCTTCTGAAAGCTCTAAAAAACGTGCTGCATTATTATAAAGTATATCCCTTTTCTCCTCGTTAGATAAAAAAGGTGCTTCATTAACTGTCGCTACAGCAATGGAAATAGCTTCCGGCCAAAACATTTGATCTGATCCAAACATTATTCGTTTTCCGAAACCGGCGTCTAATAACATTTTAAGTGAAGAATAAAATGCTGCCTTTGGTAAAGCCCAAGTTAATATTCCAATATCAGCATACAATTCAGGATAGACATACATCATGGCTATGGTTTCGGAAATATATGGCCAACCAGCATGGGCGATGAAAACTTTCAGATTAGGGTGTTTGACCAAAACTGGTTCCAAGAGTGATGGTTTTCCGAGTGTGGTTCTAAATTCGGGGGCGAATGAGTGAGGTCCACCGGGAGGTCCTAATCCTGTGTGCAGACAAATAGGAATTCCATTCTCTTCAGCAATTTGATAGTATGGTTCCATCATGAGATCATCCGGAGCAATACCGAAATACTGAAGACCCAACTCTCCAAGAAAATTAACTTTATCATTCTCAAAATAAGTTTTTAAAGAATCCGGACTCAAAATCGGTCTTCCATTCTCTTTGGTTTGAATACCGGTCAAAAACAATTCCGGTCTAGACTGCTGCCACTCTTCAAGTGCTTTTAATGAAGAACTGCTTACGAGAGCCAGTTTGATATTATTTTTCTCCATCTCACTAAGTACTTTTTTGAAATGGACCTCGGCATTCTCAGGTGAACTGAGAACTTGAGCATAATTTTCACTTGCCCATGAAGCTTTTTGATTTTGGGCTATTTCCTGGTAAGCATGCAAGTGGATATCGATTATTGGCAGTTCAGTGTCTTGAGCATTGCAATTTATGATAACAGTAAACATTAAAACAAGTACAACTTTTTTCATGAAATTATTCCTCTCGATACAAAAAAATAAGCCCAATGTGTAAAAAAGGACTAAATGTTTGATTATTCAAATAATAATAAAATTACTATTTTAGAATTGTAGAAACAATAGAACTAGGAAATTATAACTATGCTTGATGTACTAATATTTGCCGCTCATCCGGATGATGCTGAAATTGGAATGGCGGGAACGATAGCTAAATTAGCCAAAAGCGGATTTAAAGTTGGTATAATTGACTTAACCGCCGGTGAAATGGGAACGAGAGGTAATGCAAAGCTCCGAAAAAAAGAAGCTGAGGCAGCCGCAAAAATTATGAATGTTGAAGTCCGGGAAAACTTAAACCTGCCGGACGGAAAAGTAAAACTTAATGATGAGTTCACAAAAAAAATAGTTGTTAAGATAAGGCAGTATCAGCCGAAAATTATATTTGTAAATTATTTTAACGACCGCCATCCAGATCACATTGGCTCGGCGGCAAATGTTAAAGAGGCATTCTTTTTCAGCGGTGTTAAAAAGTATATATCCAAGTATAAAAATAAAACCCAGCAAATGTACCGCCCTAAAAAACTTTTTTATTTTATGAATGCTTATGAGTTTAAGCCTTCATTTATTTTCAATATCTCGGAAACATTTGAAGTAAAGCAAAAAGCACTTGCGGCATACGTTTCGCAGTTTTATAATCCAAAAACAAAAAGCAAAGAGCCGGAAACATTTATTAGTCAGCCTGCATTTATTAAAATGATAGAGGCGCGCGCAAGAGTTTATGGATTCAATATCGGCAAGGAATACGGCGAACCGTTTTACTGTGAAGAATCAATTGAACTGGATTTGAGAAACCTATTAAGCGATTAGGAAAAATATGAACATTACATTTTTAGGAACCGGGTTAATGGGTCTGCCGATGGCGGAAAATTTAATTAAGTCGGGCAACAAACTTACAGTTTATAATAGAACTAAATCTAAAACTGAACCGCTGGCAAAATTAGGTGCGGAAGTTTGTGAGCACGCTGCAGAAGCTGTTTCGAAAAATGAAGTGATCATTTCCATGCTTACAGACTATCCCGCTTTTGAGGATGTACTTTTATCGAATTCAAAATTAGACCTTAATGACAAAACAATTATTCAGATGAGCACAATTGCGCCGTATGAGAGTAAGGAACTGCAAGTCCGTTTAAAAGAATTGGGCGCTGAATATCTCGAAGCTCCTGTGCTGGGCAGCATTCCGCAAGTAAAAGAGAGAACATTGTTTGTGCTTGTCGGCGGCAATAAAGAAAACTTTGAAAAGTTTAAACCGATCTTTGATCAGCTTGGAGATAAAGTTTATTTTGTTGGCGATGTCGGTTCCGCGAGTTCAATAAAATTAGCTTTGAACCAATTGATCTCCACAATGACCGCGGCATTTTCTATGAGCCATGCATACTTGAAAAATACAAATGCCAATACAGATATATTCATGGAAATTTTGCGGGGGAGTGCATTGTATTCTCCGACATTCGATAAAAAATTGGAGAATATGGATAAGCGCGATTTCTCGAATCCTAATTTTCCGCTAAAGCATTTATTGAAAGATGTAAACTTGATGCTTAGTGAATTTGAAAAAGAAGGTGTGAATGTTAGTCCGCTTAAAGGCGTGCAGCATGCAATTAAAAAAGGTATTGAGCTTGGTTTTGCAGAGGATGATTATTCGGCTATTTATAATGGGATCAATTTAAAATAAAATTGCTTTGCAATTCAGTTGTACAATCATTTTTGAATTTCAAAATTTTACCTGTATTATCAAACCCAAAATTATAAATTAAAGAATGCCGATCGTTTCAAAAAATACTCTTAAAATTTTAGCCGCTCTCATTTGGATATTTGGTGCAGTTGTGCTGCTGCTAAAGTGCGGGTCTCTTTTCTATGAAGCAAAATTAATTCAGCCGGAAAATAATTTTATTTTATTGGGAATTATAATCGGTTTTTTTGTCGGCGGACTTAAAGCAAGATTTCTAATGATTAATTTTTGTAAAAAAAATCTTATTAGAATCTCAAAATTAAAAAATCCAAAACTTCATCAATTCTTTACACCCGGTTTTTTTGCAGCATTGATTTTAATGATCTCAGCCGGAAGCATAATGTCAAAATTTGCACACGGAAATTTTAATTGGCTTCTTGCGGTTGCCGTATTGGATTTAAGCATTGGAACAGGATTGCTTGCAAGCAGTCATGTATTTATGCAGCAGGAAAAAAGTAATTAATAATTAAAATAAAAAACGATATGAATAAACGAGAAAAAATTATTATTGATGATAACGACCCATTTTACAACGATAAATTCAACAGAGAAAAAACAGCTCAGGAACTAAGTGAGGTATTATCCAAAGTAAGCGCTCCATTTATATTGATGCTAAATGGAAAGGGGGGAAGCGGTAAATCTACTTTTGCAGATATGTGGAAGCAGGAGTTAATAAATTTTGGGAACAACACTCTAAAGCATAATGCATTTAAAAATGAATATTCTGAAAACCCTTTAGTGTCATTATTATCTGAGTTAATTGAAAGAATAAATGATATTCAAAAAGGGGAGAAGATCCCTCCGACTATCAAATGGAATTTCAAAACTATTAGCGAATCAATTGATGAGTTTTCAAACAATTCTGTCGATAACAAAATAAAATGGATGGAAAGATTTGAGAAGAAAAAAGATGCTATTGCTCAAATTCAAAAAAGTATGAGTTCAATTTTAACGGAATACTATGCAAGCGAGGATGGAAAATTTACCCCGCTTTATTATTTTATTGATGAACTTGATAAATGCAAGAGTGCATTTGTTGTTGAAATGCTGAACACGGTTAGTAGAGTGTTAAATATTCCTGAAATAATTTTTATAGTTGCTGCGGATAAATCGCAAATTGAAAATGCTGTTAAAACTATTTACGGCAATGACTTTGATACTGATAATTATTTAAAGAATACATTCAACTTAATTTATAATTTGGATGAAGAGCAAAAATCTTAATTTTTCTTCCATGTGCAGTCAGGCTCAAAATAGTCCCACAATATTTTTGATACATCTCTGATCAGCACATAGCCTTCATTATCATCATCCCATCTTGTATCTTCTTGATCTTTCGTAATCACGCAAAACACATAATCGCCATGCGGGGCGTTAACCAAAACCACTTCCGATTTTGATTGACTGACCGCACCTTGCTTTGAAGCTGCTTGCACAGTCGGCGGAATTTGAGAAAGCGCTTCATCATCCCAGTAAATTCTTGTTAAGTGGCGGTACATATCTTCACTCGCTTTTTCAGATATTGCTTTCCCGTTTCTAATTCTAATTAAAAGCTCAGCCATTTCTTTTGGTGAAGTTTGCCCCCAACCATATTTGCTGTATCCTTCTTCTCTGCCTACCGTTCTTGAGTTTACTCTTGTATGTTTTAATCCTTCACTCTCAAGCCATTCGTTAATTGCTGTGCCGGTCCCCGCTATTTTCTGCAGCCATAAACTTGCGTGGTTATCGCTGAAGGTAATCATGTGAGTGAGCAGTTTACTGATTGATATATCCTCTCCTTCACGAAAGCGGGAAATTGCGTCGTCACCTTTCCACTGATAATTTATTGTATCCTTAAAATAAAGCAGTATGCTGTCTTTGCTCAATTCTCCTTTTTCGATCTTGTCAAATATTTTTAACATTATCGGCACTTTAATCATACTGGCAGTGGGAAAAACAGTATCGGCATTTATCTCGACTGTCTCTCCGGTTTTCAAATCTTTTACAAAAATGCCAACATCACCCTTAAAGTTTTCGACTCGCTTTTCTAATGTTGTTTTTAGGTTGGGCTTTTGTTGGCAATTGGAAAGTAGAATTGCAGCCGCTAATAAAATTAGAATTAAAAAAGTCTTCTTAAACATTTTTTACCTTGGAATTTTTATCAGAAATTCTGTGACAATATTTTATCATTAATTAATTGAATCACTCGCTCCTTAGTTGGGAAAGTTAGAATGAAAATAAAATTCATTACGAGCATTGGTATAATTGAAAGCCAGTAAATATCGTTGTAATCTATTGCATCATTTAAGATGCTCAGCATTAATGATACTAATCCGAAAAGCGCAGCCCCCTCGAGCAACGCAAATTTTATTATATAATACGTAGTAACTACTTGTATTGCTTCTTTTACCGGCGATGCACGTTCATTAAAAAAAGAAGTCATTGCTTCACTATCTTTCTTAAATACATTGTTTGGGATAATTCTCGACATTACAATCATCAATGCAGTTATTCCAAGCACACCCAATAACATCTTATCATTAAATGATGTGTCTAAATTATCTGTATCAATGATGTTATCATTCGAAAAATAAAGAAACAAGCAGACTGCAAAAAATAGAAGCACTCCAATATTTAAAGCACTAGTAATAATTTTCAAATTTCTAAGGTCTACATTGGTTATTACTTCGTGCAGTTTTTGAGTGTTCAAACCTTTAATATTTTCCATCTATTCCTCAAATAACAAATTATTTCCCTTTACGTGCACCGTTCATTGATAATATTCTAGATTTCCACCATGGGACTTTTTGAGGAAAAACTCCTTCGGAAACATATCTGATATCTTCAACAGAATAAAATGCCTTGGGATTAAAATCTTTAATATGCTTAACAACAAGCGGTAGATTCGATCTTTTAATGACTGTATAAATTAAGTGAACTTGACCTGAAGTGCCTTGTGCTTCCAGCGTTGTAACTCCAAAGTTTGCTTCTTTCAAAAAATCAATAAGCTTCGATGCATCAGTTGCAGTTATTACCCTTACAACAACAACTCCAATTGCAAGTTTCTGCTCCATAATTATTCCAAGATAATTTCCAATTGCAAATCCGGCAGCGTATGCAAAATAGTTAGCAACGTTTGTCAAATTCTGCATTACTTGCCCAATTGCGATCAGCCAAATTAGAACTTCAAAAAAACCAAGTATTGGTGCAAGTGTTTTAGTCCCTTTGGCAACTAAAATAATTCTAAGGGTTCCAAGCGAAACATCAAGCACACGGGCAAAACAGATAAGCAGTGGGATAATTAAATATTCGAAGTAAGGGGAGTTTGTAATTTCAAACATAGTAAGTAAACAATAGTGTTAAAATTTTTATTTGTAAATATCCGAAAAAAATATTGCTTAATAATAAAAAAAATAAATGATGCTTTGCAAAACCTTATTGTCATTGCAATCCCGATTTTCATGGAGAAGCAATCTGCCCTTATATTGAGATTGCTTCACCCCAAAAAAAGGCTTTGGGATTCGCAATGACCAATTATCGTTTCAATCAAAGATTATGAAATTTCCACTTAAAATTTATTGATAACCGCTTCCCCAGTAGAGAAAATTTATAAAGATCAAATGAATGTCAAAGTATATCCAATCAAAAATTTTCCAGGCAATGAAAATACCGAAAAATCCAAACGCGCTGTTATGAATAAAACTCATGTACTTTCTTGAGATTTTATCACTTAGATAAAGCGTGATCATGCCGCTGCCGTCCAATGGCGGTATTGGAATGAGATTGAATATGAATAGAATTAAGTTGAGTGAAAATAAAATGCTCACCATGGAAGCAAGTGAAGTTCCAATTCCTTCATCATATGCTTCAACAATTGAAGATATTGTAATTGAATCGGGCTGATAAAAGTAATCGAGTGCTATGCCGATATGAATTAAAATTCCGGCAACCACAACAAGCAGCAAGTTTGAAAATGGTCCGGCTGCAGCCATAGTTCCCGCTTTCTTCGGATGGTCGTATGCCCACTTCAAATTATAAGGTGCACTTGCCCAGCCTATCATCCATCCGGCTAAAAAAAATGAAATGAAGGGGACAACAACAGTTCCAATCGGTTCATGCTTAATGTGGGGAATTGGGTTGAGGGAAGAGCGTCGGGTTTCTGGTGT
>SWCD01002777.1_pt1 | contig 37191 bp, 37 predicted proteins | sample 4693011 | NCBI WGS metagenome assembly SWCD01 (sample SAMN10267278, study PRJNA491770) | bioreactor metagenome | isolation source: DHS bioreactor inoculated with marine | place: Japan: Omine Ridge, Nankai Trough
GGGGGGTTCTCTGACAGCCGGGGTGCGAGCCGCCAGCCTGCTGCAGCCCGCTCGGCACTCAGCCGCCCTGTGATCGTTGGCTGAGGCTCGGGATCCAGTGGGTCGGCCCTGACAGATTCAAGATCGCCTCCACCGGCGCCGATGTCATCAATCCGTCCCGTAGGAGTGGTCATCGGTGACAATATCTGGGTTCGATGGAGTTCTTGTCGCTGCGCAAGAGGGCTCTGATTGGGCTTGGGAGATCATCGTTCGTAACTACGGACCGAACCTCAGACGATTCTTTCGAATCCGCGGAGTATCCGATCCCGATGCCCTTGTCGGCGAGGTATTCGTAGATATGGCTCGCAACCTCGGCACGTTCACCGGCGAGGAACCGGCGTTTCGGTCTTGGATCTTTGTCATTGCGTATCGACGTTTGTCAGACGAACGGCGCCGACTGAAACGCCGCCCCGACGAGACTCCAAGCGCAGCCACACCGGAGCCGAGCCGCACCGCGCCAAGTGCTGAAGATGAGGCGATGGAGGCCATCAGTACCGCAGAGGCTGAACGGCTTTTGGATGCGCTCACTGAGAGTCAACGCGACGCCGTCTCCCTCCGCATCATGGCCGGGCTCACACTCAGCGAAACTGCTGCCGTTATGGGAAAGCCGGTTGGGGCCGTCAAGGGCCTGCAGCGACGGGCTATTTCGAAACTGCGTCGCATGTTCTTGGATCAAGGCGTATCCAAATGAGCGAGTTCGGCGATTACCAGGGTGAGATGGACCGAAATCGAACCTCCGACGTAGAGATCGAGCGCTTGCTCACAGGGTCGCCCCACGTGACCCCGGAGCTGAGGCCAATCGCCGATCTCTTTGCCGCGCTCCGAACCCGCGACGGAGACGAGCTCGACGATGATGCCGTCGCCGGCTTTGTTGCAGCGGCAATCGAGGCCTCACCCGCAACCCCGATCGCGTCTGTTAGCCGGCAGCCACGAGGCCGCACAAACCTCGCCGGCCTCCGACGTCGCGCCGCCACCGTCAGCGTTGCCGCCACCGTCATACTTGGTGGAACCAGCGGTCTCGCGGTAGCCGCCGACGGCGCCAAGCCCGGCGACATCCTCTACGGGGTGGACCGTGCCATGGAGGCCGTCGGCATCGGGGCAGGAGCCGAATCGGAACGATTGAGCGAGGCTGAAGCCCTCATCAATTCAGGCGAAGTCCATCTCGGCCTAGAGCATGCCGCCGAGGCGTTGGAGAACACCGGCTCAGGCACCGAGGCCGCTGAAGCTCTGATGGAAGCAGCAGACCGCGTGCGGGCCGCTGGCGTTGATCCATCAGCTGCAACCCAGGAGAGGGTTGCCGGACTACTTGCCTACATCTCGGACAACGTCGGGAATATCGACGGCACACACGTTGCCGAACTGGCGGTTGAGATTGGTGGACCCGATGGTCGACCAGCCGTACCCCCATCGCCTGATGCTCCCAACAAACCGGGACCCCCGGCCCAACGTCCGGCAGACCCTCCCGGGTTGTCCGATCGCGAACCGGGTCCACCCGACCACGTTCCCGCAGATCCACCCGGGCTCACCAACCGCGAACCGGGTCCACCCGATGTGCCGCCAGGACTCGCCGATCGCGGCTCGGAACCACCGGGCCAGAGCGGCACAGCACCCGGCTTGACCAAGCCACCAAAAGACAAACCGTAAGAGAGGATCAGGATGAAGAGACGTTTGATCGTGCTTGCTGCGGCCGCCGCACTGCTGATGGTCGGTGCCGTTCCTGTGAGCGCCGCCCCGGGCGGTGTGCCGGGACCGCCTCCGGGCCATGGGAAATCCGGAGATGATGTCGTAGTCGACTCCGATGGCGACGCCTCAGAAGAGGACAGCAAGATCCCCGACTGGGCAAAGGCATACGGGAAGCGGATCAAGGACGAATACGGTGTTCCGTTCGGCCACCTCCAGCAGTGCGCAGGAGTCGTCGATGGTGACAATCTGCCGGAAGGCGAAGATGCGCTAACGGGTGCGGACGAGCCGAAGAAGGCTCTCGAGGCGTGTCCCGAGAATCTGGACTTCCCAGAGGACGAATCGGGAGCGAAAGCGTTCTACGTCTTTACGCAGGCGGGGCACCTGATCCTCGGTACGTAAGGAATTCATCTTCGGATCCCGGTACCCGGCCCGCACCACAGCCGGGGCCGGGATCCCGATTTCGGGTTTGGACCCCGAGGTGTGTTTAGAGTCGACTAACCGCTCCAGGGCTGAGCGGAGATGGGAGAAACATGCGAGGGTGGAAGGCACGGCGGCTTGGTTTCTTGCTCGCCGTTTTTGTACTAGCGATGGCAATGATCTCGCCTGCAAGCGCGATCACCGATGGCGAACTGGATGGTGAAGGACATCCGCACGTTGCACTCATGGTCGCTATCGATGCGGACGGAGGACCGCTGTGGCGGTGTTCCGGGACATTCTTGTCAGAGACGGTCTATTTGACCGCGGGTCACTGCACCGAGGCGCCGGCGGTCCGGGCGGAAATCTGGCTCGCCTCCGACGTGCAAAGTGGCCACGATGCCGGCACTAACGGCTACCCGTACACCGGCGACGTGAGCGGCGTCACGTATACACATCCTGAGTACCAGAACCCGTATCCGTGGTTCATGCGGGATGTCGGCGTGGTAGTGCTCGACGGTGGCGACGAGGTTGACCTCGATGTCTACGGTGCGTTGCCGAACATCGATTCGCTGGACGGCTTGAAGAAGGGGTACGTCAAGAAGGACCTCTACTTCACGGCAGTCGGTTACGGGCTCCAGGAGAGCTTCCCCGATGCCGCAGCCTGGAAGGATGTAGCGGAGAAGGTGCGCATGGTTGCGTACCCGAAGCTCATTCAAATCAACGTACCTGGGAATGTCGGCGATTTCTCGATGCTGTTGTCGAACAACGCCAATACCGGAGGGACATGCTTCGGCGACTCGGGAGGCCCTAACTTCCTGAACGATACGAACGTCGTCGCCGGCGTAACGTCATTCGGCAACAATCCGACCTGTGCAGGCACGGGGGGTGTCCTCCGAATGGATCGCTCATGGATCCACGAATGGGTGTCCAGTTTCCTGGACTAGTTGCTTGAGCCTTGAAGCTGACGGAGACGCCGGGCGACCGGCGTTTCCGTTTGCGCCGACCACACCAAGCGGACTGGCATTGTTGCGATTCCGCACCGGACACCACGCTCTCCGGCTCACCGCACTTCAGCCGAAGCATCGGATCCGACAGAACGCACGGAATTACGCTGCCGACGGCGGGCCCAAGCTGCTGATCCAGTCCAAAGCCTGCGCTTCTGACTCGAAGAGCGCAATCGGCAAATCCATCCGCTGCAAAGTCACGTAGAGGTCGACGACTCGAGGTGGAACCGGGGAACCGGCTACAACCGCCAACCCGGCGATGACTCTCCCCACTGCGTCGACCGCACAGGCCCGATCATCCTTCGCAAGCGAGCTGGTCTCTCGTGCGTCCCACACGACGAACGGCGCCTCGATACTCAACTCCTTGATCACATCAAGCCAGCCTCGGATATCTTCGGTCTCCGCATCGGGCTGCGACGTCACAAATACGACATCGCCGGACACCCGGATCGTTGCGGTCTGCGATTGGTGCGTTTTGGCATCGTATTGGTGTTTTGGGCGTGGCATCTGACCCCGAGGATGGTTTCGTCGATCATGCCAACTACCTCTGTCCGTTCACTTACCGCATCGAGCCGAACTCGACGGCCAGGTCCAATGCCCGATCGAGTCCCTGTTCACCACCCTGCGCCAGTTCCAACTCGAACCGGCCCCCGAGCGCCACCCGCAAGACCTCAGGTAGTTGGTTGGCCGGATTACGTTTCGATCGCTGGGTGCGAACTGGGGCTCGAGCACCATCGGCGGCCCCCAGCAATCGGGCCGCGAGAGCGAACTCGTCGTAGCTCGCCGCCACAACGGCCACCGACTCCAGCAGCCGCGCCGATGCGACCGGCATGTCCGGACCATGGGGAATCATGGGTATCCCCCGCAGCGCATACGCAAGTCCCGTGTCGTATTCCGCACGCATGATTTCTGCCTTGGCTCTCGCTGCATACGTTTGGGCGAGACCCTCACGGTCGCCAAGCCGCTCAAACTCAACACCGCCAGCACGGAAATACGGCACTGCGGAGCCGTAATCGCCACGCATCACCTCGAGCATGCCTTGCCCGAGCCGAACCGTTCCGGGAATCCGCGGCAGGCCATAGAGCCGACCCAGAACTAGGGCTTCACCGAACTCGGTCAGCGCCGTCTCATAATCGCGCAGCTGCGTCGCCAGGAAACCAAGTTCGGCGTGCAGAACGGCTGCGCCGGGCATGTTGTGCGGCTCCGCATACTCGACCAACGCACGACGATAATGATTGAAAGCCTCCGCAGGCCGACCGTTCGCTCTGGAGATTCGAGCCGCGATATCCTCCTGGAAGACCCGTGACTGAGGCTGTTGCACGACATCGGCGCGTTCGGCAGCGCGCAATTCTTCCAATGCTGCGAAGTCGTCGCCTGAGGCAATCGCAAGGTTGGCCAGGAGCAGATGAGCGGGGCGTTCTGCATTCGGAACCCCTTCGACCACAGGAATCGCGGCTCTCACCAGCTGCTCGGCCTCGTCGAGTTCGCCCTGGGCTGCCAGGAGCCATGCCAACCACATCTCCGCCGTTCCAGCTGCAACATCCTGGTTCGCTGCAGCATAGATCTCGATTGCCGCGCGATACTCGCCAACCCCTAGGGCCAGCCGCTGTCGCGCATCCGATCGGATCCGCTCCCGATTCATCAGGTTGCCGAAAGGATGTCGGAACACAACGTTCTCTGCTCCGATGCCGCTGCCCGGATTCCTGGTGAACGCAAGGCGCACCAACAACGCCGCCCGATCCAGCCCCTGCGGATCAGCGTGTTCCAGGATGCCCTCGATCAGTTCCTCAGCCGCCGGCAGTCGCAACGAGATAAGGTGGATGTCGGCCAGGTCCCGAGCGAATGAGATTGCATCGTCGGAACCGGTCTCCACCATCCAGTCGAGCGCGACGTCGGAATCCAGGAGCCGGTCGGCCGGAGCGTGAGCGCTGTGCATCCCCCGAGACCGCACTCCCTCCGCTGCTGCTGCGATGGCGAGCGCAGTCGCTCTCGCATGCCTGCGCCTCATCTCGCCACGAAGCTCCCAATCATCCAGTTTCGACAGCGCAAAGCGTCGTATGACGTCAAGCATGGTGAAAGCAGCTCTTGATTGGGCGCCGGTCCGGACGCGAGGAGCGAGGAGCGAACGGTTCACCAAATCCAGAACTAAGTCCGAGACCTCCGCTTTGCCGAACTCAGGTTCGAGCAAAGAGACCGCATCGTCGATGGTCCATGTGCCTCTGAACAGCGCCAAGCCGGCGAGAACCCGCGCCACATCGTCGGGCAGTCGACGCCAGCTGGCCTCGATCGCCGATTCGAGGCTTTGATGGCCCTCGGGGGCATCCCGGTCGCTCCCGCTGAGGGCACCAATATCAGCATCCAGATCGTCGGCGATCTCCTCCAAAGAGGACTCAACAAGACGGCCGGCAGCCAGCTCGATGCCCAAGGGCAGCCCATCGACGCCCGCCACGATACGGCGAATCGATGCCAGATTGGCCTCCGTGATCGCAAAGGCCGCCGTGTGGTTCGCCGCCCTCTTGACGAACATCGTCACCGCGTCCTGCTCATCCGGGCCCTCGGTGTCGTCGGAAACACGCAGCGGATGAAGCCACTCCACCGACTCCGATCGTATCCCGAGGCGCTCACGACTCGTGACGAGGATCGTCATCCCCCGGCACTCGGCGAGCAGATCCGCCACGACCGGGACGGCTTCCGGCATCTTCGCCTCACAGCCATCGACTATCAGCAGTTGCTCCCGACCTCGCGCCCAATCAAGGAGACGCATCCGGGCACCTTCGGCACCGGCACCGAGGCCAAGGCCATCGACGATCGCCTGCTCGAATCCGGTGGTATCTCCGGCTGCGTCGACATTGGCCCACACAGACCCATCCGGGTAGGACTGATCCTCTTTAGCCGCCACCTCTAGCGCAAGCCGACTCTTTCCTACTCCGGGCGGACCCACAATTGAAACCAGGCGATGAGAGTCAAGACGCTCCGATATGCGAGCAACCTCAGCATCTCTACCAATGAGCTCGCCGATGGGGACGGGCAGGCTCGGCATGACATCAGGCAGCTCCGAGACCGGTGAGTCTCCGGTCAGCTCCAGCGAGGCATCCTGCATGAGGATTGCCTCCTCGAGCCGACGCAACGCCGGGCTGGGATCGATACCGAGCTGCTCGAGCAACGTGCTCCGCGCCTGCTGGTAGGTCCGCAGAGCTTCCGCCTGCCGACCAGACCGGTACAAAGCGAGCATGAGGTGTCCCCAGAGCTTCTCATCGAGAGGGTCCTTTGCGAGTTCGGCTCTCAGGACGGCAAGAATCGCCTCGTGGTGTCCGAGGTCCAACTCTGCCGCGATCCGGGACTCAAATGCCACACGACGTACCTCGAGGAGCCGGCGCACCTCGCCCTGAGGAAACTCTTCGTACTCGAAATCGGCATAGGGACGACCTCGCCACAAAGCGAGAGCGCTATTCAGCTGGGCAGCCGCAGCCGCCGGCTCGAGACCAATGGCGCCATTCGCCATTTCCTCGAATCGTCTGGCGTCGAGGGTGTTGTCTCCGAGCTCGAGCACGTAGTGGCCGGATCCTGTTCGAATCCCATGCGGTTCACCCGACTGTTCCAAGGCACGGCGCAGTCTGGAAACCGCGGTCTGCAGCGCTGCATCCGGGTTCGCCGGCAGGTCGTCTGCCCAGAGACTGTCGATGAGGCGGTCCGTGCTCACGGGCGAGTCGGCGTTGGCAAGCAGAATCGCCAGAAGCCGGCGCTCCAACGCCCGATTGATCGCAATGGCAGCAGAGTTCGAGAGGACCTCCAGCGGCCCTAGAACTCGAAACTGCATCCGCTTGCCCCCAAGTTTTGCCGGTGGGTGAAGCATACATGAAGGAACCCACCGATCTTTGAGACCCTCGCTGCTCGAGCCATCGAATCGCGATCGAGAGGGCGTGGTAAGCCGACGGTCAGCAAGAGGTCAGCACGCGCGCGGATACTGTATGTGCGGATCGGCGGCGACACGAGATTCGTTCTAGAACTGCCTGCAACTCCCGAGTAAGCCCCCTACCTCCCCCCGGAACAGAGAACCTCCAGGTCCCCCACCTGGGGGTTCTCTGTTGGTCGGGGCCTGATCCTTGGAGGCGTGCTCAGAATCGAGCGAGTATTCGCTTCTCTCGAAATGGCATGTCGTTCCACCAGTTCCGATAGCGCGAGTACACCGTTGGCTCGCGGCCGGCCAACAGCCCCATCAGTGCCCCGGCCTCTAGCTCGAGTCCTTCCCACGCGTCCTCCGGCAAGGGCTTGAATGCCGAGGCCTCGAGCCCTTCTGCAACCGGTCGCCACACGCCGGCAACATGACCGTCGACCAGCAAGGTTGGCAAGACATCTCCGTTGCGCCGGATGATCGTCTTGCGGTACTCCTCTGGGATGATGCGGCTGCGGTCCTTGTAGGCAAGCAGCACGCTATCCCACATCCCCAGCAAGCGGGGCGGAGCGGGCGTGTCGGCATCGACGATCGCACCACCGGGCACGTCGAATAGCTTCCCATCCGGTCCATCGATGACTACCAGACGATCGTCCATCGCTGCCAGGGCCGGGCGGATCTCTGCCTGTCTTTGCAGCGCGAACTGCCCAAAGTCCTGCGCCGATGCGGGGCCAAACCCCTCGAGATAACGCCAAATGAGGTGCTCCAGGGCAGCCCGGGAATCCTCCCATCCCGGGTCGAACGGCGCAGCCTGGTAGGCCGGGGAGTTGACCCGGAACGACCAAGGACCACCGGTCGGGACATGCAGCAACGGGGCGAAGGTGCGTAAGGCCCAGAACACGTGCTTGTCAGGCTCCGCGCCGAGACGATCCCCGAGCATCTGCTCGATCGCATCACGATCGGCCGGTGCGGAGAGGAACCCGAGCAAATCCGGCACAAGAGCATCGGCAGCGTCGATGGTCAGCCCGGTTTCCTTGAATCGTCGGTCATTGAGCCGCGATGCCCGCAGATTGTGAACCATCGCCAGCTGGAACGGCGAGTAATCCGCGGCAGAGACGGCATGAAGCGTGATCCGCATCAGCGTCGCCTTGATCAATGCACGGTCCAAATACGCACGGTCAACATCGGCAGCATCGAAGCCCTCAACCCGGTTCCACAACGCGATGTAAGGGGAGGCCGGCTCCTGAGCCTGCAGTGCAGTCACCCGCTGGACCGCGTCAACCACGCCAACCTGCTCCCGCCTCAGCAGCATCTGCCGGGCCAGCGTGGTGCGGTTGAGCTGGCGGTGGGTGAGCCGGGTCAACCGCCACCCGCCCAGTCAAGGACCCGCCGCGCTCGCAGGGTCACCCAACGCGATGGCTTGCCGGGGCCTTCGTCGACGTCGAACCAGCGACGACCGCTCGGGTTCCTGTCAAGCAGCCAGGTGCCGTCCGTGGCTCGCTTCGCGCGGACGTGAGCGATGGCCGCGTCGAGTCGAGGGTCCGGTGCGGTACCCGCAAACTTGCCTGCCCTGCGGAAGTATTCGAGCGCCCGCAACACGTCGTATTGCCACCGGGTTGGGTTGCGGAGCAGCAGAAAGTCAGTGTCGGCCGGCTCTCCGGTGCTGAGCCGGAGGAACAGCTGCCGCTCGAGCAGAAACTCCTCAGCGTTGTGCCGTGCTTCTCGCGTCTCCGGCGTTCCCCCGGTGGTGAGGTCATATTCGAGAAGGCCCTCGAGAACGTTGATGGTCGTGTCGTACGACGTCCGAACCGAGCCGTTCACGGCTTCGCAGTTCCAACCGCCGTCGTCGAGACGCTCCCCCAACAGCCGATCCACAATGGGGGACACGTCAACACCAAAGTACGACCCGTTGGCGACGGTCATGCCGTTGATGCATGGTTCTACCTCACCATCCCAGTACCGCTGACCGGCGTGCTCCCACCGGCAGTTCTTTCCGATGAGCTGCACTGCTAGCTGCGCCGAAGCCGAGGCCGGGTCAAGCCCAAAGTCACGCAGCTGCGACAGCGAGTAGGTAGTGGCCGTCCAGGGCTGGCCCGCACCCGGCTGCGCCTCCGGCCCGGCGAAGTCGAAGTCCGCGGGGAAATAGGCGCCACCGGCCCATTGACCGTCCTCGTCTTCGAGCGACAGCAACTGCGCGCCCCATCCTTCGGTCTCGATCCGGGCTCGCTCTCTCGACCATTCGGACTCCGCCAGGCCAACGAGATCGCGCATGACCTGCCAGCGGATCGAAGGATCGGCGTGTCTGGGGTCGAGCAGCCAGTCAAGTACTTCCACGCCGGGCACTCTAGAAGGCACTACCGACACGGTCCGACAAACCGCTTGCGCAACCCGGGATCGACGCTAACGTACAACCATATGGTTGTAGATACTCTCTCGGATGAACAAGTGGACCTGATGTTTCACGCCCTGGCTGATGCCACGCGGCGCGACATTGTGCGCCGAGCCATTGACGGGGGGCACTCGGTGTCGGACCTCGCCGCCGGGTATGCGATGAGCTTCGCTGCCGTGCAGAAGCACGTTGCGGTACTCGAACGAGCCGGCCTGGTGACCAAACAGCAGCGGGGCCGGGAGCGTCTTGTCAGCACCGACATCGGCGCGATCAACCAAGCGTCACGCCTTCTCGACCAGTTCGAGGAGTTGTGGCTCGACAGAGTCAACACGATGAGCGAGCTTCTCGCCCTGGACCCTGGAGCAAACAGATGACCGTCACCGCAATCAACAAGGACCCCGAGAAACTCACTATGGCGTTCACCGCCGAGTTCGATGCCACTCCAGAGCGGGTCTGGCAGCTGTGGGCCGACCCGGCCCTGTTCGAGAAGTGGTGGGGTCCTCCGGAGTACCCGGCGACGGTGGTCGAACACGAGTTCAAGCCCGGCGGCAGAGTGAGCTACTACATGACCGGACCAGAAGGTGATAAGTACCACGGCTGGTCGGAGTTCACCGCAATCGATCCGCCGTGGTCGCTCGAGTTCACCGATGGCTTCTTGGACGACGATGGCAACGTGGTTGACGAAATGCCGTCAATGGCCAGTCGCGTCGAGATCACCGAGATCGAGGACGGCACGCGGATGATCATCACAACGACATTCCCCTCCTTGGAGGCAATGGAGCAGCTGGTCGAGATGGGCGCCGAGGAGGGCATGAAACTGGCGCTCGGTCAGGTCGACGAGCTGCTGGCGGCGATGGCCTAGCTGAGCCCGATACCGCCGATGGGGTCGGTCTCGATGCGGGTTGTGAAACCGGCGATGAGGGGCCGGCCCTTGGCGATGGCTTCTTGGACCTCGGGAAGCTGCAGCGAGTCTTGGTGGGCTTGCTTGCTACCCCATACCTCGGTTACCCAGAGGGTGTCGGGCTTGTCCGGGTCGGAGGCGACCACGTAGCTGCGACAGCCGGGCATCGAGCCCATGCCGACGAGGATGGCCGCCAACTCCTCGCGCTTGCCCGGTACCGCAACGATCTGGCCAATCAATCCGTACATCTGGAATTGCTCTCCCTCGACCGGCAACAGGCTAGCTACGCCGGGGACGGCGATCACCCTATGCGCCGAATGACAACCCGATTCCCGGACTCGGAGCTGGGGGTTCGGGCCTTGCTGACCGTAGCCGGGCGAGCATTTCTTGTCAGTGGCTAACGATATGGTGTAACCATGCTCGATATACAGGAATCAGACAGCCCGCCGATCGACGGCAGCGATCCGGTATTGCGGATCCGGCTCGGCGTTGCCACGCTGGCAGGTGAGGATCGGTCGCACTGGACGGCCGGCGCCAAGTCGGATCGGCTGGTCGAGCTGCTCGAGATCCGGGAGCGGTTGGATGCCGAGATCCTGCGTGCCGCGGGTTCCTGGGATCGGGACCGGGCCTGGGAAATCGATGGCTCGCTGTCACCCCGAGCCTGGCTGGCGCACCGCACTCCCCTATCGGATGGCGATGCGCAGCGGCTGGTGAAGAATGCCCGGATTGCCGAGCAGCATCAGGAGTTCTCGGCAGCCCTGGCCGGCGGCGAGATCACGACTCAGCATGTCGAGACGGTCGGCCGTGTCGTCTCCAAGGAGCGTGAGCCCCTGTTAGCCGACCATGCTGAGATGCTGGTCGACCAGGCCCGACGGCTGCCGGTTGGCGATTTCGCCACCGTGATGAGGCATTGGGCTTCGCTTGCCGACGATCAACTGCGAAACGACTCCTACGCCAGGAAGTGGGACCGCCGCCACCTCCATGCCTCAGTCGGTCTGGACGGTTGGGTGACCGGGGACTTCTACCTCGACCCGGTAGCCGGAGCTTCGCTGCTCACCGCGCTCGACCATGCCGCCCCGCCCGATCCCGAGGACGCACCCGATGGCGCTCGCACGCTTTCGCAGCGTCGCGCTGACGGCCTGGTCGACCTCATCAGCCAACACATCAACGGCGGAGTGCCCGGGTCAAACCCGCCTCAGGTCAACGCCGTCGTTGACGTCGCCTCTCTGCTTGGTGAGCCGCCCGACGTTGCGACCACTCGTTGCGAGATCGACGGCATCGGCCCCGTGGTCCGGACTGCCCTCGGTCAGATGTGCTGCGACGCCCGCTTCACCAGATTCATTATGTCCGGACCATCACAGGTCCTCGACATGGGCCGATCCACCCGCCTCGTAACTTCAGCCCAGCGACGAGCGCTCATAGTGCGGGACCAGCATTGCCGCTTCCCGTCGTGCAACCGCCGCACCCAATGGTGCGATGCCCACCACATCGCCGGCTGGGTCGAGTCGCTCGGCGAAACCAACATCGACAACCTGATCTTGCTGTGTAGGCGGCACCACACTCTGGTGCACAACAGCCGGTGGATGATCACCCGCACCGCCGACGGCGAATTCGAGTTCACCCACCCGGCTCGGGGGCCATAGGGATCGGGGTCAGTTGACCTTCGTGTGTTCCTCGTTTGTGTGCGTGGATCGGTGTCGTGGGAGTATGTGGTCGTGATTGAGATCCCCGGTCAGGAACCGCAGCAACCCTCCAGGCTGGGGTTTCGGACGTCACTTGCGATTCTGGTTGCAATGGTTGCTGGGGCGGTCTTCTTCGGTGCGGTACAGTCCAACAGCCCATTGCCGGATTCGGGCGACAATCCATTAGTCGACGCCGATCATCCTGGGATCGCTGAGGTTGAGTGGACGCGCATCGACGGACCATGGCCGGGTGACAGTCCTCCAGATCAGCCGATTGCGGCCGTCGTTGCCACTGATGATCGCATCATCCTTGGATCGAGAAGGGACTGGCGAGCGGCGATTCTCGAATCGCCCGACGACGGGATGACGTGGAGCGAGACCTTCCTCCACGACCGTATCGGGTCACACATTGTCGGTGGCACATCTACCCCCTCTGAAGCGTTTCTGTACGGCCGCGGGGCTGAGGGTGCAATCATCTGGCGCTCCACCGATGCTGAACTCGATTGGTCGGTCATGGTTCTCGACGACGGCGGAGCAGACGAATCCGTTGTGAGCCATCTGTGGGTAGGCGACGAACTTCTAGCGGTCGGACAGAAGAAGGTCGACGAGCGAATCCGTTCGTTCGTGTCGCTGCTGGAAGACGACGCGACTTGGACCACCTCAGATCTACCGGTAACGGACGATGCCGAGGTCATTGCCAACTCCGCGGCGATGAGGGGGGAAACGATCGTCGTTGGTGGCATCATTGCCCGTGGCGTGCAAGGTGGCCTGCGGGACGACCCATTCCCCGACGGGACTTCGCTCAAGCCTGTCGTGTGGGTCTCCACGGATCGTGGGGCTACTTGGGAGCAGCACTTCCTGCGGCCAACCGGCGACCTGAAGGGTGTCGTCACTGATGTCTTCGTCGCCGACGGCGAGTTCCGCGCCGCCGGCTATGTCTCAAATGCCACCGAGGACTGGCTGAACTACACCGATACTGACGTTGTTCTCTGGTCTTCGAGCGACGGGTCAGCGTGGACCGGCCAAACTACTTCCACGCCAGGCAACGACTTCGTGAAGTTCGTCCTGGGAACCGCCGAAGGGTGGCAACTCTTTGGCGGCACCAGTATGCATGTTGAGGTCGGTGATGATGTAGAGCGTTTGACCGAGCTGAAAGTGTGGACGATGAAGAGGGGAGCCTGGGAGTCGCCAATGCGCGTTGCCCTCGACATCGACAACTTCGCTTTCGCCGAAGTGGCGCCGACAGCGGACGGTTGGCTGATGGCGGTAAGCGTCGCAGAGTACGGGGTCGGCTGGGATCCGATCCTCTTCGCAGGGACGCCTCGGCGCTAGGAAGCCATACGGGCCGAGCGTGTGACTATCAAACTCTCGACAATCTCGTGCTGCTTTGCCGGCGCCATCACACCCTGGTGCACAACAGCCGGTGGATGATCACCCGCACCGCCGACGGCGAATTCGAGTTCACCCACCCGGCTCGGGGGCCATAGGGACAACGCGAGGCGGCAGGCTGGACTCGCATCAAGCGAGACGAACTCCCCCGAGACGACCTAGCGGGAGGATTCAGCGACTCGAAGATCGTCTCGTAGAATCGTTGACTACGTCTCGAATCGGGAGCAACGATGAAGATCGCAATCGTCTACGACAGCTCAACCGGCAAGACAAAGGCAGCCGCCGAACAGATGGCCGACAAGGCTCGCGCCGCCGGCCACGAGTGCACCGTCGCTCACGTCCAAGAGGCCGACCCGGAAGAGGTATCCGCCGCGGATGCGCTGTGTATCGGAAGCTGGACCAAGGGCCTGTATTTCATCTTCCAGGGACCGACCCGAGCCACCGTCGATTTCATCGCTCGTCTTGGCCAGTTGGACGGCAAGCCGACCGCTGTGTTTGCGACCTACGCCCTCGCAATTGGTAAGACGCTGGACAAGATGGCGGCGGCCTTGACGGCGAAAGGCGCCAACGTGACCGGTACGTTCCGCTCCAAGGGCCCGAACGCAGCTGCCGAGTTCGACGGCTGGCTGGCCAAGCTCTAGGACGGGGCGAGAGCCTCAATCCTCCTAATCGATCTCGACATCGAACCGTCCCATCGCCACTCAGCGCCCGGTAGCCGAAAAGTGCTGATAGTCCTTGGAGTTGATCCAGTCGCCTCCCCATTCCCAGCCGATGGCTGCAAACGCCGCAGTCACGCTGTCGCCGGATTGGATCATCCCCGGTAGTTCAAGGCTGCGGTCGAAATAATCAGCACCAGCGGGCGGCTGGATCGTCGATCCCCTCACGTATGGATTCTGGACGGGGTTGATGTCGATGGCGCGCCCGTAGGCGTGCTCCGACCACGTGGTGGTTCCCGACACAACCCGGCAGTTGAATACCGATGTGTTGTTGGCAGCCATCGAACGACGGTCGTCGCCGTCGTAGTCATCGATGAGGACCACCTGCTCGAATGGATACCGAGCCTGGAACAAGTCCTCGAATACAGAGGCGATCTCGTCAGCCCAATCCGCATGCACCACTAGTTCACCTCGGTGCTCGCGACCGTCGAACCCCCAATAGTCGACCAGAAGGTACCGGAGATCCGACAGCGGCACCGGACACCCGGCGTGCCAAGTCGACTCCATCCGCTCCGCAAGGTCAGCACCAATGCTGGCGATCTCGAAGTAGAAACCCGGCGGTGGCGCCAGTGGGTCCAGGCCAAGCGCCCGAACCAGGAACGTCGCCATCTCGGCACGAGTCACAGTCCGGTCGGGGCAGAAGCGATCGCCCACAGGAGGGTTGCAGCCGACGGTGATGCCTGCCGCGGCAATCGCCTCGATACTCGCCTCGTGGACACCGAAGTCATCATCAACAAACGTGTCGACAGTGGTGGGGGTGCTGAGTCGAAGTGCTCTGGCAAGAAACGTCGCCATCTCGGCCCGGGTCACAGGTCGATCAGGACAGAAGAAATCACCGATTGGTTGATTACAGCCAACGGTGATGCCGGCCGCGGCAATCGCCTCGATACTCGACTCGTGAACACTGGCGTCGTCGTCTTCGAAAGTGTCGGATTCGGGGCGATCCAGATCGAGCGCCCTGGTGAGGAACGTGGCCATCTCCGCCCGGGTAACCGTCCGTTCGGGGCAGAAGCGATCGCCCACAGGGGGGTTGCAGCCGACGGTGATGCCTGCGGCAGCAATCGCCTCAATGCTCGACTCGTGGACACTCGGGTCATCGTCGACGAATGTCCCCCCCGGCGGCAGCGCCGACAGCAAGAGGGCTGTCGACAGCCCAATGGTGGCCAGCCACATCATGGGCTCACTATACGGTTGTGACTTCCGGTGTCCACCGCCATCCGATCTGGGTCTTGACAGCATGAATCTGAGCGCGGTATATATAGATTATCTAACTCACCTAGGTGGTGATGTGAACGCAAAGTCAGATGTCACGGAGCAAGGAAAGGAGTTGGTGACAGTGGCGCGTTTCATGGATCCGTTTGAGGAGATGGACCGGATGATGTCTGCCTTCAGCGGGCGTGCTGGCGGCGGAATCATGCCAATGGATGCGTACGAGCACGACGATGTGTACACCCTGCGCTTCGATCTTCCCGGCGTAGACCCGGCCGACGTTGACTTGACCGTCGAAGGCAATATGTTGACTGTCACCGCGGAACGACCGGTTGAAGGAATCGAAGGAGTCACGTGGCTGCTACGCGAGCGGCCTTCCGGCACCCACCGCCGCGACGTCCGCCTCGGCGAGCGGCTTGACACGAGCAACGTCAAAGCAAGCCACGACAACGGGGTGTTGACAGTCACAATCCCGATGCGCGAGGAGGCCAAGCCGCACAAGGTGGCCATCGCGGCCAGCGATGCGAAGAAGCTCACGGCGGACGCCAATTAGTCCGGTCCGATGTGCCCTTCCGGCATCGCGACGGAAGGGCACAAGCCGGAAGTGAGTAGAGATGAATCCTCAATCTCGTATTGCGCTCGGCCTCGCCGTCGTTCTCCTGGTCGCCTCGTGTAGCAGCGAGGCTGCCACCACCGAGCCGCAGCCGCAACCTGTGAACACAACAACCTCATCCCCACCCCCTCAGCCAACTCTGGTACCCACCGCACCAGATCAGGAACCAGCTGCAGCGGCTGGCTCGCTCGACCTGTATGACGTTTCGGATCTCGTCAAGCGTGTCCGCAGCGGTGTGGTCTCCGTTACCCAGGAGCGGGTTCGCCTCGACCTGTTCGGAGTACCCGAAGAGGTCCCGGCCGGAGCCGGGACGGGGATCGTGATCGACGGTACAGGGCTCGTTCTCACCAATTACCACGTCATCGAGGGAGCATCGCGGGTGATCGTCACCGGTGAGGACGGCCGGCAGCGTGACGCCGATGTCGTCGCAGAGGCATCGTCGCGGGACCTTGCTCTACTTCAACTCAAAGACACCGAGGGATTGCAGCCATTGCCCTTCGGCCTCCTTGATTCCTTGGAGGTGGGTGATCCTGTCATAGCGATCGGCAATGCTCTTGGCCTCGATTCCACCGATCCAACTGTTTCTGCAGGAATCGTCTCGGCCAAGGGACGCACCATCAGAACCCAACTGGGGACAATGCAGGATCTGGTGCAGACCGACGCTGCGATCAACCCGGGCAATTCCGGAGGACCGTTGTTGAACGCTGCGGGCGAAGTTGTGGGGGTCAACACGGCAATTGCCGGTAACGCACAGAACATCGGCTTTGCCATATCCGTCGACACAGCGGCGAAGTTCGTCGAACGGTACCGACTCGGCATCGGTGAACCGTTCCTAGGTGTGCAGATGGTGGACAACTCGGCTGCTGCTGCAGATCGATTCGACCTGGACACCGACACGGGAGCCCTCATCATCGATGTTGTCTCGCCGAGTCCTGCCCGCGATGCCGGGCTCGAACAGTGGGATGTCATCGTTCGCATCGATGAGATCGAGATCTCCAGCTCGGGTGATGCAGTAGCTGCGATAACCGCCACCAATCCGGGAGAGGTAGTCGAGCTGGAAGTGGTGCGGGGCCGCGATAGTCTCGTACTCGATGCGACGATCGGCGAGCGCCCGAGCGGCACCTGATACCGCTTCCCCAGGGCGCCGCCGTAACTGATGAACCCCGGGCTATGCCCGGGGTTCATCCAGCGTTTTCGATTTGGCTGTAACTCCGCTACTGACGATTACATGGTCAACGCCGGAGTTTCCGGGCAGAGCCCGGAAACTCCGGTACGCAGCGGGAGTTCGCTTTGCGAATTCCAACCTTGACGATGTTCTACATCGTCAAGGCCATTACAGCCTTCTGCCCGTGGAGACGGTTCTCGGCCTGGTCGTAGACGACGCTCCAGCGGCCGTCGATGACACCATCGGCGACCTCGACGTTGCGGTCGGCCGGGAGCGGGTGCATGTAGATGGCATCTTCGTCTGCCATTTCCATGCGACGCTCGTCGACGATCCAGTCGGAGTACTTTGCCGAGATCTTGGCCGACTCCTCGTGATCTGAGGTCGTGAGCATCGAACCCCACGCCTTGGCGTAGACCACGTCGGCGCCACGGATGCCCTCTTCGAAGTCCTCGTAGATCTCGAAAGAGCCATGCGACTTCTTCGCATTCTCCTCAGCCTGAGCGACGATCTCCGGGTACAGCTTGAATTCGGGCGGACGGGTCAGCCGCACGTTGGCGCCGTAGCGGGTCATCAACAAGATGACCGACTGGGCAACGCTGATCGGCTTCTGATAGCTATCCGCATAGGCATAGCTCATGTTGAAAGTCAGCTTGCGGGGGTCACCTTTTTGCTCGATGACGGTGAGCAGGTCGGCAATCGCCTGGAACGGGTGGTACCAGTCGCACTGCATATTGAGGACGGGGGTCCGGCTGGCCTCGGCAACTGCACGGATGTACTTGTTGCCGATGTCCCAGTCGACGTTGCGGATGGCGATACCGTCGTTGTAGCGACCGAGGATCTCACCGATCTCCTTCCACGTGTCACCGTGACCGATCTGGGTGCTGGTCGAATCGAGGAACATCGCATGACCACCGAGCTGGGCCATACCCGCCTCGAAGCTGGCGCGGGTCCGAGTGCTGGAGAAGAAGAACAGCATTGCCAGGACCTTGTTGTCCAGCAACGGGTGCTGCTCGCCGAGCGCCCGACGGCGCTTCAGGTCGAGGGCGACATCGATGATCGTGTCGAGCTCGTCCTTGGTCCACTCCTGGGTCGTGATCATGTCACGCCCATGCAGATGTGTCTGCATCAACTGCTCCTTTGCAGGTAGATGGTCATGTGTTGGTCCGTCTCCGAATCATGCGGAATCGGAGCAAATCGTCGCGGAAATACGAGGTCGCCTGCACCACCGGCTCGTTGTCCTGATCGAACCCGACCTCAACGAACGACAGGCCGACTGTGCCCCGCTTCACGCCGAGCTTTTTGGCTTGGTCTGTGTTGAATGCCACAGGGATGATCTCGGATACGTAATACGACAGCCTGCGGTCGCAGTACTCCTCGAGGAACTCGTAGATGGGCAGATCGTCGTGGCTACGGTCATCGCCATCCAACAGCGCGGCGGGAATCCGATTGCGGGTGAGGACGACCGGTTCGTCGTCCTCCAGGAACAGCTTTTCGACAACAAGCACCTCGTCGCCCTGTTTGAGGCCAAGGGCCGATGCGGTGTCGTCGTTCACAGGGAGCACCTCGTCGGTGAGGATCTGAACCGACGGGGTATACCCGTGCTCTTCGAGCACCTGCTCGTATGACCAGATCTCTTCGAGCCGGGACTTGATTTGAAGACCGGCCTCGTTGACGAATGTCCCCGCACCTTGCTTGCGGTAAATCGCACCTTCATGCTCGAGCTTGCCGAGGGCATCTCGAACGGTGGTGCGGCTGACCCCGAGGTCCTCGGCAAGTGACGCCTCGGGCGGGATGCGGCCGCCGTCGAACTCCTTGTTGACGATCTGCTCTTTGATGTGTGCCTTCACCTGATCGGTGAGGGACGGATTGCGGGTGATCATTTGAAAGGCCCTAAATCAGGACTAGCCGGTAATGTGATCATATTGTAGGATGGTATGACCAATTCGACAAGACCCCAAGTGAGATGACCTCTCGCTTGTGGTCCCACCCCGGCGACCACAGCATCGGCCGCCCGTTCAAGACCCTAAGGAGGGCACATATGCGCAGCTTTGCGGGACGCGACATCCTGTCGCTGAAAGAGTTCGAGCGCAACGAATTCGAGCACCTGTTCGAGATCGCAGACCGGGTCGAGCCGATCGCTCGCGAGCGTCGCAACGTCGACATGCTCGCCCACAAGACCCTGGTCACTGCCTTCTATCAGCCGTCCACCCGGACCCGTCTCGCCCATGAGGCCGCGATGCATCGCCTTGGTGGCCATGTGACCGGTTTCTCGGACGCCAAGATGACCCGGGCCGGCGACTTCTATCAGGAGTCCATCAAGGACACCGTGCACATGCTCGAGTTCTACGGCGACGTAATTGTCATGCGTCACTTCGACCAGGGCGCTCCGCATGAGGCAGCCAAGTGGTCATCGATTCCGATCATCAATGGTGGCGACGGCTGGGGCGAACACCCCACCCAGATCCTCACCGACCTCTACACCATCACCAAGGAAATGGGCTCGGTCGACGGCAAGACGATCCTCGCAGTTGGCGACCACCGGATGCGCACCATGCACTCGCTCGGATATGCGCTCTCGCAGTTCGACTCCGAGATGATCATCCTTGCCCCCGAAGAGATGTCACCGCTCCCCGAGTTCCTTGCCGAGCTCGACGAGAAGGGCACTAACTACCGCATCGTCGATCACATCGATGAGGCCATCGCCGAGGCCGACGTCATCTACATGGAGCCGGTCGTACAGCCCGACTACACGAAGGCACGTCAGGAGAAGCAAGAGGTCTACGCCCGCACCGACGCCAAGTATCAGGTGACCTCGGAGGTCATGAAGAAGGCTAAGGGCAGCTCGATCATCCTGCACTCCCTTCCCCGTCGCGACGAACTTCTGCCCGAGGTCGATGACTCCCGTCACGCCCGCTACTGGCAAGAGGCCTACAACGGCGTTGTCATGCGCATGGCCCTCCTGTCGTCCGTTCTCGGAGCGTGGGAGTAATGCCAAAAGTCGTTATCGCCATTGGTGGCAACTCGCTGATCCCGGACGCAGACCACAAGTCGGTCCAGGATCAGTACGCCGCTGCGGCCGAGACCGACGATCACATCGCATCCCTGATCGAACAGGGATGGGATGTGGCTATCTCGCACGGAAACGGCCCCCAGGTCGGATTCATCCTTCGTCGTTCCGAGATGTCGAGCAGCGAGCTCCATGAGATCCCGCTCGACTACTGCGGCGCCGACACGCAGGGCGCCATCGGGTACATGCTGCAGCAGAACCTCATCAACGACCTGCGGCAGCGGGGCATTCGCAAGAGTGTTGCCACCGTCGTCACCCAGGTCGAGGTCGATCGCAACGACCCAGCATTCAAGTCCCCGAGCAAGCCGATCGGCTCGTTCATGGACGAGGCCGAGGCCAAGCGTCGCGAGGCCGAAGAGGGTTGGGACATCAAAGAAGATGCAGGTCGCGGTTGGCGCCGGGTTGTTGCCTCTCCGGCGCCGATGCGCATCGTCGAACTCGATGTCATCAAACAACTCCTCGACGCCGGTGTCGCCACCATCGCCGTCGGCGGTGGCGGGATTCCCGTCATCACCAACGAACAGGGCGACCTCGAGGGCATTGCCGCTGTGATCGACAAGGACCTGGCGTCAGCGCTGCTGGCCAGCCAGATCGACGCCGATCTTCTCCTCATCTCTACCGCCGTCGAGCAGGTTGCCCTGAACTTCGGCAAGGAGAACGAGGAGTGGGTCAGCCAGCTCACCCTTGCTGAGGTAAAGCAGTACCTCGCGGAGGGTGGGCACTTCGCTGAGGGGTCGATGGCCCCGAAGATGCGTGCGGTCGTTCAGTACATGGAGGCCGGTGGCAAGGAAGCCTTGATCACCAACCCCCAGAACCTCGAACGGGCCATGGCCGGCGAAACCGGTACCCGGATCGTGCAATGAAGAACGTCACAGGGCTCACCTGTGTGATCTGTGACAAGACGTACCCGGCGGATTACGCCGGGTACGTCTGTACTGATCATGGAAACGAGGGCATCCTCGACGTTCGCTACGACTACTTCACGATCGCCGGTGAGTGGACCAAGGCGGATCTGGCCGCCAATCCGGATCGCACCATGTGGCGCTACAAGCCGGTCATGCCGGTCGCTCCCGATGCGGAGGTTCCGCCGCTCACCGTTGGTGGCACCCCGATGTACGACGCCGCTCCCCTGGCCGCAGACCTTGGTCTTGCCAAGGTGTGGGTCAAGGACGAAGGTCGTCAGCCAACCGCCTCCCTCAAGGACCGTGCTTCGGCCATGGCCGTCGTCAAGGCGCGCGAGGTTGGTGCCGAGGTGGTGACGACCGCCAGTACCGGAAACGCCGCCGCGGCTCTGTCCGGCATCTCGGCCAGCGTCGGACAAAAGAACGTCATCTTTGTCCCGAAGTCGGCGCCTGAGGCGAAGATCGCCCAGTTGCTTGCATACGGTTCAACGGTGGCCCTCGTCAACGGCAACTACGGCGATGCATTCGAACTGTGCATGCTCGCCGCCGCCGAGTACGGCTGGTACAACCGGAACACCGGCTACAACCCGTTCATGACCGAAGGCAAGAAAACCGCCGGCTGGGAGATCCTCGAAGATCTCGAGTGGAAGTCGCCGGATGCGATCTTTGTCAGCGTCGGTGACGGCTCAATCATCGGTGGTGTGCACAAGGCCATCAAGGACGCCATGGCCCTCAACTGGATCGACAAGGTGCCCCGCATCTTCGGGATCCAGGCTGCGGGCAGCGACTACATGGTGCAGGCATTTGAGTCCGGCGAGGACGTGCTCACCAAGGCACCTATCTCGGCCGACACCGTCGCCGACTCCATCAGCGCAGACCTCCCGCGGGACCGCATCAAAGCGATGCGAGCGGTCACTGAGACCGATGGCGCCTATATCCGGGTCAGCGACGACGAGATCCTGGCGGCGCTACCGCTACTCGCCCGAGGCTCCGGCGTATTCGCCGAACCGGCCGGTGCGACCGCCTATGCGGGCCTCATCAAGGCCGTGGACACCGGTTTGGTATCGGCAACCGACGAGATTGTCGTACTGTCCACCGGCAGCGGCCTCAAGGACGTCGCCAGCGCAATGAAAGCCGTATCCGCAGCGGGAACGACCCCAATGGTTGTCGACCCGACTCTGGATGCGCTCAAGAACGCACTCAACAAGTGAAGGGAACCAATCAATGATTGACCTCACGGTCAACGAATCGGTTCTGGACTCGGCCGCCAAAGTGGCGCGGGACCGCTCGATTCGTATCCCCACCTTCAAGCAGATGCAGAATCCCGCTCTGATCCCGGACTCGATCAAGTCCGAGCTCAGCAACGTCGGTTTGTGGGACCTCAATCCCATCAATCTGTTCCGCATCACCTGGCACAACGAGCCGACCGCCGTTGGCGGCGGGTACGGCGGGGTCAACTTCCTCGAGCTTCCTCCGGAGCTAACGGGCGTTGATGCACGCATCCTCATGCTTGTCGGCAAGTGGTTCCCCACCGGCGCCCACAAGGTCGGCGCAGCATTCGGCTGTCTCGCTCCCCGCTTGGTGACCGGCCAGTTCGACCCTGCGACTCAGAAGGCCGTGTGGCCGTCCACGGGCAACTATTGCCGCGGCGGCGCCTACGACTCGAACCTGCTCGGTTGTGAATCTGTTGCCATCCTCCCCGAGGGAATGAGCAGGGAGCGCTTCGAGTGGTTGGAGAGCGTTGCCGGCGAGATCATCAAGACTCCGGGCTCCGAGTCCAACGTCAAGGAAATCTTCGACAAGTGCAACGAGCTGCGTCAATCCGGCGAGGACCTCGTGATCTTCAACCAGTTCGACGAGTTCGGTAACTACCTGTGGCACTACGCCGTGACGGGCCCGGCGATGGTCGAGGTGTTGAAGCAGCAAATGGGCCCGAACGATCGATTCGCGGGGGTGACTCTCACCACCGGATCGGCCGGCACAATCGGCTCCGGCGACTATCTGAAGCAGGTCTTCCCGACGTCCAAGATCGCGGCCGGCGAGGCCGTGCAGTGCCCGACCATCCTCTATAACGGTTTTGGCGAGCACCGCATTGAAGGCATCGGCGACAAGCACATCCCGTGGGTGCACAACGTCAAGAACACCGACCTGGGTATCGGCCTCGACGACGAAGCATCCATGGAGATCATCCGTCTGTTCAACGAGCCGGCCGGTATCAGCTATCTGGTGGACCAGGGGGTGAAGCCGGATCTCGTCGAGCAGCTTCCGCTGCTTGGCATCTCCGGCGTCGGCAACATGCTGTCCGCCATCAAGATGGCCAAGTACTACGAGCTGACCAGCAACGATGTGATCATGACCGTCGGCACCGATTCGATGGAGATGTACGGGTCACGCCTTGTCGAGCTCAACGAAGAGCGCGGCGAGTTCACCACCGTCAACGCCGCGGCCACGATGGCTCGCCATCTGTACGGGGCCGGCATCGATCACGTCGCCGAACTGTCGTACTACGACAGGAAGCGGGTCCACAACCTGAAGTACTACACCTGGGTAGAGCAGCAGGGCAAGACCTACGACGAGATCCAGGCCCAGTGGTACGACCCCGACTATTGGACCAGCATCCAGGCCATGGTCGACCCGATCGACGCACTCATCGATCAGTTCAACGCCCGGGTCGGTCTGTAGAGCCAAACCACAATCGAGATATGCGGAAGCGGGTCACCTCCGGGTGGCCCGCTTTTCTGTACTGCCGAGGACGGCCACCGGCAACGGAGGTCAGCTGCGCCTTCCACCCAGACCCGACTCAACAGCGACCTGCTCGTCCCGCTCGCCATGTGCACGACTAGACGGGAGCGTGATCCGAAAAACGTTGGTGCGACCCTGCCGTAGGTAGGCAAGGTCACCACCCATCAGCCGGCAGAGTTTGCGGGACACGGTCAGGCCCAGACCGATCGATCCCGGGCGCCCGGGCACCGCACCGGCCTGCTCATAGGCCTCGAATATCCTGGCGGCGTCGGCATCGGAGATTCCTTCTCCGTTGTCGCAGACGTCCACGATGCACCAGTCCCCCTCCTGCTGGGTTCGAATGTCGATCTCAGGGCCGCCATACCGCATGGCATTAGGAGGGCAGGGTGAGGGTCTTGGAAACACCAGCGACAAGCACGACGTCCTCGCCGAAGTGCCCGATCGTGAGGTCGTCACCGTCCAAGAGTGTGTACGTCGTTGCCCCGTTCTCGATGGCGACATCAAGCAGGCTTCCCCGTACCGTCAGCGGGAAGCGCAGCCTGCTCATGCCCCGGGGCAGACGCGGCTTGAACGTGAGCTTGCCGTCAAAGTCACGCATTCCGGCGAAACCGTATACGAGCACCATCCAGGTGCCACCCATCGATGCGATATGGACGCCATCGCTGACGTTGTGACCAACATCGGCAAGGTCCATGAGTACGGCGTAACGGCCGTACTCCATCGCCTGGTCCAGATATCCGATCTCAGCGGCAGCAATGCTTTGGATGGATGCCGAAAGCGAAGAGTCCCCTGTCGTCAGCGGATCGTAGTAATCGAAATTGCGCTTCTTCACATCGGCATCAAACTCATCACCGAGCAAGAACATGGCGAGGACCACATCCGCCTGCTTGATCACCTGGTGCCGGTAGATGGTGAGTGGGTGATAGCTCAAGAGCAGCGGGTAGTGATCGGTCGGCGTGTTGTCGAAATCCCACAGCGGATGCTCGAGGAAGTCGGCGTCTTGGAGATGGATGCCTTTCGCCTCGTCATACGGCAGGTACATGGCGGCGGCGACACGCTGCCACTCGTCGATCTCGCCGTCCTCGAGTCCGGTGCCGTGGACGAGGGCACGGAACGCTTCGGGGCGGTTGTCTCGAAGCCAGTTCACCGACTTGGCCGCATACCGCAAGTTGAGTCGAGCCATCGAGTTTGTGTACAGGTTGTCGTCGACCACCGTCGTGTACTCGTCGGGCCCGGTCACGGCGTGAATCGAGAATCGCCCGTCAAGCCGATCGGAAAAGAACCCGAGATCGACCCACATACGAGCAGTCTCGACCAGCATCTCGATGCCCGCCGCGTCGAGTAGATCGGTGTCGCCGGTCACGTCCACGTACTTCTTGAGGGCATACATGATGTCGGCGTTCAAGTGGTACTGCGCGGTCCCGGCGGCGTAGTAGGCAGAGGCCTCCTCGCCATTGATCGTCCGCCATGGGAACAAGGCACCCTTCTGATGGAGCTCGGCCGCTCGCTCCCTCGCCTTGTCGAGCATGCTGTGCCGGAATCGCAGCAGGTTTTCGGCAATCCGCGGTGATGTATAGATGAGGAACGGGAGCACGTAGATCTCGGTGTCCCAGAAGTAATGACCCTCGTATGCCTGCCCGGTGAGACCCTTGGCGGGAACACCAACGCCTTCGGCACGGCCCACAGCCTGGAGGATCTGGAGCAAGTTCCACCTGATGGCCTGCTGCAGCTCGCCGGCAGGCCTCTCCATCACGTCGGGATCGCAAGCGACCTCAACTCCGCTGCGGCGCCAGAAGTCGTCGAGATAGGCTCGCTGGCCCGTCACCAGCTCGTCGAAACCGTCATGAACAGCTCGGTCGAGGGTCCGCTCCGCGCGATCGACCAACTCATCTACGGGTACGCCCCGTGAGGTGTGATAGGTCAAGAACTTGGTAATAGTGATCGGCTCACCGGCGAGAGCGTTGACGGTGAAGACAACCTTTCCCATGTCCGCGGAGCATTCATTGGAAACGAGATAGGGGCACTCGGTCGCAATAGTGTGATCGGCGCCGCAGGCCAGAGTCATTCCGCTGTTGTTCGTCTCGTAGCCGAGGATGATCCGCTGGTCGGTGCACTCGCCGTGATGCTGGATGAGCGGCGCTTCGGCGAACCCGCGCGCCTTGCGAGGATCGAAATCGCTAGCCGCGTTCCTCCCGGTTCGCAGTAGCTGTGATGAGATCACGACGGGTGCTGTGGCGTTGAGCACGGTCACTCGATACGAAATGGCGGCCACGTGCCGATGTTGAAAAGAGACCAGGCGGGTTGACTCGATGAGAACCTCTTTGCCCGATGGTGTCTCCCAGAGCACCCGACGCTGCAGGGTGCCCGCCTGCATATCAAGAGTGCGGTTGTAGTCGAGCAGGTTTGCAGTCGGCAGATATAGCGGCTCGTCATCGACGTAGAGCTTGAGAATCTTGCCGTCTGGGACGTTGAGCATCGTCTGGCCGGTCTTGGCGAAACCGTACGCCCGCTCTCCGTATTCGATCGGCCATGTCTCGTGGAACCCATTGACGAAGGTGCCGGACTGATGGACCGGCCTCCCCTCTTCGAAGTTGCCTCGCATGCCGAGGTAGCCGTTGCCGACGGCGAACATCGTCTCGGCCTGGGCCATGAGCTTCCGATCGAACCGGGTTTCGATCATCTTCCATTCGTCGATGGGATAGACGAACTCGGGGGGACGTTTGACCTCACGCTCGATCATGGTTGCTCCAGTAAGAGAGTGACCGGGCGAATCGTAGTGTCGGCTGCACCACGTAGGATTGCCGCGATGACCTTCCCCTTCTCGTTGTTGGCCAAGCCGACGGGGCCAATCTGCAACCTCGACTGCGACTACTGCTTCTTCCTGTCCAAAGAGATGCTCTACCCGGGCGACCGGTTCCGCATGGCAGACGAACTACTCGAGGAGTACATCCGTCAGGTCCTCGACTCACAGCCGGGGCCCGAGGTGACGGTCGCATGGCAGGGCGGCGAGCCGACGATGATGGGCCTCGATTTCTACCGGCGATCGGTCGACCTCGTGGAGAAGTACCGTCGCCCCGAGCAGCGGGTGTCGTACACAATCCAGACCAACGCGACACTGCTCAACGACGACTGGGCGGCGTTCTTCAGACAACACGGCTTCCTCGTCGGCGTGTCCATAGATGGGCCGCAGCCGCTCCACGATGCCTACCGAAGGGACAAGCGTGGCGAAGGGAGCTTCGACCGGGTGCTTGCCGGGTACGAGACCCTCCGTAACAACGGTGTCGATGTCAACGTCTTGTGCACCGTGCACTCGGCGAACCAGGATCATCCCCTGGACGTGTACCGGTTCTTTCGCGACGACCTCGCCGTCGAGTTCATACAGTTCATCCCGATAGTGGAGCGGGCCACCGCAGCGCTTCTTCCACTCGCCAATCTCGGTTGGAGCACCGCGGGCGAGAACAAGCGCCCGCTATATGTCCAGCACGGTCATCACACCACGAACCGCACGGTCGATGCGGCGAAGTTCGGGAGGTTCCTCACCACGATCTTCGACGAATGGCTGCAGCACGACATCGGCAATGTCTACGTCCAGCATTTCGACGTAGCACTGGCCGCCTGGCACGGGGTACCCGGCGGCCTCTGCATCTTCGCCGAGACCTGCGGAGATGCGTTGGCGATGGAGCACAACGGTGATCTCTACTCATGCGATCACTATGTCGAGCCCGGCTACCTGCTCGGCAACATTCTCGAGACCACCATGTCCGAACTGGCCCAGACCGAACAGCAGCTTGATTTTGGGAAGGCCAAGGCCACAACGCTTCCTGAGTACTGTCGCTCGTGTGAGGTGCGCTTCGCCTGCCAGGGAGGGTGCCCGAAGAATCGGTTCATCCGGACGCCCGATGGTGAGGACGGTCTCAACTATCTCTGCGCCGGGTACAAGACCTTCTTCAACCACATCGACAAACCGATGCAAGCCATGTCGGATCTGCTCAACCAGGGTATGGCACCGGCACTCGTCGCAGGAATGCTCTCTACAGACTCCTAGCTCGGCATGGCTGGACGGCGCTGCGGTCAGACCAACCGCACCAGAGGACGACAGGACCCGGCAGCGATTAGATTGCAGCAGGTGCTCATGAGAAGGATTGCTCGCAGGGTGGCAGTTCTCATCGGCGCCGCCCTCCTCATCTCTGCTTGCTCGCCCGGCGAGGAGCCAGCTGCCTCGACCGTGCCGGAGCCATCCACAAGCCTTGTCTCGACGACGTCGCCCGTCGTGTTGACCACCACCTCCACTTCCACAACCGCAGCGCCGACGACCACCACAGCAGCAGCGCCGACAACCACCGTCCAGCTCGAGGCTTTGCGGATACCACACGCCGCTGAACCCCTGATCGACGGAGTTCTCAGCGACGGTGAATGGGACGATGCGACAGTCGACCTGATGTCCGATGGCGCGACGGTGCACTTCATGCATAGCGCAGGAACCCTCTATATCGCGGTGGCCGGTCGCGAGGTCGGGGCCGTCAATGTGCTGCTTGCCACGACGGACGAGGTATGGATACTGCACTCGTCGGCCGCACTGGGTTCCGCTCTCTATGTCGCAGATGCCGGTGGCTGGGATCTCTCACATGGATACGACTGGTGTTGCCGCGATTCCTCCGACGAATCGCAACGCCTCGAACTGTTTGAGGACGAGGGCTGGCAGGCCAACATCGGGTTCACCGGAGATCCGGGTGTCGTCGAGTACGCAGTCGAACTGCCCTGGACCGAGGCCGCCGTTGCCATCTCATCAATCCGAGACGATACCGACACCGGGTTCTGGCCAATCGAACTGTCGGAGGAAGCTCGTTCTCAACTACTTGGCGTTCCGCCGCAACAACGCATGTTCGTTCTCGGTGAGTGGCGCCACATCCTGCCCGCCGAGGAGTAACGGTCTGGGGCCGGCAGGCCCGATCGGCAGCTCGATATGCCTGGCAAGTATCCGCAGATCCGGTTGAGGGCAGTCTCAGAGTGTCATGGGGGCACTCCCAGGGTTTCCCCAGGGTGGCTCGATACAACTGTTCCTATCAACAACAAGCAATAGGAGCAGCCAATGTCCCTCTCAGTACTCGTCCTCATCGATGTGATTGCCATCCTCATCTTGGTGTTCGGCCTCTACTGGCCCCGCCACAGGCGCAAGAACATGGTGGTGGCATACCTGACCGCCAACATCGGCGTCGCCGCGGTGGCGAGCGTCCTAGCGTCCTCTTCCATCAATCGGTGACTATGCAGTGGTCAGTCCTCGATTCGGATCGAGACTTCGATCTCGTCTCCGATGTCGATGCCTTCCGCTTCCCTGACCGCTCGTTTCACCGGCAGGACATAGGCGCGAAGTTCCTTGGAGGGAAACAGCGAGGTGGACCAGTTCGTGTCACCGATGGTGACGTTTACCTTGACCGAGCCAAAGCCGGGGCGCCACTCGACCGCATCCGCGATCTCGTCGGATTCTTGACGGGGCAGGGTGACGAACACCCAGACGGCCTCGCCACCGTATTCCCACAGTTCGGCGACGAATGTGTATTGCATCCCTATGGCAGCTCGGTGCCGCAAGCGTCGCAGAAACGTGCGGTCCGGGAGTGAACGGCTGAGCCGCATCCGGCGCATGACTTCTCGCGCTGTCCGGTCGCCGCCACCTCGGCCGACACGATCCCGGTGGGAACGGCGATGACGCTGTAGCCGGTAATCATCAAGATCGCCGCAAGCACCTGCCCCTGCGGAGTCGACGGGGCGATATCGCCGAAGCCGACCGTGCTCATCGTCACAATCGACCAATAGAGACCGCGGAACATCGAGTCGAAGCCGTGGTCCGGGCCCTCGATCAGGTACATCGACGAACCGACAATGACATTGATGAGCAGCACCACGACCAGAAAGACCACGATCTTCCGTGAACTAGCCCGGATCGCTCGGATCAAATAGTTGGCCTCGCTCAACCAATGCGCCATCTTGAAGACACGAAACACCCGGAGCAGGCGCAACGAACGAACCACAAGAAGCGACTGAGCACCGGAATCGGGGAAGAACAGACTCAAGTAGACCGGCAGGATGGCAACCAGATCCACGATCCCGTAGAAGCTGCGGGCGTAGCGAACCTTGTCTTCAACAGTCGCCAGCCGGGCGATGTACTCAATGGTGAAGAGGATCGTCACGATCCACTCGAGGACCAGCAGCAGTGTGCCATGCCTGGCTTCGATCTCCTCGACGGTTTCCAGCATCACCAGCAGCACTGAGAACACGATCAGAATCAGTAGGGCAACGTCGAACGCCCGTGACTCGCTGGTGTCGTGATCGAAGATGATGTGGCGAGTGCGCTGCCGCCACCCGGTGGATTCGGTCATCCGGGCAGAGTAGATGAGCCGCTACGGATTAGTTCGCTAGGCGGTGGTGTAGAGCTTGCGGGCGCCATCGCCCCGTCCGGCAATGTGTCCCGTGTCGACGAGCGCAAGGAGCGCTGCCTGGATTCGCGTCGCGTCGAGGAAGCGTCCCCGACCGAGTCGAAGCTCGACGTCCTGAAAGATCTGAAACGCGTCTGCTTCACCCCGCTGGGCAACCACGTCAGCGACCTCGGCCTTCAACTCATCCTGTCCGAGTGTGCCGAGCAGATGCGATGCGAACCGTCGCGAAGCCTCGCCCCATGCGGTGATCAGGCGTCCCCCGGTGACAAAGAAGAGGACACTCACCGGCACATAGAGCAGAGACTCGGGCAGGGTATCGATCACCCAGTTGCCAACCGAGCTATCGAGACCCGCGACGATCAGCCACGGATAGACGAAGCCGCCAAAGGCAAGCGCGAGCACCGTGACGATCACCACAAAGTCGAGAATGCCCATCGGGAGCCGCAACAAGAGAAAGGCGATTTCGGCCCAAGTCCTCCGGTTCGCAATGACATGGCGCAGCCGGGGCAAGAATCCTCGCTGCGAGGGAACGGCGCGAAGACGCCGCCTCGGCAACGGTGCATCGAGCAGCGTCCGCGCAAGCTCACGTTCCATCGTGGCAAGTGAACGCGCTACGACGAAAGTGGCCATCAGAATCGGTATCCCGATGACGGTGACCGCCAGCCCCAGCCCGAGTGAGAGACCTGTGATGATCACAACGAAATCGAAGACTCCCATAACCAGACCGGTTGCCAGGTAAGCCGCAGTCCGATAGGTCTGCGGGTCGCGGTAGGGAGCAAGAACCCAGTTCATGGCCCTTCGCTCTCCCGGTTGGCTCGCTGCACCATGATCTCCTCGGGATCCTGGATCACGAACGCATAGACGGCATGGGCGGCAACAAAGATCCCCCAGCCAAACACCGGGAAGATGAACCACGGATACGAGACATCACTGAGCCACCAGATCACAAACAGAAACAGTTGCATCAGTCCGTAAACAGCGGCATGCAGGACGAACCATTGACGCCGAGCAATACGTCTTGCCTCCCTTTCGCGCACCGCCATCTCGGCGAAGTCATCCATCATCTTCTCCTTCGTTCAGTAGCTCTTCAATCTCGGTGGCAGCCCGGGCGAGGATTGCTTCGATCCGGAGCCGGTCCTCGGCTGTGGGGAGACGTCGCCGCAGCTCACTGGTTACGGCGAACTCATCCAGAAGCGACCCGACCGTGACCCTGGCGACACCCTGCTCCGCTCTGGCGCTCAGCGCAGCCCAGCGGCCCTTCATCGCCACCGATCGGGCTTCGGTCACGCCGAGGTCCGTCAGTGAGTACATGCGTGTCCCGTCTTGATCGTCTGCAGCAACCAGCCCCTGTTCGACGAGGGCCAGTAATGCCGGATAGATAGCGCCGGGGCTCGGCTTCCATCCCCCGCCGACCCGGGTCTTGAGCTCGCCCATGATGGCGTAGCCATGACTCTCGCCGATGGAGCCGAGAACCACCAGAACCGCCTGTTTCAGCTCACCGCGTTTGAAGACTCGTCCCATAACGTAAGTTACGATATCTCATAACGTAACTTACGTCAAGGTGGGGGCGAAAGTCCCAAGCCGATTGGGCCTTCCCGGGGCCTGAACGTTCGTTTAGTGTATTGAACATGCGTTCAGACGATCGCACCACCGCCGCCCGGATCAGGGACACAGCCATCGAATGCTTCGCTGCGGCCGGTGTGGCTGCCACCAGTATCCGGACCATCGCGGCCAAGGCTGAGGTATCACCAGCCCTGGTCATCCATCACTTCGGGTCCAAGGAGGAACTCCGTGTCGCCTGCGATCAGCACGTCGCGGCAATTCTGCGTGAACTGAAGAGCGAGGCAATGGCCTCGGGCACCAACTTCGACCCACTCAACGCACTGCGCCAGCAATCGGTGGGACCACCAGCGGGCAGGTACCTCGCCCGCACTCTTGTAGACGCGTCGCCCCACGTTGCAGAACTCGTGGACGAGATCGTTGAAGACGCGGTCGCCTACATGGAGCTCGGAGTACAAACCGGCATGATCACGCCGACGCGCTATCCCCGCCAGCGGGCCGCCATTCTCACGATTTGGGCACTCGGCGGCCTCGTACTGCATGAGCACCTGGAGCGATTGGTTGGCATCGACATCACATCTGACTTCTCGGACAACCCCAAAGCAGCGAGCAACTACTTGGGGCCTGCCCTCGAGATTGCCGCCGGCTACATCACAGAGACCACGAAAGAACTAATGGCGGAGGCGTTTGTAGAAGCCCCGCGGGAAGAACAGCAGGAGAAGGAAGAAGCATGACCGAACAAGTCGCCATCCACACCGAGGGCCTGACCAAGCACTACGGAGATTTTCCCGCTCTGGTTGACCTCAACCTCGACGTCCAGGTCGGCGAAATCTTTGGCTTCCTGGGCCCAAACGGTGCAGGCAAGACGACCATGATCCGCACCATTCTGGACGAGATCAGACCCACATCGGGCAAGGCGTCCCTACTGGGCATGGACAGCCACGCCCAATCCGTGGAGATTCGCAACCACATCGGGTACGTGCCGGGAGACCTTGCGATGTACCCAAATCTCACCGGGCGGGACACGATCACCTACTTCGCCAATCTCCGCGGTGGCGTTGACTGGGACTTCGTCGAGTCTCTCGCCGATCGGCTCGATGCCGATCTCAGCAAGAAGGTGGGTGATCTCTCGTCGGGTAACCGCCAGAAGGTCGGTCTCATCCAGGCATTCATGAGCAAACCCGGCCTGCTCATCATGGACGAGCCCAGCTCGGGGCTGGATCCGCTGGTTCAGCGCGAGTTCCAGGCGATGATGCGAGAAGTTGCTGCCGACGGCCGCACCGTCTTCCTCTCGAGCCATACACTTTCCGAGGTGCAGCGCGTGGCAGACAGAGTCGGGATCATCCGTCACGGCAAGCTCATCGCCGTCGAGGAAGTAGCCGAACTCAGGTCGAAAGCTATTCGTTCGGTGAACCTCTACTTCGACGAACCGGTCGAAGCCCATGTCTTTGAGCCACTCCCCGGGGTGCGCAGCGTCGAGGTTGAGAACCACCACGTCATGCTGTCGTTCGACGGTCAGATGGAGACCCTGCTCAGGGTGGCGGCCGAGAAGTACAGCTTGCTGGACATCTCGACGCACGAGGCGGACCTCGAAGAGATCTTCCTCACCTATTACGAGGAGGACCAGGCCTGATGCTCGCCTCCGTATTCACTAAAACATTCAGGGATCGCTGGCGTGCCATGGCCATCGGCGTCGCCGCGCTGGCCGTGATGTTGCTGTTGGCGATGTCGGTTTACGCCAGCTTCGACTTCTCGTTCTACGACGACCTGCCCGAGGCCTTCCGCTCGCTGATGAGCATCCCGGAGAACGCCGACGCGGGGAGCCTCGCCATCGGCGTGCTGGTCGGTCTCTACGGGGCGTTCACACTCGCCGGACTTGCCATCTCGATGGGCTCATCATCGATAGCGGGCGAAGAGAAGGACGGCACCATTGGGCTGCTGTTGGGCAATCCAAAGAGCCGGACGAACGTCCTGCTTTCCAAGGTCGGCAGCATGGTGCTGCTCGTTGCACTAGGTGTGATTGCCCTATTCATCTCGGCCTATGCCGCCGCCGGCATCCTCGATGTTGCTCTCGGCGACATGCAGATGGGCCCGTACGCGTTCCACCTGTTCGCCAACACCGTCTTTTACGGAATGCTGGCATTTGCGCTGGGTGCCTGGACCGGAAGCCGAGGCATAGCTTCGGGAATACCGGCGGGCTTGATGATCATCGGCTTCATCGCGGTCGGCGTGTTCCCGCTCGTCGAGGGCTGGGAGAACGTGGCCAAGATGTTCCCCTGGTACTACTTCGACGGAGCCGACCCAATGCGCAACGGCTTGAGCCTGGGCCACACCGGGATGCTGCTCGGTAGCTCCGCGATTCTCGGCGCCATTGCTTACGTCGGGGTGAACCGGCGAGATCTCCGCGGACAGACAACCAGCACAACGCTCCTCGACAGACTCCGCGAGAACCCGATGACTCGAAAGATCGTCGATCGCCTGGCGGGAGCCATGCGCGTATCGCGTATCTGGATCAAGACAGTCTCCGAGCATCAAGGGCTCCTCATTGTGACCGCCTATGTGATGTTCCTCATCATGGGCGTGCTCATGGGACCGCTCTATTCGCTTATGGACACGCTCCTGCTCGAGTACGCAGACAACCTTCCCGAAGAACTCTGGGCTTTCGTCGGCTCCGCCGGGTCCGGCATGAGCACACCGGAGGGCTTCTACGAAGTCGAGACATTCGGCATGACGGTCCCGATCGCGATCATGGTCGTGACCATCGTTATCGGCTCTCGCGGGCTCGCCGGCGAGGAGGCCAACCGCACCATGGGGCTGCTGCTCTCGAACCCGATCAAGCGGCGGACGGTCGTCCTCGAAAAGACCTACGCCATGATCGCCCTGGCGTTCGCAGTTGGCTTCGCTACCTGGGCCGGGGTCTGGATCGGTTCACTTCTCGGCGGACTGGGCATAAGCCCGTTCAACATCGCAGCCGCATCGCTGCTCGGGACCATGGTTGGCCTGGTGTTTGGCGGCGTTGCCATGGTGTTGAGTGCCATCACCGGACGAGTACGAGTCGCAGTGTTCGGGACAGTCGGGATCGCCCTCGTCATGTTCCTGATCAACTCCATCTCCATCCTCAACGACAAGGTCGAGGCCCTCGCTGCGTTCACGCCGTTCGACTACTACCTATCCAACGAACCGCTGAGTAACGGAATGCACTGGGGCAACCTCGTGGTGCTCTGCGCTGCGTTTGCCGTCCTTATCGTGGCCGCCGTGTTCTTCTTCGACCGTCGTGATCTACGTCAGACCGGCTAGCCGGCTGGCGACTCTCCCCATATCTTGCTATATATCGTTATATAACGTTAAGCAGGAATGGGGAGAGTCGTGTTTCGTGGCATCGATCCCGACGGACTGATCCGCCTCGCCGGTGCGGTGGACGAGGCGACCGATCGTGCTCGAGATGGGGTCGGTCCCGTCCTCTGGATACTCCGCCAACGAGGCTTCGTATCCGGCGAGTCGTCGCTCGCCGCGGTGAGCCAGCAGCTTGGGGGCTGGGGCACCGACACGGCAGCCACATTGCGGTGGCGTGCGGACACCATCCGGTCCGGACAGAACGCCGGCCCCACCGTCATGACCATCGCCCGTGCCCGTTTTGCAGCCGATGTCCCCTTCTCGATCGGCACGCTGGATGAATCGCTCCGAGCATGGATACAAGAGTGGCGGCAGAGCGAGGAGAAGGTTGGCGACGCGACTCGGAGAATCACCGGCTGGCTCAGTCAGGGATGGACCGACTGGGACGTCACCAACAACGACCTACACAACATCCAATCAACGCTCGAAGCTCTCACCGCAGCGGAGCTCAATCGCGTTCTGCTGTCCCTCTCCCCCACACAGATTGAGCGCTGGATCGCCGAGATGGGACACGGCATCAACGGTTTCTCGCTAGACGAACAACGCGGGTTGTTCGACCTGCTGGCAAGCAACGCCTCGGGTGAAGTGCTCGGCCGCATTCACGAAGCGCTCGCAAGCGTGGCGACCCAACAAGAGACAATCGCTTTCGGCATCTCGATCCGTGATCGCAGTGGCGAGCAGGTGATAGTCGATTTTGTCGCAGCCGTCGTTGCCGCCGATCTCTCCCAGCATCGCTACTCGGGCCTGGCCCCTGCGATCGCGGCAGGAGCCATCGAGACCAGCCGGGCGGCGACGTCACTAAGCCGGGTGCTCGCCGGGCACAACGGTTCGCTCGAACTGCTTATCACCGACCTGGCAATCGCCGAAAGCGCACCACCGGGAAGCTCAGCGGCACTCGCGACCACCCTCTCTCGGGCTTCTGACCCCCGGCTGGCGGCGGAGCTCCTTGCCTCGTTGCTCCGGTCGTCGGGCAGGGTCGACGGAATGGTATCCGCCCGGGGCGCCCCAACAATCCCCTCGTCGGATACCCACATAACGGAATCCAGTCGGGCACGAACCGCCGAAACAATGCAGGACGACCTCCTCGACGCGGCAACTCACCTCATCAACTCGGACGCCAATGCGGTCATCGAGAAGTTGGCGACGGGGCTGGACCGCGACGGCGAGCTGATGACAAGCTTTTGGCACCTCCTCGCTGACCGGGGAGCCGGCGAAGCCATCGGAGACATCCTCGTGAATCTCCGCGGCGGAGACACGGTCGACCTGGATCGATTCTGCGACATTGGCTCTACCGCCGGCTATGACTACGCACACGCTCGGAATCTGGCCTTCGCTGCCGCAACCCTCGAACGGGCGTTCACCAGCCAGGCGGAAGATGCCAAGGACGATATCGATGCAATCGTGCGGGTGTCCAGCGTACTCATGGCCGCAGTTGGCCTGGTCCCCGGCGCATCCAAGGTGATCGAAGCAGCCTTCGGGCTTGCCACCGAGCGAACCCTGTCGCGGCAAGGGGAGAGCACGAAGAAGGACATAGATCAGTCGCTCGCCGCCCTCGGAGATCAGATCAGGTTGCGCTTGTTCCCGGCAGACTTGCCGGAGAGCGAGCCGCCCGGCTTCGGTTACGCAACCAGAGCCTGGTTAGACGTCGTCGAGAATCTCTCGCCCCGGTGATTCGTACGGCTCGAGCCACCAGGTTCCGCCGCCCACACACGACAGACAGTCGTCGCAATTCACTGCGTCGCTGTAGCTGCCGACGAGAGCACCTTCGTCGAAGTGGCCCTGGTACAGACGGTCCACCCCACACGCCTCATCACATTCGCCGAGGATGGCAAGGAAGGCATGAAACGCTATGTCCTCACCGTCAACATCACAGGAACCAGTGCCGAGAACGCCTGCGCGATGCACCTCACCATCGAGCGATAGCGCGTACGAGACCGTGTCGTCCTCGTTGTGGCTGAATTCGAAACGAACGGGCACCGGCTCCCCCCCGTCGGGGC
>SWCD01010624.1_pt1 | contig 37155 bp, 38 predicted proteins | sample 4693011 | NCBI WGS metagenome assembly SWCD01 (sample SAMN10267278, study PRJNA491770) | bioreactor metagenome | isolation source: DHS bioreactor inoculated with marine | place: Japan: Omine Ridge, Nankai Trough
GGGGGGGCTCGATCTCCTGGGTGAACCGAACGCTCTCCTCCTGGAGCCAGTCCCGGAAGTACTCGACGCCGCGGCGGTAGGCCTCGATCGTCGTATCCTTGACCTCCCGGCCGCGGCGCTCGAGGTACTCCTTCACCGCGTCTTTGACCTTCGTCTCCTCCGCGGGCTCTTCGCCAAGCGAGAGAAGCTGCCGCTCCTTGGCGAGCTTCGCACTCTTCGCGATCGCCCAGTCCTTCCGGGCATCTGCGGTCGTGAGCTCGAGGGGATCGAGGGTCAGATACACGAGCTTCCCGGTCTTGGGGTCCTTCCACCGGGCCCGCCAGGAGGATCCTCCGCTGGGGAGCTTTCGGCGGATGAGGACGACTCCGCGGTGGGGGCTCCTGATGTAGCGCTTGCGCTTGGCCATCATTTCCTCCGTGGCAACCGGAATGGCAACCACTTTGCTTCCGGAAGAGGTCTCTTGCTTCCGCCTAACTGTGGCAACCAATCGGGCTGTAGTCCTGTAACCATGCGGCATAGCTCCCGTCAATGACAGTTTAGCGGAAGTAGGCGGAAATGCGAGTCAAAGAATTCATAAGCCCTAGGTCACTGGTTCAAGTCCAGTCGCCGCTACCACCGCCCTCCGGTCGCTTCGCTCCCTGCGGGGCGGCGCTCGCCTTCGGCGGGCGCCGAGGTCGGAGCCCGGATGGGCTCCTCCCCGGTGGGTGTTTTCAGGGGACCGTGGTCCCCTACGGAGCGGAGTTGCTCCGCAACCCCGCACCTACCCCTACACGCTGACGCCTGAGGCGGGCGCGGGCGAAGGCGCTTCGCTGTTCGCCTCGAATTCCGACCTACTGTGCCGGGCCTTTTTGGTCGGAATTCGGTGGCAACGGCCTGCGCTGGAGGGCCGACCGCCGTGTCGGCCGTGACGCCTGCCTGATGCGTCCCCCTTGGGATTGCGGGCTCGGGCGTCCCCCCTGAGTCTGTTTTCCCTCACCGATGCGAACTCGGCACAGTCGCTCCCCCCGGACATCGAGGGCAAAGTGGGTGGAGAGGGAGGCCCGGACGGGCATACAATCCAACGGTGAAACGGCTCGCCTCCTTTGCGGTCCCCCTGCTACTGCTCGCCGGTCTCGGTTGGGTCGGCTGGACAGTGGCGGAGCTGCCTCCGGTGCGCATGGTGTGGCACTACGGGATCTCCTACGCCCCTGAACCCACCGGTGAGGTGGAGACCTATGAGGGCGTTCGCTTCGTTGAGATCGGCCCCGGTTGTTTTCGGATGGGTTCCACGCACGTCGCGGACGGTGGAGACCTGCTGGGACGCTGGTGCGCCCGTTTCGGCTTGCCGTGGGGAAGTCAACCGGAGCCCTCCAACGAGATGCCGGTGCACTGGGTGGAGTTTCCGCGCGGCTTCTGCATCGCCGAAACGGAAGTGACCAACGCGCAGTACGAGGCCTTCGATCCGCAGCACAAGCGAAGCGAGTATTCGTCGGGAGACAGCGACCCGGTGTTGGATGTCTCGTGGGAGGACGCGAGGAAGTACTGCGCCTGGCTGAGCGAGAGGTCGGGGCAAGCGATCCGCCTTCCCTCAGAGTCGGAGTGGGAGTGCGCCTGCCGGGCAGGTTCAAAACGAGAGTTCTGCTTCGGTGACGACTGGGGACAAGTGTCAGCATACGCGTGGAACAATGCGAATTCCGATGGCCGGGCCCACGAAGTCGGTAGTCGTCGGGCAAACGCATGGGGACTTCACGACTTCCATGGCAACGTGGTGGAGTGGTGCGAGGACATCTACCACCGAAGCTACGAGGATGCCTTGACAAACGGCGCGGCCTGTACGGAGGGTGGCGTGGAGCCGCAAGGCTCGCTGTTCCGCGTCCGCCGCGGTGGAAGTTGGTTCCTCCCGCCGGGGCACAGCCGTTCCGCCGACCGGTTCGGCTACCACCCGTCGCGCCAGGAGGAAGGCCTCGGCTTTCGCCCCGCATTCCGGCCGTCGGAGAATTGACCATTCGGGGCATCCGGCCACAGAGTGTCGAGGCGCGGTGCGCCGCTATACTGGAGGCCTCTGGATCAGAGCCGCGCAGTCGGAAAACAGGGAGAGACGGGATCCTTGATCAGGGCACTAGAGACCATCGGCATCGGCCTCCTGTTCGCTTCGGCTCTCCTCCTGGCTCCGATCTGGATCCCTGTCGGGCTCGTCCTGCTCCGGCTTGAAAAGCGTCGATTCGGGAAGATCGCAGCCACGCTGAACTGTGCCCGATGCGGCGAAGTCCTCGGCAGAGAGGCGGTGGCCCTGTCGGACAAGACCTGGGGCGTAACCGTCCGCAATGCGCAGCAAAAACACCCCGGGGCCCGTCTTCGCATGATTCGCTCTCACGACGCCATCTGCACGAACTGCGGGTTGCGGTATCGATACGACAAGGAGGAGCGGACCCTCATCGCGTTTGGTTTCGCACCGGATGAAGACGGCGCCCGGGGCGCGCGAGAGGACCTGCCCGAAGACCCGGGTCGAAAGCCGGGCCTCGGATGAAGAGGCTCAGCCTCCTTGCCTTTGCCGCATTCGCCCTCTTCCTGCTCAGCGCCACCCTCTGGACCGTCGCCGGCCTCCCTCCGGTGCGCATGGTGTTGCGCCACGGGTTCTCCCATGCCCCTGAACCCACCGGCCGGACGCTGACCGTCGACGGCATCGAACTCGTGGAGATCGGCCCGGGGTGTTTTTTCATGGGGTCAAAGGCGAAGGTCGAGGGCGGGGACTGGCTCGGCCGGGTGTGTGCCCCGCTGGGATTGCCGTGGGGGGAACCGCCGCCCGGCTCCATGGAGGGGCCGGCTCACTGGGTCGAATTCCAAAGCGGCTTCTGGATCGCCCGGTACGAGGTCACCAACGCGCAATGGGAGAAGTTCGAGCCGGGCCGCAAACGGTCCCCGCATGAGGGGCCGTTGCTTCCCGGCTGGGACCCGCCCGCCCCTCTCGGGGATCGGCATCCCGCCGTCGGCGTTTCGTGGGTCGAGGCGAAGCGGTACACCGACTGGCTGGCGAAGCGATTCGGGATCGACCTCCGGCTGCCGAGCGAAGCGGCGTGGGAAGCCTCCTGCCGGGGAGGAAGCCTTGGTGTGTACTGCTTCGGGGATGACGCTCAACGCCTCCCGGACTACGCCTGGATCGATGAGAACTGCGGGTGGCCCGCCAGCAACGTCTCCCTCGGGACCCATGAAGTGGGCACTCGGAGGGCGAATGCCTGGGGGCTTCACGATTTTCACGGCAACGCCTGGGAGTGGTGCGAGGACACCTTTCACCCTTGTTACGAGAATGCACCGACGGACGGCTCGCCGTGGACCGAAGGCGGCGTGGGGGAGATCGAGGACCCGCACCGCGTCCTCCGCGGAGGGCTCTGGGCGTTCGACGCGGACTGGTGTCGATCCGCGAGGCGACATGCGGCCAGGTCCATGGAACCCCTGACGATCAACGGACGCTGCTGGGGGTACGTGGGGGTTCGGGTGTCGGGTATGCTCGGGCCTGGTCATCGCGAGTGATGGGGTGAGAGGAACACACATGGTCACCACCGACCACGCACCGGCAGACCCGGAAGACCCCGAGCGGGACTCGATGGGGGTGAAGTGGGGCTGGTGGGTTTTCTTCGCGATCGGCATGCCCTGCGTGATGTTCCTGGCTCTCTTTCTGCTGGGCGAGAGCCTCGGATGATCAGGCTCAGGTGGCACTGCGGTTCGAGCCTCGCCCTTCTCTGGCTGGCCTTCAGTGGCTGCACGACACACCTCGCCTACCAGTACCATCCCGTCACCGGCCGCGCCGATCCTGACGTTCTCCTCGTCAAGAAGATCGACGTCCGAAGCCGGTGGATCGACGGGTCCGAGCACCGGGTAGCGGGGGCCTGGCGGGTGGATCTCACCGCGCGGACGGCGGAGTATCTGCCCGGCCACGACCCGGCCTGTGCCTGGCGGACCGTCTACTCCGAGGGTGGCCGCGCGATTCGCGTCAGCGAGGGGGAGGGCGTGGTGATGGAGGGTGAGAGCGGCGAGTTTCACCCCGTGGGGCCACGGGGCCGCGCCACCCTCGGTCTGATCGCCATCGCCGGGGAGGCCGGGAAGGAAGTGGTGTTCGTCGTGGAGGAGCGGAGGGACGATCCCGCGGTCGCGCGGATCCTCCGGATAGACCTCGCGAGCGGTGAACAGAACGGCCAACTCGAGGTGCGACTCGAGGCGTTCGGGGCGGAGACCTGGGTCGAGGATCTCAGTGCCGGCAGTCCCTCGATCGCGGTCCTGATTGTCGGCTGCGAGGAGGGCCGAAGGACCCTCGTTCTCGATTTCAAAGTCGGTGAGATCGAGGGGTTCTACGAAGGTGCGTACTACCCCGTCGGCGATCTCCTTCTCTCACCTGAGATCGTGAGCCCTCCGCATCTCTTGTCGCAGAGGCTGAACGCCATCCGGGACGGAGAACCGGCGGTCATCGAGCTGCCGAGCATGGGGGACGCGGCGAGTGGCGTCCAACTTCTCTCGGAGGTCGGCTGCATCTTCGTGAGATACCAGGGGCTCGAGACCTGCGCGCTCCTCGATTCGACCGGAGAGGTGATCGAGGTGTTCGGCGAGCGCTAGGATTGCGTGGCCGCCGCTACCCCTTCACCCGGAAGTAGACCTGCGTCCCCTTGACCGGGCACCCCTTTGCGGCAAACACCCGAAGCATCGCCACATTCCGCACGTCGCTCGACCCCAGGCACTTCTCGAGCCCCGCGGCGGCGAGGAGCGCCAGGCTGGCGGCGTGGAGGCGACGGCCGAGGCCCTTGCCGCGATGCGCGGGAAGCACGCCGATGTAGAACAGCGATCCCTCGGTGGGGCACTCCTCGTCGGCCTGGGGCAGGACCACGCCGACCGGCTCCCCGTCCTCGAGCATGACGCGCCAGAGGTCGCGATCGAGGGCCTTCCCGGCGTACTCGATCAGCTCCCGGAACTCGCGCTCGGGGTTGCGGTCGTCCTTGTCCTCGAACACGTCGCCTTCCGAGGCGCGATCGAGATAGGACCGGAACTCGCGGTCGCCGAGGTCGGTGAGGGACCAGTGCCCGAACTCTTCCTCGGGCGCCTCGAGGTCGGCAAGCTCCCGCTCCACGAACACCTTCTTGCGATGGACCTCGAACCCCGCGGCGAGGAGGTGGCGGTTCCAGTCCAGGTCATTCTCACGCTCCCAGGAGAGGACGCGGGCGCCGTCCCGGGCGGCCTCCACCGCCACGGCGCGGGCGATGGCGGCGAGGGCGTGATCCCCCCCGGGACCGGCCTCGGCCTCCCTTTGGCCGGCGAAGATCACCCGGTCGGGGAAGACGCGAGCGTGGACTAATGCGGCGCCGTCCTCACTCGTCAGGGTCAGGTGGCCGTCCCTTCTCTCGATCACGATCCGGCTCATGGTCAAGAGCATCCTACCACCCCTGCGCGGAGCGCTTCTCCGGGACCGTCGGACGGTTTCGTATCATGCGGTCATGGCCGATACGAAGAGCATCACCGACGCCTACTACCAGGGCTGGGTCCGAAGCGACCGAGACGCGGTCCGGTCCCTCCTGGCCGACGACCTCCTGTTCCGGAGCCCGGAAGACGACTTCGACGCCGCCGACGAATTCCTCGATGCCTGCTGGAAGTTCGCGGAGGGCTTCGACGCCTTCACCGTGGAGCACGCCGTCTACGCCGAGGACGGGGCCTATGTGGTGTACACGTTCGGGGACTTCGCCTGCGGGGAGTTGCTGAAGATCGAAAACGGGAAGATCTCCGAGATCTTCGTCACCTTCAATCCCACTTTCTGAGGCCTTGCCCGGTCGGCGTCGCTGCCGTACTTTCGCTTGGCCATGAGAAGGTTCCTGCCGCTTCTTCTGATCTCCCTGTTCCTGCTTCTTGCGGGGTGGGCGGCCTGGACCTTCTTCACCCTCCCTCCGCTTCGCCTGGTGCTCCGCCACGGCCTCCCTCCCTCCGGCGGACAGACCGGTCGGACGGTGACGATCGAGGGCGTCTTGTTCGTCGAGCTCGCGCCCTGCTACTTCCGCATGGGATCCACCCACACCGCGAAGAAGGGTGACCTCCTCGGTGTCGCCTCGTCCTTCCTCGGCCTGCCTTACGGGAAGCAGCCGAAGCCGAGTGACGAGATGCCGCTGAGGTACATCGAGTTCCCGGACGGGTTCTGGATCGCGCGAACCGAGGTGACGAATGCCCAACTCGAGAGGTTCTTCCCTGAGTTCAAGCGGAACGGCTACAGCACCGACGACCGGCATCCGGTGATCGCGGTGCCGTGGCGCACGGCGGACGCCTACGCGACCTGGCTCGCCGAACGCTCCGGCCTCCCGCTTCACCTGCCGAGCGAGGCCATGTGGGAGTGCGCCTGCCGGGCCGGATCCCGCACTGAGTACCCGACCGGCGACGACCCGGCGGACCTCGCCGCCATCGCCTGGTTCGAGATGAACTCCGGGGAGGCCGTCCACGAGGTCGCCACCCGCGCGCCGAACGCCTGGGGACTCTTCGACCTCAACGGCAACGTGTGGGAGTGGGTGGGGGACACCATCCACGACTCCTACGACGGCGCGCCCGCGGACGGCTCGGTCTGGAGCGGCGGGAGCGCCGAGCACCTCGGCCGGGGCGGAAGCTGGATGAGCCCGGCCGAAGTCGTCCGCAGCGCCTACCGCCTGGGCTGCCATCCGGGTCTCAGCCCGGGGGACCACGGGATCCGGCCGGTGTTTGTGCTCGTCGGGACTTCGGGCGGTGACTGAGAGGGCGAGCCGGCATCGGGGTCACTCAATCGGCTGAATTCGCTGGCCCGTCGATGGGGTGAGAGGTATGGTGTTTCGCGGCATCTTTGGAAGGAAACCTGCATGCGCAACGGTGTTTGTCTGTCCGTGACTCTTCTTCTCGTGGCCGTTCTCACACAGAGCGCCGCCGCCGGCATCGTCTGGGACTACAGTCCGGCGAACAATGGTGGTTCGCGGGGGTCCGAGTACTCGAACTCCACGGGGGGGCAGAACTTCGCGGAGATCGTCATCTTCGCGACAGACATGTCCCTTTCGGGGATGGACATCTACTGCGGCACGTCGTACGGCAGCATCGGTGGTACGGCCACCATCCGGCTCTGGACGGATTCCTCCGGGATCCCGGGCAGCCTCCTGAGCAGCTTCACGGAGACGGTTACCGCCATCGACACCGTCGGCGCGACCGCGGGGAACAGCCGCAAGCACGTGGACTTCACCAATCCGATCACCCTCACCGCGGGGACCCCCTACTGGATCGGCATGTCGGGGACCTCCCCGTCTCTGACGCAGCACACGCTGATCACCGCTCCCGCGGGTGGAAACAACGCCATGGCCATGTTCAGCGGAACGACCTTCTCGAGCAACGTCGGCATCGGCGACATGGCTTTCCGCCTCGATGGCGAAGCCGTCCCGGAGCCCTCCACCTTCGCGCTCTTCGGCCTGGGACTCATCGGCAGTGCGTTGGTCATGAAGCGCAGGCGCTCGAAGAAGACCGCCGCCTGAGGTCGGCTCAACCCACCGGCACCGCCGCCCGGATCCCGCCGATCAGGAGTGCTGCGAGGATGACGTAGCCCGGGTGCAGGCGGAAGAACACCACGGCCGTCGCCGCCACCGCCATGATGGCCACGCCGGGGACGGTGACCGTGGTCTTGCCGAGGAACTGCACCACCAGCGCCACCATCAGGCCGAGGGCGGCGAAGCGGACGATGTCCATGCCCCTCTTGACGCTCTCCACCTTCCCGTACTTCAGGTAGAGGGCCGTGAGTCCCAGCACCAGGATCATGGGGGGGAGCACGGTGGCCACGTTGGCGATGAGCACGCCGAGAAGGCCCAGCTGTTTGTAGCCGACGAACGTGGCGTACTTCACCGAGATGGCCCCGGGGAAGATCTGGGTGAGCCCGGTGACATCGAGAAACTCGTCCCGGCTCATCCACCCGTGGGTAGTGACCACCTCGCGCTCGGTGAGCGGCAGAAAGGAGTACGCCCCGCCGAACGAGAGCGCACCGACTTTGAAGAACGCCCAGAAGAGCTGAAGAGCAGTGGTCATGGAGTTCTCCTCAGAAGCAGGCCCAAATCGTTACTGAGCCCAAGTATGGCAGCCGGGAGAGGGGCGGGGAAGGGCCGACCCTAGCCGTTCGAGGCCCCGTCCCCCCACCCTTGCCCGCAGCCGAAAAAACAACACCGGGAGTCCTTTTCTCCCGGCGTTCCGCAGCGCCCGGTCGCAAGGAGGAAGCTCAGGAAGGGACTGCGCTGCGCATCCAGGTGGGAAACAGCCGAAAAAACAACACCGGGAGTCCTTTTCTCCCGGCGTCCCGCAACGCTCGGTCGCAAGGAGGAAGCTCAGGAAGGGACTGCGCTGCGCATCCAGGTGGGAAAAGGACTCCCGGTGTTGTTTTTCCGCCTCAGGCGTCAGCGTGTAGGGGACCACTGGTCCCCTGGAAAAAATGCACCGGGGAGGAGCCCCCACCCGGGGGTGCCTTGGCGGCGAGGGAAAGAGAAACAGCTCAGGGGGGTGTCCGAACCCGCAATCCCACGGGGATCGCCGAAAGCGAGTCGAACGAGGCCGACACGGCGGTCGGCCCTCGAAAAAGGACTCCCGGTGTTGTTTTTGGCGAACAGCGCAGCGCCTTCGCCGGCGTTTCTTCGGGCGTCAGCGTGTAGGGGGAGCGAGTCCGGCGCGAAGGCGCCGAGCGAGCGTAGGGGATCACGATCCCCTGCAAAGATGCACCGGGGAGGGCCCCCTCCGGGGGCTCCGACCTCGGCGGACGGCGAAGCCGACCGCCGCCCCCTAACCGTTCGCGAACTCCTCCTCCAGCACCCGCACCGCGTCCTCCACCCGGTTCTCCGGGATGACGCAGGTGATCGAGGCCATCGACGTGGAGATCATGTCGATGTTGATGCCGCGGCCGGACAGCGAAGCGAACATCCGGCCGGCGGTGCCGGGGGTCTGCACGAGTTCGGCGACGTGCAGGGCGACGATGGCCACGTTGGGGTCCTGCACCACCTCTTCCGCCCCGAACTCCAGCCGCATCTGCTCGAGTCGGTCGGCGACGTGATCCAGGTCGTTGCGGCCGATCACGAAGGAGACGTCGCTGCGGCCGAGGCCCACGGCGGTGGCGGTGATGAGTTCGACGTTCACGCCGGTCTCGCCGAGCGTGCTGAAGATGCCCGCCGCCATCCCGGGATGGTCGCCCACGCCCCGGAGGGTGATCTTGACGACGTTGGTTTCGGTCTGGGGTCCGATCGATGCCATGGTCATCTCCTTTATCGCTGACCATCTTCCCGACGAAACGGTGGGCCGTCAACCATCTGCCATCGTCGCGGGGCATATATCCTTGCAAACCTCGCCGGGGATGGAAGTCTATGCACAAGGGGGAGCCGAGGAGAAGACCATGGACAAGCTCGTCGAGTGCGTGCCGAACTTCAGCAACGGCCGGGACAAGGACGTGATCGACCGGATCACCGGTGAAATCGGAAATGTCGCCGGCGTGACGCTGCTCGACGTCGATCCGGGAGCGGACACCAACCGGACGGTGGTGACGTTCATCGGAGACCCGGACGCCGCGGTGGAGGCCGCATTCCGGGCCATCGCGATGGCCGGGAAGCTCATCGACATGAGCAAGCACAGCGGCGCGCACCCCCGGCAGGGCGCCACCGATGTCTGCCCGTTCGTCCCGCTCGCCGGCGTCACGGTCGAGGAGTGCGTGGAACTCGCGCACCGGCTCGGCAAGCGCGTCGGGGAGGAACTCGGCATTCCCGTCTACCTCTACGAGGAGGCCGCCACGCGGCCGGAGCGCAGGAGCCTGGCGGAGATCCGGGTGGGCGAGTACGAGGCCCTCGCGGAGAAGCTCACGAAGCCGGAATGGAAGCCGGACTACGGCCCCGCCGCCATGAACGAAGGGGCCGGCGCCACGACCATCGGCGTCCGTGAGTTCCTCATCGCCTTCAACGCCAACCTGAACACCAGAAACGAGAAGAAAGCCAATGCCGTGGCCTTCGACGTTCGCGAAAAGGGCCGCGTGAAGCGCGACGCCAAGGGCGCAGTGATGATGGACGAGGACGGGAACGCCCTGCGCGATCCCGGTAGCCTGAGGGAGGTTCGGGGGATCGGCTGGTACATCGACGAGTACCGCATGGCCCAGATCTCGATGAACCTCACCAACTACAAGATCACGCCGATCCACGTGGCACTGGAAGAGGTCCGGAAGCGGGCCCTGGATCGCGGTCTCATCGTCACCGGCTCGGAACTGGTGGGCCTGATCCCGCGCCAGGCGATGATCGACGCCGGCCGCTACTACCTCTCCCGGCAGGGCTCCTCCCCGGGACAGCCGGAGGAGGAGGTGATCCGGATCGCCGTGCAGTCGATGGGCATGGAGGAGTTGAAGCCCTTCGACCCCAATGACAAGATCGTGGAGTACCAGGCCGGCATCACGATGGCCGGCCCGCTGATGAGCCTTTCCTGCCGGGGCTTCCTGAACGAGCTCTCCACCGACTCTCCGGCCCCCGGTGGGGGATCCGTGGCGGCGCTCGCGGGTTCACTCGGCGCCAGCCTGGTCACCATGGTCGCCAACCTCACCACCCGCAACGCCAAGTACAAGAAGACGTGGCCGGAAATGATGGAACTGGCCGTGACCGGGCAGGAGGTGAAGGACCGTCTCTGCCGCCTGGTGGACGAGGACACCGAGTCCTTCAACCGGATGCTCGAAGCGATGCGCCTGCCGAAGGACACCGAAGAGGAGGCTGCCGCCCGCCTTGAAGCCATCCAGAATGCCACGAAGAACGCGACGCTCGTTCCCTTTGAGGTGATGGAGCGCTCGCTGGCCGCGCTCGAACTCGCGAAGGTCGTGGCCGAGCGGGGGATGGCCTCCTCCGCCTCCGATGCCGGTGTGGCCGCGCTGATGGCGCGGGCCGGGGTGGAAGGCGCCTGGCTGAACGTCCTGATCAACGTCCCCAGCATCGAGGACAAGGCCTGGGTCGAGGACCTCCTCGGAAGAGGCCGGGAGGTCGTTTCGAAGGCGGGCACGCTTCAGGATGAGGTGCTGGCGGCGGTACACCGCGCGATTGAGGCGTAGCGCTTCTCAGATCGGAAACAGTGTCCCCTGATCCCCGGGCCGCTCCCCGGGGAGGAGGACCTGGCCGGGCGCCACGATGTGCTCCACCGCGAAGGACCGGTCCGCGAGCACCCGGGCGATGTGGCGGCGGTGGCAGCCCGTGGGGTCCCGCTCGGCGCAGAGGAACGCGGTGACCGCATCCCGGCCGAGGGCGGCGAGCTTTCTGATTCCCGCGGCGAAGAGATCCGTCTTCATGTGGGCTTCGTAGCCCGTGGGGCGGAAGCCGCCGAGTTCCGGACCCAGCCAGCGGTAGAGGTATCCCGCGGTCGTCAGGGCCGGTTCCAGTTGCTCACGATCGAAGTGGGTGTGGTGGCGGGAGCGGGGCCAGGAGCGCACGTCGGCGACGACCGAGATCTCGAAGGACCGCAGGCAGGCGATCAGATCCTCCGTGGTGCGGTCTCCGTGGCCGATCGAGTAGATCTTCTGCGCCATGACCCCAAGTCTACCGATCGGGCGGAGGAATCGGTTCAGGAAGGGGCGCGGCCACGTCGATACAAAATCGAGAGGAACCCTCGGCAGGAGGGCGCGGTAGCCCATGGAAGGTCTGGACACACTGGCGGTGCTGGACTTCGGGACGCTTTTCCAGTCCCTGGTTCAGACGTTGCGGACGGGTACGCTCAAGGTCTCTTCCGGAGACCATGAGAAGTTCCTGTTCGTCAATTGCGGCAAGGTGGAGGCCGTCTACACCTCCCGTTCCCGGTTCCTGCTCGGCCGGATCCTGGTCAGCATGCGGGCCCTCAACGATAACGATCTCAGGAAGGTCCTCGATGAGCAGCGTTCGTCGGAGAGCCCTCTGCCGCTCGGGGAGAGCCTCCTGCAGGCCGGGATGATCACCGAGGACGTGTTGAGCGAGGCCGTCCGCTACCAGATGATGGAGGAGTTGCTCGAGGTCTTCTACTGGGAGAGCCCTCGGTACCTCTTCTTCCCGGGTCCCATCCGGGAAGCCCTGCCCACCGTTCCGCGGGAACTGACCCGCGTCGGCGAGAGCCTGGCGGTGGACGACATCCTGCTCTACGTCACGAAGACGATGGACGACGTCTCCCGCTTCCAGGATGTGATCCCGTCGCTCCGGGATGTCTACGAGCAGGCGGTGAAACCGGGCCGCCTGAAAAACCTTCCGGACCACACGCCGGACGACGATGAGATCTTCAAGCTGCTCGACGGCCGCCGATCCGTCAGCGAGCTGTTCGCGGAGCTGTCCAGGATCCAGTACGAGGTCATGGAGCGCCTGCTGGTTCTTCGGAAGGCTGAGTACATCACCCCGCTCGACGGCCGCCGGCTCCTTCATCTGGCGGTCCATCCCACGTCCGGGTTCACGCCGGACCGGCGTCACAGCCTGCTGCTCCGAGCCCGGGAACTCGGAGTCAAGGACCCGGAGCTGTGGGCGGAAGTGGCGCGGGTCCTCGCCGAGATGGGGGAGACCGACCTCGCCGGTGAGGAATGGCTGGCCTACGGGCGACGCGTGCTGGCCGGAGGGGATACGAAGAAGGCTCTCCATGGAGCCGAGGAAGCACTGAAGCTCGTGCCGGGGAATCTCTCGGCCCTCGAGTTCCGCCTCTCCGTGGAGGTGAGTCTGGGGCGGGAGAGCCGCCAGGCCGAAGTTCTGGCCGAGATCGGGGAGTTGTACGCCCGGGCGGGTCGGACGAAGGAAGCCGTGGAGGCCTTCGACCGTGCGGTCCTGCTCTCACCGAGAGATGAGCGAATCCTGGAGGTCCGGGCGGAGAACTTCGCCGCCGCGGGCATCTCGAAGGCGGCCTGCCGGGCGTTCGTCTCCCTCGGCACCCTCAGGGCGCGAATCGGAAATATGAGGGAGGCGGAGCAGGCGCTCTACACCGCGCTGAGACACAACCCGGCATCTGTTCGGGCGCGGAACGCCCTGATCGGCGTGCACCTCGAGACCGGTCGGCCGGACGCCGCGGCGGATGAGTTGAAGGATCTCGCGCCGCTGCTCCTGACCGCCTTCGACGATCGCTGCGACATGGCCGTGGACCTCCTGCAGGCCCTCAAGGAGCGTCTGGTCAAGTCCCGCTACGCCGCCGAGGACGTGATGCTGGTCCTGGCCGAAGCTTGCGTCCAGTGCGATGAGACGGGTCTCGCCGTGAAGGTCCTCAGAGAGTCGATCCGGGCCCGCCAGCGCAAGGGGGACTTCGAGGGTGCCGCGGAGTCCGTGCGTCGGGTCCTCCTGCTCAGACCGAACAACGTGGCGCTTCTGCGCCAGGCCGCGGGAATTCACTCGAGGCGGGGTGACCCCCTCGCGGCCGCCGTGCAGTACCGGAAGCTCGGCCTGATCTTCAAGAAGTGCGGGGACCTGGAGCGGCAGGAAGAGGCCGTGCGCTCGCTCCTCAAGAGCGCCCCCTACGACGAGGCGGCGATTACGAACCTGGCCGATCTCCTCACCGGGCGCGGGGCCGAGGCCGAGGCCGCGGAGCAGTGGAGCCGCTTGGGCTACCTGCACCGCGCCGCCGGGCGCGTCGATCGGGCCGTGGAGTGCTTCGATCGGGCCTGCACCATGGCCGGGACGGAGGTGCGTCACGGCAAGGCGCTGGCCTCGGCTCTCGAGGAAGCCCTCAACGCCGGGCGATCCGTCGGTTCCCACCTGGAACTGCTGTCCCTCCTCGAGCGCCAGGGCGACCACCCGACGATTCTCGCCGCAGGGCTCCGCCTGCTCGAGCGCGACGACGCCCCCGAGGAGGTCCGGGAAGCGGTCCTGACCTCCCACCGCGAGATCGGGAAGCGCCTGGAGGCCGTGAAGCAGTAACCCCCCGACCTGAAACCCGCGTCCATCCACCTTCCGGCGCCCCCCGTGGCCTTCCGGGTTGGCACGCCCCCCTGAGCTGTTTTCCTTTCCCCTGAAAGCAACCCGGCGCCCTCCAGCCCTCCCCCTGCAGCCGAGCGAACGACACCGGGAGTCTTTTTCTCCCGGCGTTCTGCGGCGCTCGGCCTCGAGAAGGAAGCGTGGGATGGACCACCCCTGACACGCCAGTGGGAAAAAGACTCCCGGTGTTGTTTTTCCAGGCGAACAGCGAAGCGCCATTCGCCCGGGTCGCCTCAGGCGTCAGCGTGTAGGGGTAGGTGCGTACACGCCCCTCGAAGAGATACCGCCACCGAATTCCGACGAAAAAGGCCCGGCACGGTTGGTCAGATGGTGGGGGCCCCCCCCTGCAGCCGGGCGAACGACACCGGGAGTCTTTTTCTCCCGGCGTCCTGCGGCGCTCGGCCTCGAGAGGGAGGCGTGGGATGGACCACGCCTGACACGCCAGTGGGAAAAAGACTCCCGGTGTTGTTTTTCCAGGCGAACAGCGAAGCGCCTTCGCCCGGGTCGCTTCAGGCGTCAGCGTGTAGGGGTAGGTCCAGACTGTGCGGAGCGCCGGCTGGGCCGTAGGGGACCACTGGTCCCCTGATGATGATGCACCGGGGAGGGCCCCTTCAGGGGCGCCGACCTCGGCCGCCGGCAAAGCCGACGGCCGCCCCGACGAGCAAAGCGAGGAGGGCGGTGCCCAGGAGGGCGGTGCGAGTACTTCTCCCCTTGACGCCGACCGCCCGGTAGACTCTGTGGTTTTGCCGGGTCTTTGGCGGAGGAAACCATGGAGGAGCAGCGCGAGTTTCGTGTGGAGAAGATCGAGGCCCTCGAGGCCGCCGGCGTGAAGCCGTGGCCGGATCGCTTCGCCCGCACCCACTCAGCGGCGGAAGCCCGTGAGCTTCCCGAGGGGACCGATGATGTCTCCATTGCCGGTCGACTCCGGTTCATCCGGCAGATGGGCAAGCTCTGTTTCGCCCACGTGCAGGACGCTTCCGGCATGCTCCAGGTCATGGTTCGCAAGGACCAGGTCGGAGAAGACACCTTCAAGGTGATCAAGAAGCTCGTGGATATCGGGGACTTCCTCGGCGTCTCCGGGCACATGATGGTCACCAAGACCGGTGAGACGACGATCCAGGCCAACGAGGTGGTCTTCCTCGGCAAGGCGCTGCGTCCGTTGCCCGAGAAGTGGCACGGCATCTCCGATCAGGAGGCGTGCTACCGCCAACGCTATCTCGATCTGGTCATGAACCCGGAGACGCGGCAACGCTTCGACCTTCGGACGAAGGTGGTGCGGGAGATCCGCAGGATTCTCGACGACCAGAGCTTCACCGAGGTGGAGACGCCGGTCCTGATGACGAAGCCGAGCGGCGCCCTGGCCCGTCCGTTCGTCACCCGCCACAACGCCCTCGACATCGCCCTCTTCTTGAGGATCGCTCCGGAGACGTACCTGAAGCGGTTGATCGTGGGCGGCTACGAGAAGGTCTACGAGTTCGCGCGGTGCTTTCGGAACGAAGGCATGGACCCGTCGCACCTGCAGGACTTCACGATGCTCGAGTACTACGTTGCCTACTGGAGCTACGAGGAGAACATGACCTTCACCGAGGAACTGGTGAAGGAGCTGCTGACGAGGGTGTACGGCTCGCTCGAGAAGGCCGGTGAAGAGACCGGGATCCGCTGGGAGGGGGAGTGGCCGCGCATGGCGCTGTCCGATCTCGTCGAGCGGGACGCGGGCATCCGCCTGGCCGACTTCCCGGACGCCGACTCCCTCCGGGCGGAGATCGTCGGCCGCGGCCACGAGATCGAAGGCATCGAGAAGCTCGGTCGCGGCTCGCTGATCGATCAGCTCTACAAAAAGGTCTGCCGCCCGAAGCTCCTGGCCCCGATGTTCCTCACGCGCCACCCGATCGACCTCTCGCCCCTCGCGCGCCGAAACGACGAGGATCCGACCGTGGCCGACCGCTTCCAGCTCGTGGTGAACGGCTGGGAAATCGTCAATGCCTACTCCGAGCTCGTCGACCCCGTGGACCAGCGCAAGCGCCTGGGAGAGCAGGCCTCGCTGAAGGCCGGCGGCGACTACGAGGCCATGGAGATGGACGAGGACTACCTGCTCGCCATGGAGCACGGCATGCCGCCGATCTCCGGCTGGGGGATGGGTATCGACCGCTTCGTGGCGCTTCTGACGAAGATGTCGAACCTCAGGGACGTCGTCTTCTTCCCGACGATGCGGTAGAGATCCGGCCCTTCAGCGCGTGCCGATTTTTTCCCCTCAGGGATCCGCTCTCCATTTCCGATAAGGGATTGAGAGGAGAAGGCCGGAGTTCGGAATCCTTTTTCTTGCGGGGTGGAGCCATGACGCGGAGAGAGACGGGATTTACCCTTGTGGAGTTGATGATCGTGGTCGCGGTCATCGTGATCATCATGGCCATCGCCGTGCCCTCCCTGCTGGCGGCGCGCGTCCAGGCGAACGAGACCGCCGCCCTGGCGGTCATGCGCAGCATCTGCACCGCGCAGGCGCAATTCAGCCAGGCCGGGGCCGCCGACGAGGACCATGACTCCATCGGGGAGTACGGCGTGCTGGGTGAGCTCTCCGGACTGGTTGGTGTCCGGGGCGGCACCGGCAAGACCCCGACGGATCTTTCCGCCAGCATGCGCCGGCTGAACGGCTCCGGTGAAGTGGAGAAGAGCGGCTACCTCTTCCGGCTCTATCTGCCCGACAGCAGCGGACTCGGTGTGAGCGAAGCCGCAGCCGGAGGCATCGGCCCCGGCGTCACCAGCCCGGATCTCAGCGAGGGCTACTGGTGCTGCTACGCCTGGCCGCAGAGGCACGGCACCACCGGCCGCCGCACCTTCTACGTCAGCGCCGGCGCCGACATCATCTTCACCGACGCGAAGGACTACTCCGGACCCGCCTGCGCCGCCATCCACGCCGGCAACGCTCTCCAGACCGGCAACGTGGACTCCATGACCGGCACCGTGGCCGTGGGCACGATCGGAGCGGACGGCAACCTCTGGCGCGCGGCGAACTGAGTCGCCTTCCCGGTATCCGTGTCCCCACGGCGTGGATTGCAGGCTAGAATCCCCGCGTGACTGATCGGGGCTCGGAATTCAGGCGGTCTCTCGAAATCGCCGGCATGGCCGGCGGGGCGCTGCTCTCGTTCTTCCCCTTCCTTTCGAACCTCCTGCTCTCCCTCTTTTTGGGCGGCCGTTACCGGAAGAGGATCCGCGCGCTCATGGCTCGGGAGGGCGAGGTGCCGGTCGAGGACGCCGAACCCGTCGTCGCGACCGGAAGGGTCTACGTATTGGCCGGGGAGGACTCCGGAGACCTGCACGCGTCGAACCTCGTGGCGGCGCTCAGGCGCACTTCGCCGAAGGTCGAGGTCCGCGGGATGGGCGGTCCCCGGATGGAGGAGGCGGGCTGCGCTCTCGATTACGACATGGTCCGCATGAACGTGATGGGCTTCATCCCGGTCATCCTCTCCATCGGCGTCTTCATCGGGCTCTTTCAGCGGTTTCTGCGCATGCTCGACACCGACCCGCCGGACGTGCTGGTGACCGTGGATTATCCGGGCTTCAACCTCCGGGCGGCCCGCGCGGCGCGCAAGCGGGGGGTGAAGGTGGTGGCCTACATCGCCCCGCAGATCTGGGCCTGGGCGCCCTGGCGTATCCGGAAGATCGCGCGCGCCGTGGACCGGGTTCTCGTCATCCTTCCGTTCGAGCGCGACCTCTACCTGAAGGGAGGCATCGCCGCCTCCTTCGTCGGCCATCCGCTCTATGAGCACCTGGAACGCGAAGCCCCGGCGCGGGCGGCTTCGACTCCGGTGAACGCTCCCCGACGCATCGGCCTGCTGCCCGGCAGCCGCAGAGCGGAGGTGCGGACCATCCTTCCCATGATGCTCCGCGCGGCGAAAAAGGTGGTTGCGGCGTATCCGGACGTGGAGTTCGTCCTGCCCTATCAACGGGAGCGGCTGGGTCCGGAGATCGACCGCATTCTCGCCCGCGAGGGCGGTGAGTTGCCCCTCGACATCATTGAAGGGCGGACCCACGAGGTGATGCGGGACCTCGATCTGGCGTTGGTCGCCTCCGGAACGGCTTCCCTGGAGTTGGCCTACTACGGCGTCCCGATGGTGGTGATGTACCGCATCGGGCGGGCAGCGGCCTTCTTCAAGCGCATTCTCGTGATCTCCCCGTTTATCGCCCTCGTGAACATCGTGGGGGGCCGGGAAGTGGTGCCGGAACTCGTGACCAGGAAGGACGAATCCGCGGCGGCGGCCGAAATCCTCAAGCGGTGGATCGGCGACCGCGCCGAATGCGACCAGGCCCGCCGGGGCGTTCTCGGCGTGCGCTCCCGACTGCTCTTCACGGGCGTAGCCGGGCGGGCCGCGGGTTGGGTAGCCCGAGCCGCCCGGCCGTAATCCACCTCATCACCGATCCGGGGGGGCCGGAGCGTGCTGCGCGAGCAGATTGCCGAGAGCCGACATCAACTCAGGCAGCCCGAACGGCTTGGTGAGCAGAGGGCGCCCCGTTGAGGCGATGAACTCGAGGGTGTTCGCGGTGAGCGTGTCTCCGGTGATGAAGATGAGCTTCGAAACCACCTCCGGGAAGGCGTGTTCGATGCGCCGGAAGAGTTCTCCCCCGTCTATCCCGGGCATGAGGTAGTCGATCAGGACGACATCGAATCCGTTTTGCTGCAGGACTTCGAGCGCCTCCACGCCGGTTCGGGCGGTAATGACCCGGCAGCCGTTCTGACTCCGGAGTATCTGGGCGATCAGTTCCCCGATCATCGACTCGTCGTCGACGCAGAGAACCCTCGTCCCGGTGGGTATGGCGTTTGATGATCGGGATCCGCCCGGGGAGTTCATTCGATCTCCAGGAAGCGCATCAAGGCAGGTTCCAGAGCCAGGAGCCCGCGCAGATTCTGCCCCTGCTTTCTGCGGATGATGCCGGCGAGATCGTCGTCGAAACGTCCCGCCTGCCCGCGCGTCAACACCCCCATGGCGTGGACGAGAACGGTCTGGGAACCCTCTCGGGCGCTCAGGTCCGTCAGGGCGGATCGGAGACGACTTTCGATGGAAGCGCCCGCGGGACCGTCCAGTCCCTTCAGGCAGGAGCCGAGCGCGGTGGCGGCGTTCTGTCGCGCGGTCGTGTCCGCCTGCTCGGAAAGCAGGAGGTCAAACAGCGACGAGACGGCCTCGGGGTGGTCGCCGGCGTGCTTCAGGCCGAGCGCCGCGAACCGGGTCAGGGTCGCGGACCCACCCTTCTGGAGGACTTCGACGAACGCCGCTGTGCTGTCGGTCCCCGGGCGCCGGACCAGGAGGCGGGCCGCGGTGCCGCGTTCGGACTCGTCGCCGGTGGGGTCGGCGAGGATCCCGAGGAGAAGCTGCCTCACCTCGGGGTCGTCTTCCGCACCGAGTCGCGACAACGCTCTGATTCTCAGGTCCTTCGAGGACGAGTGCTCAAAGAGGTTGACGAGTTCGGCGCGGACTTCGGGGTCCTTGAGGAGGGGTGTACCCAGTCGTCCGACCAGATCCGGAAGGATCTCCTCGTCGCTCTTCCCGCGGAGGGTGTCGAGGATCCGCTCGCGGTCGGGAAGGATCTCCTTCAGCTTGCGGGCCACGGGATCGCTGGCCCGGTGGGCAGCCAGGAGCAGATCCTGAACCACCCGATCCTCCACCTTGTAGAAGACATGGAGGAGGACCCCCCTGAGGGAGCGTCCGGCATCGGCGAGCGCCTCCGCGAAAACCGAAGCGGCCTCCGGGTGCCGGGTGAGCAGTCGCGCCGCCTCCTCCACCTCCAGGGCGGGGAAGTAGGGCGTGCTCGCTTCCGCCGCGAAGGAAATGGAGAAAACCAGCGCCCGCGCGTTGGCGGCCACCGGGTCCTCGAATTGTGCATCGAGGCCGGGAGCCGACTCCGTCGGTGACGGATCACGGTTCACCGTCTCGGATCGAGCGGCATCCGGCAGCACCGGAGGGACGAAATCCTCGAGCGGCTCGGGAAGGGGTGGGGGAGCGGTCGCCCCCGCGCCGTCCGGCCCGGCGAGGGCCAGCAGCATCAGGAGGGCGATCGGTGGCATGAGGATCGTCGCGATTCGACGCATCGTGATCGCCTCTCTAGTTCAGAACGTGGACGTAGGTGACCCTAGTCTGCCCATCCGCGGCGCGAGCCTCGATCCGTACCGTCTTGCCCCTCATGTCCTCGGTGGTGGGGAACTCGAAGCGGTTGACCGGCCCTTCCATCTCGAAGTCAGGGGACCCCGGGATAGGCACATCCTCGATGGTCGCCGTCACTTCCACGTGCTGCTCGGGCATGATACTGGCGATCCCCGCAATCGATTGCGGCGGGGCCACCACCAGGTGATCCACGGTTAGGATCACCGGCGAACCCGGCTCTACGTCTGCCTGGAGGAGGAAGAGCAGTCCGGATACGACGACCACGGCGGAGAGGAGAATGGTCCAAGTCATGCGAGTCGGCATTTCGTAACGTCTCCAAAAAATGCGCTCAGGGATTCCAGCCCAGGGCGGGAATGTCGAGCGCGTAGGCCCGATCCTCCCACCACTTCACGAGTCCTTCGATCCCTACTCCCCCGACGAGCGCGCTCGCGGTGCGCCCCAGAAGGGCCTCCGCGGCGGTCGCACAGGCCTCGGATGCTCCATGGTCCCTATCCGCCAGGGCCAGCAGCGGGGCGAGATCGGCCCGCTCCCCGGCCCAGGTCAGGGTCCTTGAGGCTTCCACGAGATCAGCCGCGCCGGCGGTCTCCTCGGCGAGGACTGCCGCCGCTGCGGCCGCCGCGAATCGTCGGTGCTGTTTCCTGGCGAGATCGTGCCTGCCGGTCCCCGAGGGCAGTTCGACTTCTCGCCCCGCCCCTCGGACAATTCCCTCGAGCTCGCGCAGCAGGTCCTGCGACCCCCCGGCCGTCTTCGCCAGGTGGACGGCGAGTTTCTCCAGGCCGAGGGTCGGGTAGCGCTCCGCCGCGGCCCGCAGGTGGGCGAGGGCCTCTGCCGGTATGACCTTCTCTCCACGGCTCTCGAGGGCGGCCAGGGCGACGAAGCGGACCAGCGGGTCCGGGTCGGTGCCGCGCTCCCTCAGCCGTTCCCGATCTGCCTTGGTAGGTGGCAGGCGGCAGAGGGCCAGGCTTCTGAGGAGAGGATCGTCGGCGACGCAGAGCAAGTCGATCTCTCGGGCGTAGGCCGGGAGAGCCTCCCCTCTGAGGTCAAAGAGCGCGATGGCCGCCACCTCAGAATCGGCCTCCAGCAGGTCCCGGGTCTCCTTCGGGCTGCTGTTGGCCAGAGGAGCGAGGATTGCTCGGACCATGGGTGACCGAACGTCATGGAGAGCCTCGGCCCCGAGAGGTTGCCGCGCGTTCCGGAGAAGCCGGGCGCAGAGGACCGCGAACTCCTCCTCCTCGTCCGTGATCCCGTCGAGCAGCAGGCGCTCGATGGGGCCGGTCAGCGGTGTGCCCCGAAGCTCACGAAGCGCGGTCAGGCGGACGCCCAGTGGCACGGCCCGGTCCCCGGCTGTCCCGATCAGGACGCTGCCGGCCTGCTCTCGCCCCTGAGAGCGAAGAAGCGCCAGAAGCTCGGCCGCCTGCCGGCGAACATCACCATCCTTCGCCGTCCTGAGCAACAGCCTCAGGGCCTGAACCGCATCCACTTGGCCATCGCCGTGGACGATGACGATGAGTGCCTCGATCGCCACCGGGGCTCCGCTCTCGCCGGATTGAATCTCCCGATCGACGGACTGCAGGGCCTCCCCTGGGTCCTGCTGCGCGAGCAGCCTCAATGCCTCGGTCCGAATGTCGCTGCGGGGGTGGCGAATGCCCCGGTCGAGCAACTCCGGGTCCGTGAGAGGCAAGTTGCGGTTCGCCGCCTCGGTCAGCACCCGGAAGAGCAACTCCGGGTCCGCGTTCTGCCCAAGTACGCGGGAAACTAGTTTCGGATCCGCGAGGAGAGTGAGGGCGAGCGCCCGATCGGCAGGGGAGGGGAGGGAGGAGGTCGCCACCTTCTCCAGGGACTCGCGATGGTCCGCCGCAACGGTCCCCCGATACCGCTTCAGGTTTCGGTGCAGCCCCCGGAGCATCGCGCTCCGGACCTCGCGGCTTTCGTCCGTCAGAGCTTCTGCGATGTGTGCCTCGAGGGCCTCCGGTTCAAGCACCGCCAGGTAGTAGATCGAGGCGGCTCGGAGGGAGGGCGAACCTCGGCCCGCGATTTCGGCCAAGGCGACGGGGAGTGCGCCGTCATTGTGCAGGTCGGCCAAGGAGCGCAACGCCGCGGCCCGTTCGGCGGCTTCCCCCGTCCGGGCCATCTCCAGCAGGACCACGGCGTGCGTCTCCGTCGCCGTCCGTCCGATCAGCTTCGTCGCGATCCGCCGGACATCCGCGTCTTCACTGCTCTGGAGGGAGAGGAGCACCTCCAGTTCCACCGTCATCCCTATCTGATTAGCCCGATCCGCGGCGCAGGCGCGGAGGAAGGCCGGTTGGCGCCGCTCGGAGGCGAACTTACGCAGGAACTTTCCTGACTCCGCGGGAAGATGCTGCACCGCGGCCTGGGCCACAGCCTCCTCGGGATCGCGGAGGGCCTCCCGGACGGTAGCAACCTCCGAGAGCATGGACAGGCTGCGCACCGCCGCGGACCGCACCACGGGCGGCGCTCCGGCTTCGGCCCGGTAGAGGGCGATCAGCCCGGGGACGACCTGTCGGTCCCCGATGTCGCCGAGGAGCCAGATGGCGAGACCCCGGAGCCAGGGTCTGAGGCGGTCGTCCCCCGCCGCATCGAGCAGGGAGAGGCTGGCATCCGCACGCCGCCTGAGGAGGGCCGGGATCGCCGCCAGTTCCCGCGCTGAGAGAAGCCGGGCGGAGGGAAGTTCGCTCTTCCCGGACCGAACCGGTGCGGACCAGGAGTTTCCCCGCCCGCGGGAGACCTCGTTCCCCGCCGCGACGAGGAGCGCTCCCCCGGGCAGGCGGACCATGCCTTCGAGCGCTCGCACGCGGAGGCTGAAGTCCGCCCCCCCCCGTCCCCGGCGCCGCGTGAGCGGTGGGGAAGATGGATGCGGCCACTCCGCTCACGACGCGGTCGGAGGAGGCGCGAGCGAAGGCCAGGGCGGCGCCGGAGGAGCTGGGCTCCACCCTGAGTTCGGCGGTTCCGAAGACCACCAGTTCATCTTCGCCGGCCTGCACCAGAACGCCCTGGGCGCCCGCGCTGTGAACGTGGATCGTACCCTTGCTGACAATGACCCTCGGTCCCCCCGATGGATCGCCGAGGGCGAGGAGGGAGGAGGGTGTCAGGTCGAAGGAAGCTTCCCCGTGAAGGGTGAGCGTGGCCGAGCCCCCGGCTGGAGCCATGAGCAGGCCACCCGGCGTCAGCGCCTCGTCTCCCAGGGAGCAGGAGAGGCCGTCGCCGTTCGGGGAGGCGAGTAGGGTGCCTCGAATCTTTTCGAGGCACCCATTCCACCTCGGTTCCCCAAGAAAACGGATACCAAGCACAACCAGAAGGACCGCCGCAGCCGCGAGGACGGGCGCCATTCGCAGGACGAACGGGTGAGATCGGACCATCTCTTTTCGACGGGTCCGATCCTGTCGTACGGTAGCCAGGATGCGGTCTTCGAGTTCTCTCGGTCGGGGCGGAAACCAATCCCTTGTGTCGGCGAGTTCGAGCAGCCTGTGCTTCACTCGTTGCTCGGCGCGGGCCAGACGGTCACGGCAATGGACGCATCCCTCGAGGTGTTGGAGGATTTTGTCCGCCGCGGCACGGTCGACCTCGCCGGAGGCGAAGGGCAGCAGTTCTGTCTCGGTGTAACAGTCCATCAAACGCCGGGTTTCCGATTACGGCCGGCGGAGAGCCCTTCTGAGGCGCTCCTTCGCGTTTTTCAAACGCTTGAAGAGCGAATTTCGGGAGGGAAAACCGAACCTTCTCCTCAGTTCGGCCGAAGGTCTCTGGTCCACGAACCGGAGTCTCAGCAGTTCCCGATCCTCTTCCGGCAAGGCCGAAAGAGCTTTCTCGAGGATCCGACGCTGTTCCCGGACTTCCAGCATGTCCGGGTCGGGCGGGGCCAGAGGCTCCATCGTCATGGGAACATGTCCCCGACGCGTGGCGATCCTCAAGGCCTCGTTCCGAGTGATCGTCAGAACGTAGCTCTGCTCGAAATCGAGGGTCACCCCCCGATCCAGTTCTCGGCTGATTCGGATCCAGGCTTCCTGCACCGCGTCTTCCGCGAGCTGCCGGTCACCGAGGATTCTCATCGCCATCACGTAGGCCAGTCCTCCAAACTCCCGGTAGAGCCTCGTCGACCCAGGGTCGTTCCCTCTGGACGGGCTCATTCGCACACCTGCCGCTTCAGAAGGGGAGACCCGGCTCGGAGGCAAACGTCACCCGGAAATCTGAAAAAGATTTTCGGGGACCGGAAGGGAGGGAGGGGGGAAGGGAACGAAAATGCGTCCGCGCCCGGGGTGGCCGGCGCTCCGACTGCTACTCTTCTTCGCCGTTGGGAACGGATGTTTCCTCCCGTCCGTCCCTCTCCTCAGTCAGTTCGTGGAGGAGTTGCGAGATCCGAATGGATCCCGCCAGTCCTTCGTCGAATTCGAAGCGCACAATCGGTGTCACCCTTGTGTGCATGGCCCGCGCAATCTCGCTCTGCACATGCCCTCGGGCGTGCTCCAGGGCGTGGGCCGTCTTGGACCGATCCGCCTCGGAGCCGATGACCGAGTAGTAGATCACCGCATGCTTCAGATCTCCGGAGAGCTTCACGCGGGTGACCGTCACGAAGCCCAACCGGGGGTCGTTCAGGTCATAGATTATCACTTCACTGGCCCGGCGGTGAACCAGTTGGGTAAGTTTCTCGAGCCTCACTTCGCGCATGTTCGTGTTCCGTCAGTAGAATTCCAGCCGAGTTTCGAATCTCTCGGCGCCCGGAACCCGATCGACGATCGAGAGGACGTCGGACAGGACGCTCTGTGCGCGGCTTCGGCTGCCGGACACTGTGACCGCGGCGAGTTCGGCGCGCTGCCTTTGATCCTGGGAGCCCACCTCGGCGATGGACACGTTGAGCCGGTTCCGGATGCGGTCCTTGATGCTCTTGACCACGCGCCGCTTGTCCTTCAGGGAACGGCTTTCGCGGACGAGCAGACCGAACGTGAGGACTCCGACGAACATGGCTCCCGGGCACCCCCCGTTCCTGGTCGAGTGTTACTCCTCTTTGTCCTTGTCCTTGTCCTTGTCCTTCTTGCTCTGGGCCGCCGCGTCTTCGAGGGTCCGGGCGAACTCCTGAACCTCGAAGACCTCGATGACGTCTCCCTCCTGGAGATTGTCGTAGCCCGAGACCTTCAGGCCGCACTCGAAACCTTCGCGGACTTCCTTGACGTCGTCCTTGAAGCGTCGAAGCGAGTCGATCCGACCCCGCGCGTGGATCACCTTGCCGTCTCGCGAAACACGGGCGCGGGCGTTGCGGCGGATGATGCCGTCCGTCACGTTGCAGCCGGCGATCTTGCCCAGGCGCGAACTCCGGAACACCGCCCGGACGTTGGCGTGGCCGAGGATCGACTCACGCTGCTCCGGAGCGAGGTGGGACTCCATGCTGAGCTTCACGTCATCCACCAGTTCGTAGATGATCTCGTAGTAGCGGATGTCCACCCCGCGCTCGTGGGCCAGGCTCCTGGCCCGCTCCTCGGCGACGACCGAGAAGCCGAGGATGATGGCTTCCGAGGCGCTGGCCAGTTGTACGTCGGACTCGTTCACGCTGCCCACTGCGCCGTGCAGGACCTTGATCTTCACCTCGTCGGTCGCCAGGGATGCGAGCTTCAGCGTGATGGCCTCCACGGAACCCTTGGTGTCCCCCTTGACGATGATGGGGACTTCGTTGGTCTCCGTCTCGCCGGCCCTGCGGAAGAGGTCCGCCAGGCTGAGGGTCTGCTTCTCGGCGAGCGAGTCCTCCCGCACCGTCCGGGCGCGCTCTTCGGCGATGGTCTTCGCCCGGGCCAGGTTGTCCACCACGTAGAAACGGTCGCCCGCCTCCGGGACCTCGGAGAGGCCGCTGATCTCCACCGGCGTCGAAGGGCCGGCCATGGGGATCGTCTCGCCGCGGTCGTTGCGGATGTCACGGATCCGGCCGAAGCCGGTGCCGGCCAGCATCACGTCTCCGGTGCGGAGGGTGCCGTCCTTCACCAGGATCGTGGCGAGCACGCCCCGGCCCTCGGACTTCTCCGCCTCGAGGACGGCGCCGATGGCCTTCTTGTGGGCGTTGCCCTGGTATTCCAGGACCTCGGCCTGCAGGCTGATCGCCTCGAGGAGCTCCGGAATGCCCTTTCCGGTGATCGCGGAGGTCTCGACCATGATGGTCTCGCCGCCCCACTCCTCGGCGATGACGCCGAACGAGGTGAGGAGCTGCTTCACCTTCCCCGGGTTCGCCTCGGGCTTGTCACACTTGTTCAGGGCGACGATGACCGGGACCTCGGCCGCCTTGGCGTGGTTGATGCACTCCTCGGTCTGGGGCATCACGCCTTCCTCGGCGGCCACCACCAGGATGATGAGGTCGGTGATCTGCGCGCCACGGCCGCGCATGTGGGTGAAGGCCTCGTGACCCGGAAGGTCGATGAAGACGATGCCCTGACCCTGATTCTTGATCTTGTAGGACGAGATGTGCTGCGTGATGCCGCCCGCCTCCCGGCCGGCCACGTCCGTCTTGCGGATGTAGTCGAGGAGCGAGGTCTTGCCGTGGTCGACGTGACCGAGCATGGCAACGACCGGCGCGCGCGGCGCGAGGTCCTCGGGACGGTCCTCCTCTTCCTCGATGTCCGCGAGGAAGGCCTGTTCCGCCGCCACCTTCTCCGTGATGTTGATCTCGCGGTCGAACTCGAGCGCCAGGATGTCCACGGTGTCGCGGTCCAGGCGGGCGTTGATCGTGGCCCGCACGCCGTTCTGCATGAGGGCCTTCAGGATCTCCTGGATCTTCACGCCGAGGGCGTGCGAGAGGTCCTTGATCGAGATCGGCAGCGTGATGTCCACGGGACCGGTGGGGCGAACGATCTCCTGGGTTGAACGCGTCTTCCGGCGCATGGTGGTCCGGGGACCGCCGCGCTTGTGGAAGCGGTAGGTGCGGGTGCGGTCGGGACCCGGGCGGGAAGGCTGCTCCGGCCTGACCGGCGCCTTCACCTCGGGCTTCTTCTCTTCCTCCACGTCCGCCAGGCCCTGCTCGATGTGCTCGCGCTCCTGGAGCTTCCTGACCTTGCGGCCGGCGGGCTTGGGGCGATCCACGACCACCTCGATGGGGGTCGGCTCGAAGACCTCGGGCTCGGCCGGCGCGGCGGCCTCGACGGGAGCGACGTCCGGGACCACCGGAGCCGACTCTTCCACCGTGACCGGAGGAGTGGGCGCTTCCTCGACAGGAACGTCCACCTCGGGGGCGTCGACGGCCGGGGCCGCGGCCTGGACGGGCTCTTCGAGCACCTCGGGCTCGATCGCCTCGACCTCGGGCGGCGGGGGGGGCGGCGGCGGGGAATCCACCCGCAATTCGTCCACGATGGCCTGAAGAATCTCGATTTCGTCCGCCTTCAGCGGGGCCATGTGACTCGAGACATCCACGCCCTGGTCCTGGAGCAACTGCACCAGCACCCGGTTGGACAGCTTCGCCTCTTCGGCGATCTGGTAAACCCTCATGCGCTCTTCTCTTCCTCGTCGGTGGCGTTGCCGCCGACTACGTCTTCGACCTCTGGTTCGGTCTCCGCCTCGGCTTCGGGCGGGGCCTCGATGGCCACGGCCGGAGCTTCTTCGATGGATTCCTCGGACACCGGGGACTGTTCCTCGATGTCTATGTTCGCCGGGAGAACCTCTTCGTCCCCGTCCGGTTCCTTCGTCTCGCCTTCTTCGTCCCCCGGTGCGCCCGCATCCGTCTCCGGGATCTCGTCCATCGGCGCGGCCTCGCCTTCCGGCAGGTCCTTGCCTTCCAGCGGCTCTTCACCTTCCGGAAGCTCCTCGCCCTCCTCGCCCGTCACAGGGTCCTGTCGACGGCGAGGGGAGCGGAGGGGGCCGCCGCGGAAGCTGGGACCGAGGGAGGTCACGTCGCCGCGGTTGTCCTCGATGTACTCCACCTGGGGGACTTCCGCGCCCTCGAAGGAGACGCCCTGCTGGTGGGCCTCCACCTCGGTCATGATGTCGATGTCCCAGCCGACGAGCTTGGAGGCCAGACGCACATTCTGGCCCTTCCGGCCGATCGCCAGGGAAAGCTGATCCTCGTCCACGATCACCAGGGCCCGGTTCTCGTCCGGGAACAGGGTGATGGCGTCCACCTGGGCCGGCTTCAGGGAGTTCATCAGCAGCACTTCGAGGGAGTCGTTCCAGCGGATGATGTCGATCTTCTCTCCGCCGATCTCATCGATGATGTTGCGGATGCGGGAGCCCCGGACGCCGACGCACGCGCCGATGGCGTCGACCTTGGGGTCGAGCGATTCCACCGCCACCTTCGTTTTGTAGCCGGCTTCGCGAACCAGCTTCTTGATGGAGATCAGTCCGTCCGCGACCTCCGGCACCTCCAGCTCGAACAGCCGTGCGATCAGCTCGGGATGCGAGCGGGAGAGGATGATCTTCACCTTCTGCGGGGTCTTCTTGACCTCGACCACGTATCCCCGGATCCGGTCTCCCACCCGGTAGGTCTCACCTCTCACCTGCTCGTGGCGGGGGAGGTAGCCCTCTGTCTTTCGGAGGTTTACGACGATGGCACTGCCTTCGATGCGCTGCACCTGACCGTTCAGGAGTTGGTGACGGTACTGCTCGTACTCGTCGAAGAGCACGTCCGCCTCCGCCTCCCGGATCCTCTGGATGATGACCTGCTTGGCGGTCTGGGCGGCGATCCGGCCGAGGTCGATCGGGAGGATCTTCTCGTCTCCATCGTAGGCGCGGATCTCGCCGGACTGCCGGTCGATCCGGACCCGCATGTTGTCGATCGTGCCGTACTTCTTCTTCGCGGCGGTGAGAAGGGCCTGCTCGAGTCCTTCGAAAAGGACCTCCTTGTCGATGTCCTTATCCCGATGGATGGCATCGATCAGTCTCAGCAGTTCACCATTCATGAATTACCCCCCGCCTTACGCCGCGGTGCCGCCTCTTTGCGCAATGTAATGGTCCTAAACGCAGAAAAAGTGGGTCGAGCCCACTTTTCTGCGAGATGCGCCACGCAAAAAGGGTAACAGAGAATCTTCTCGCGCCCGAACTCCAAGGGTCAAGGAAATAAGGGATCGAGTCCGGCCCGGGACCTAGATGTCTTCCTCGTCGAGGTCGAAGGCATCGAGATCCAGGTCGTCCTCACCGGCTTCGAAGTCGTCCTCGATGCCGTCATCGTCTTCCAGGTCTTCGTCCCAGTCCTCTTCGAGGTCCTCGTCGTCGAGGTCGTCGTCCAGCTCCTCGATCTCCTCGACGTCGTCCACGTCCAGTTCGTCCGCGTCCTCCCACTCGTCTTCATCGTCCTCGTCGAGGTCGAAAATGTCGTCTTCGTCATCCTCGTCGTCGTCGGGGTCTTCGGGGTCTTCGGGGTCTTCGTCATCGTCGTCGACATCATCGACATCATCATCGTCGTCGTCATCGTCGTCGTCATCGTCGTCGTCATCGAAGTCGTCGAGGAGCTCCTCGTCGTCGATGCCGCTGGCGAATTCGTCGTCGCCGGCCCGGGCGGCCATTTCGGCCAGCAGCAGGGCGAACATGAAGGACTCGAGGAGCCTCTTCGTGAGCGGGTCCGTCATTTTCATCATGGAAGACATCCGGTTACCTCTGGGACTTGCCCTTCTCCGGGCCATCGTCGTGCCCACGCGTCCTGCGTGACTCTAACTCGATCCGACCATTCTTTTAGCACGAACGGGAGGCTATGCCAGCAAATCCAACCAGCGAAGAGCTCAACCTTTCTCCGTCGGAAAAATGGCGGGTCAACGGCCGAAGTCCTGCTTCAAATAAAGGGTTCGCGCCTACCATGCGTGGACCAATCCAGGAGGTCCCATGAACGCCCGCCTGCAGGTTGCTCTCGACTTCATGAATCTCTCCGAGGCCCTTCGCTGTGCGCGGAGCGCCGTCGAGGGGGGAGTGGATATCCTCGAAGTCGGCACGCCGCTCCTCAAATCGGAGGGGCTCGAAGCCGTCCGGACACTGAAACGCGAGTTTCCGAACACCCCCATCGTCTGCGACACCAAGACGATGGACGCGGGACGCGCGGAGATGGAGGGGGCCGCCAAGGCCGGCGCCGTCATCGGCACGGTCATGGCAGCCGCCTCGGACGCCACCATCCGCGAGTGCGTGGAGACCGGCGCGAACTACGGGTTCCAGGTGGAGGTCGACCTCCTCGGCGTGAAGGACCCGGTGGCCCGGGCCCTCGAGATCGAGGCGCTCGGCGCCCATATCGTCGGCATCCACTGTCCGATCGACCAGCAGATGGAGGGCAAGGACCCGTTCACGATCCTCCGCGAGGTCGCGAAGGCGGTGCGGATCCCGGTGGCCGTGGCCGGCGGCATCAACTCCGAGACCGCGGCCGAGGCGGTCACGGCCGGCGCCTCGATCGTGATCGTCGGCGGCGCGATCAACAAGGCCGAGGATCCGGCCGAAGCCGCCCGGACCATCCGGAAGGCCATGGAGACCGGCGTCGGCATCGAGACCAGCCTCTTCAAGCGGGCCACCGGAGACGACATCCGGGAGGTGCTCGAGAAAGTCTCCACACCGAACATCTCGGACGGCGCGCACCGCATGCGCTGTCTGGACGGCATCCGTCCGGTGGTCGAGGGAGGCAAGGCGGTGGGTCCCGCCTACACCGTGCGCACCGCCCCGGGCGACTGGGCGAAGCCGGTGGAGGCCATCGACCACGCCCCCCCCGGGAGCATCATCGTCATCGACGCGGGTGGCGTCCCTCCGGCGATGTGGGGCGAGCTCGCCACTCACTCCGCCCTGCAGCAGGGCATCAAGGGCGTGGTGATCGACGGCGCCATCCGCGACACCATCGAGATCAAGCGCCTGGGTTTCCCCGCCTTCGCGCGGCACGTCGTTTCCCACGCCGGTGAGCCGAAGGGCTTCGGCGAGGAGAACGTGCCGGTCATGATCGCCGGGGTCCGGATCTTCCCCGGAGACTGGATCGTCGGGGACGACGACGGCGTCATGGTGCTGCCCCGCCTGAAGGCGGCGGAATACGCCAACCGGGCGATGGACTGCCTGGAGAAGGAAAACCGCATTCGCCGGGAGATCGACGAAGGATCCACGCTCAACCAGGTGGCGGAGATCTACCGTTGGGAGAAGAAGTGAACATCACCGTGAACGGCGAGGCGAAGGAGGTCCCCCGGGCGACGACGGTGGCGGCGCTGCTGCCGCTCCTTCGCATCGAGGGAACCCGCGTCGCCGTCGAACTCAACCGTGAGATCGTGCCGAAGAGCGAGCACGCCGAAAGGGCTCTCTCGGAGGGCGATAAGCTCGAAATCGTGACAATGGTGGGGGGTGGATGATGGACACCGGACCGCTCAAGTTCGGTCGGTACACGCTCAATTCGAGATTGATCCTCGGCACCGGCAAGTACGCCGATCTCGAGGTCATGCGCGAGGCGTTTCGGGTGACCGGGGTGGACATGGTCACCGTGGCGATCCGCCGGGTGAACCTGGGCCAGACGAAGGAGCCCACGCTGCTCGACGCCATCGACACGGACCGCATCACCATCCTCCCGAACACCGCGGGCTGCTACTCGGCGGAGGACGCCGTGCGCACCGCCCGGCTGGCGCGTGAATTCGGCTACACGGACCTGATCAAGCTGGAGGTCCTGGCCGACGAGAAGACGCTGCTGCCGAACCCGGTGGCCACCCTCGAGGCCTTGAAGATCCTGGTGAAGGAGGACTTCACCGTTCTCGCCTACACCTCCGACGATCCGGTCATGGCGAAGCAGCTGGAGGAGGAGGGCGCGACGGTGGTCATGCCCCTCGGCTCTCCGATCGGCTCCGGCCAGGGCATCCTCAACCCTCAGAACATCGAGATCATCCTCGAGCGCGCGAACGTCCCGATCATCGTGGACGCCGGCGTCGGCACCGCCTCCGATACGGCGATCGCCATGGAGCTGGGGGCGGCAGGCGTCCTGATGAACACCGGCGTGGCGCTGGCGAAAGACCCGGTGGGCATGGCGAAGGCGATGGCCCTGGCCTGCGAGGCGGGTCGGCTCGCGTATCTCTCCGGCCGGATCCCGAAGCGCCGGTACGCCCAGGCCTCGTCGCCGGTCAGCGGGGTGATCGAGTAGTGGAGACCCTTGCGGTCGTGACGCGGAGCCGGACCGAATTCGTGGATATCACGGGTGAGGTCTCCGGGGCCGTGTCGAAATCCGGAGTCCGGGAGGGGATGGCCTACATCTACTGCCCGCACACCACCGCGGCGATCACCATCAACGAGAATGCCGACCCCTCGGTGAAGCGGGACGTCCTGAACCACCTCGCGGGGCTGGTGCCGGTCGACGGAGACTTCCACCACGCGGAGGGCAATTCCGACGCCCACATCAAGTCGATCCTGACCGGGGCCTGTCAGCCGATTCCCGTCTCGGAAGGTCGCCTGGTGCTCGGCACCTGGCAGGGCATCTTCTTCTGCGAGTTCGACGGTCCCCGGCGGCGGCGGGTCCTCGTCAAGGTGATGGCGGGGTGATTCTCGCGGCCGCAACAGGACCGCAGATCGGGGGAGCCGAGCTGCCGGTGGTCGCTCTCGGCGCGGCCCTGTTCCTGGTCTGGCTCGTATCCCTGATCCGGGGTCGGGAGATCCTGCCCCGCGGCCCGGCGCCCTTCGTGAACTTCCGGGTCATCGACGTGGTGGCGATCTTCTTCGCCTACGTCCTCCTGCAGACGATGCTGCTCGGCCTGGCCGGGGGCATGAAGCTCGGGAACCAGGCGGTGTGCTACCTGTTCTCGTTTCTGGGCCCGCTCGGTATCACCATCGCGGCCTTCTTCCTGGCGCTCACGAAGCGCGAGCAGCACGGTCCCCGGGCCTTCGGCATCCTGGCGGGGGCGGGCGCCTGGCTCGCTCTGTTCCCGGTGGTGGCGCTGACGCTGGTCGGTTGGAGCCGTCTCCTCGAACTCGCGGGGAGGCCCTGGCAGGAGCAGCAGGTCCTGAGCGTCCTCCGGGATTCCCCCGTACCGTTCTTCCTGACCGCGGTCGTGCTCGCCCCGTTCTGCGAGGAGGTGCTCTTCCGCGGCCTGATCTTCCCGGCCCTCAAGCGAAAGATCGGCACCGGCCTGGCCATGGGGATCTCGGCGGGGCTCTTCGCCCTGGTGCACTGGCACATCCAGACCTTCCCGCCCCTGTTCCTCCTCGGCCTGGGCCTGGCGTATCTCTACCAGCGCACCGGGACCCTCGCCGCGCCGATCACCCTCCATGCGGTGTTCAACGGCTGGACGTTTCTGGGAGTGACCCTATGGTCGTGAAGCGGGTGGAGCAGATCGGCGACGCTTTCGTGGCGGAGAACGCCGCCCTGATGGGGGACGTGACCCTGGGCGCCGGATCGAGCGTCTGGTTCGGATGCGTGCTGCGGGGCGATGACGCCGCCATCCGCGTCGGCGCGCGCACGAACATCCAGGACCTGACCATGGTCCACGCCGACCCGGGAGTGCCCTACGAGATCGCCGACGACATCACCGTCGGCCACCGCGCCATCCTGCACGGCAAGGTGATCGAGTCCCGCTGCCTGATCGGCATGGGCGCGATCCTTCTCTCCGGCTCGGTGATCGGCGCGGAGTCGATCATCGGCGCCGGTGCCGTGGTCACCGAAAACCGCATCATCCCCCCGCGCTCCCTGGTCCTCGGCATGCCCGGCAAGATCATTCGCCAGGTCACCGACGAGGAAGTGGAAACCCTGATCATGGCCGCCGCCAGGGAGTACGTCCGCAAGGGACAAATGCACGCGGAAGGCCTCTTCGCCTAGCCGAAAAAACAACACCGGGAGTCCTTTTCGGGCCGGCTACCGCCGACCGATCCGCCGTTCTTCCCGCGGGCGCAGGGTGACCGTCATGGGGCCATCGCCGGCCTGGATCGGCGGAGGGGGGCGGCGGCTGAAGAGCTGGGGCATGAGGACCCGGAGCAGGAGGCTCGCCACGGCGATCAGGCCCGCGAAGATCATGAAGAGGCTCTGCTGGAAGACGGTCTTCTTCGGCGTCGCCTCGGGCATTCGATCGGCCGCCCCCTCCAGGTCCCACCCGGGCATGCAGTCCCTCTCTGCCCGGTTGTCCCGGGCGTATTCCACCAGGGCTTCCCGACGTTTCTCGCGCAGTTCCGCGTAGCGGGTCTTCGCCGTCCGCCGCGTTTCGAGCACCGTCTTGACGAACTCGCTCTGTTTCGGGTCGGCCCCCGCGGCTTCATCGTCCACCGAGGGCAGGGCCAGGGCCGCCCCCGTCGATAGGAGGGGCGTCAGGATCAGAAGCCCGGCGAGAATCAGTTTTCGGATCACGGCTGCCGGCTCCGGTTGGCGTTCGTCACGGGCTTCACGGTCATCAGTCCTGCGGGTTCCGAAGGCGCATGCCGCCCTCGATCACGGTTTGGAGCACCTGGCCGGCTTCGGTCCTCGTCATCAGGTGGAGTTCGACCATGGCCCGGCGACCGGCGATCGTGACCAGAGGATCGGCCAGCCCGTCCCCGTCCAGGTCCTCCACGAAGTTGGGAAGTCCGAGGACCACGCGGGACGTCGTGTTCAGGGCCCTTACGACCTCCTCGCCGCTGACCGTCTCGACCAGTTCGACCGTCCCGAGGGCGAAGGAATCGGCCTTGTCTCCGTCGCGGTTCAGGTCCTGGTCGGTGGCGGCCTCGTCGAACACATCGGTCTGACGGAAGCGCAGTGTCCGCGTGTCCGCCTCCCAGGGCACTTCACCTCCCGAGGCCAGGTCGGAGAGCAGCACGTCCTCGCGTACCCGCCGGATCGACAGCTCCGGCGCCGCACCCGCCGCCGAAGTGAGCTCGACGAAACCGGATCGGAACTCGTTGCAGAAGACTCGGTAGACCTTGTCGCCCTGACGCTCCATGCGGTCCTGGGTGCCTCCGGTGGCCATGGTGTCGTTCGCCACCTTGAATCCCGGATAGGCGAGCCCGACGATGACCACCACGATCGCGGCGGCGATGACGACGTCGACCAGGGTGAACCCGCTCTCTCGTTCCACGTCAGTCCTCCTTCCTGAGAATGGCGCGGAGATCGACACTCTGGTCGCCGAGCACACCGTTCCATCGGACTGACACCCGGACCGGCAGGATCACGTATCCGTCCGTGACATCCACATCCACGGCGTCGCCGTCCCCGTTCAGGTCGAGGGGGAAGCCGAGGGACTCGTTCGCGGGACCGGTCTCGTCGATGAAGAAGACGATCCGGCCGTCGGCGGTGGTGAGGTCATCGTCGATCGCGGGGACCGCGAACTGGGGACCGGTGGTTCCGCTGGGGCCGTACTCGGCGATCAGGCCCTCGAAGGGCTGGGATTTCAGCTCCTCGATCTTGGCCTGCGCGGCATTCAGGGCCCGCATGCGCTGTTCGGAGGCCAGGTTCGACCTCGAGCAGTAGATCAGGGTTCCCCACATCGAGAGCAGGGCCACGGCGAGAAGCGCCAGAGATACGGCGGCTTCCAGCACGGTGAAGCCCGCCTCCCGGGCACTTCGCTGCTCAGTGCGCACAGTATCCTCCCTGCACGGTCGGCCTAGGGGACGCTGGGCTTCGGTCTCCCTCGGGGACCGCGTCCCGACCGTGCGGCCGGTTCGTTCATCGGTCCCTCTCCTTCGCTACCGGTGGACTTATCGGATTTGCGCGGGGGATGGCTTGAGCGTATCCCGGATCCCGGGAGGGAGTGTGAGCGGTCAGACCGCCAGGCCTGTGATCACCGCCTCGAACACCAGCGCCCCGTCCACGACGCCCTGGCAGTCGAAGATCACCTTGCGGCTCTTCATGGACTGAACCTGCGCGATCAGGACGAGGTTCTGGCCCGGCAGGACCGGACGGCGGAAGCGGGCTCCGTCCACCGCCCCGAAGCCGAAGAACCGCTCGTCTCTCGCCAGTTCCTGGAAAAGCCAGGTGGAGAGTTGCGCCGCGGCCTCGATCAACAGCACGCCCGGATAGATGGGGCGGCCTGGGACGTGGCCCCGAGCCCACCACTCGTCGTCCCCGATCCGGCGGGAGCCCACCGCGAGGCGCTGCTCGCGGTCGAAGTGGTGGACGGCCGTCAACTGCTCCATCTCGTGGCGCTGGGGGACGGTCCGGCGGATTCGGTCGATATCGAAGGCAATATTCTCGAGATCGATCGTCTCGAGGTCGGCAAGCAGTCTGGGGGGCATTCGAGTCTCCCGGTGAGTGGCAGGATGATGATACTGAGGTGCGGCCTCGACTCCGCGGATTTCGTCGGTATCCTAGAGGGGACGATACCCCGGAGGATCGCCATGAAACTCTTCGCCACCATCGCAGCCGTGCTCCTCCTGCTGTCGCCGGTCGCATTCGGACAGGGCGAGGAGTACGTGGCCCCCCCTGACATGGAGCCCGACCCGGAGGTCGTGGTGGTCGAGGACGAGGAGGCCAAGAAGCTCCTCGATGCCCTCGCCGTCGCCGAGAAGACCCGCGAGCTTCCGAAGATCGGGGCCGCCATCGATGCCATTGTCCTGGCCCGCAACGAGAAGTTCGTGAAGCCCCTGGGGAAGCTCACGAAGCACAGGGCCGAGGCTCTGCGCGTGGCCGCGGTGAAGGCTCTGGGGTCACAGGTTCCGATGAAGAAGATCGGCCCCATGATCTACAAGGTCATGAAGAGTCCGCAGAACAAGGACTCGGTCAAGGTGCAGGCGGCGGCCATCGCCTCGCTGCGGCGCGTGCAGTTCGACAGCCCGCCGGTGATGAAGGAACTGGAGAGCATCTTCAAGAAGGTCCAGGACACCGACCTCATGCGGGAGTGTATCCGCTACTTCGGCGACCTGAAGAAGGTGGAGATGGTCCCCCTCCTGATCGACTGGGTGGAGGCCCCCCAGCCGGCCAATGTGAACTCCGGCACCAACCCGCCCGCGGCATATTGGGAACGCATGTGGAATGTCTGGGACCAGATCAAGAAGCCGGTCCGGGACGCCCTGACTGCCCTCACCGGCAAGGACTACCCGACGGAAACCCAGTGGCGGGTGTGGGTGAAGAGCGACGAGGCCCGCAAGCTGGGGATACGCTAGAGAGCCGGCCCCGGCCTTTCAAGAACCGTCCAACCACCGTGCCGCCCGCCCCTCGGGCTTACGGGTTCGGACGCTCCCCCTTGAGCCGTTGAACCCCGTCCATCAACCCTGCCGCGCCCCCCCCC
>SWCD01011277.1_pt1 | contig 37020 bp, 29 predicted proteins | sample 4693011 | NCBI WGS metagenome assembly SWCD01 (sample SAMN10267278, study PRJNA491770) | bioreactor metagenome | isolation source: DHS bioreactor inoculated with marine | place: Japan: Omine Ridge, Nankai Trough
GCTTCGCATCGAGATGGGCTCGATCATGCCGAAGGGGCGCTTTGTCACGGTGGCTCTCATCGGCCCGGACATCGAGCGGGACCGCGTCGCGCGCCACGGCCGCGAACTCGTTTCGACGTTCCTTTCGCTGCCGCACGTGGCCCGCGTCCTGCCTCGGGATCAGATCCGCGCGCTGGCGAGTTGCATCTGCCGACCGAACATGGTGGTCGGGAGCGCGACGCGCCCCTTCGGCGACCGCGTGGCGGTCATCGGCGATATGGCGACCTCCCGCCTGTACAAGGACGGGATCTACTCCGCATTCCTGACCGGCTCCGCCCTGGCCCGGGCCGCCCTCGCCGCGGGGATCGACCGTGGCAGCCTGGCCCGCCGATACCGCCCCCTGGTTCGTCGCCTCGAGGCGGATCAGCGATCCGGCCGCGCCGTCTTCCGGATGGTCAGCCTCTCCTTTCGAAACCCGCTCCTGAGCCGCATGACCTACCAGGCGGTGCTTCGCGAGCGGCGGCTCGCCGACCCCGGGTCGAGGCATCTGGAGGGCATCCTGTGGCAGGTGGCGAGCGGCGACGAGAGCTATCAGGACATCGTCCGGGCCATGCAGCAGCCCCGCACCCTGCTCTCCTTCTTCTTCCGCGGAGTGCTCGTGACGCTCCGCAACCTCGCGACGGAGGCGGCCTTCGGGCTCTCCTGGCAGGGTATCGGTCGCTATCCCACGGGCGTCTACCGGGAAGATCTGAAAAACGAGCTCGACAAGCTCCGGCAGCGGGGGGTGGACACCTCGGAGCTTCAGCATTTCCGCCGCATGTACTCCATCCGCATCCGGGCTTCCGCCGAAGAGGTCCTCGCCGGTCTGGCGCAGTTCGGGGAGCCGGACTGTCCCTGGTTTTGCCCGCGATTCGTCGAGGTCCGTCGCACGGAGGGGGCCCCGCACGAGGCCGGGAGCCGGATCCGCTACAACGTCGTGATCGGGGCGCTCTCCTTCGAGATGAAGCTGGAACGCCTGATGAAGGGTCGTCTCCTCGCCTACCGCGTCCAGAACGGCTTTGCCCAAGGCGGCCTGCTCGTCTTCGACGTGGATGAGCGCCGGCCGCGCGACAGCGTCTTCTCCATCCTCGTGGCGTTCAACTTCCGCTCCGGCGGCGGCGCCTTCCGCGGAGCCGTGTGGGCGCTCTACCGCCTGCTCTTCCCGTCCTTCGCCCACGATGTCGTCTGGAACCACGCCCTCTGTGGGCTGAAGAGTGCGGTGGAGAGTCCCTCAGCGCGGAAGGAGGTCGAGTCGGTCGGGGTCGAGGTTCCCTCCCGAGAGGACGACCCCGACGCGATCGCCGAAGCTTGAGGGATGGGCGAGGATCGCCGCGAGCGGCACCGCCGCGCTCGGTTCGACGACCACCTTCATCCGCGTGAGGAGATAGATCAGGGCCTCGCGAATCCCGTCCTCCGTAACGGGGACGATCGCCTCGAGGTGGTCCCGGAGGATCGGCCAGGTCAGTTCTCCCAGGCTGGTCAGCAGGCCGTCGGCAATCGTTCTGGGATCGGTCTGGGGAATCAGGCGACCCGCCTTGAGGGAGCGGAAGGCGTCGTCCGCCCCGGCCGGCTCCGCTCCCACCAGCCGAACGGTCGGGTCGAGACCGCGGACCGCGACCGAGATCCCGGACATCAGCCCTCCCCCGCCCACGGGGGCGACGACGGTGTCGAGGTCGGGGACTTGCTGCAGGAGTTCCAGCGCGACCGTGCCCTGACCGGCGATGACGTCGGCGTGGTCGAAGGGGTGGAGCAGCGTCGCTCCGGTTTCCGCCACCACCTCCGCGGCCCTCTCCTCCCGGGCCTTGAGCGTCGGTTCGCAGTCGTGGACCGTTGCGCCGTAGCCGAGAGTCGCCACGCGCTTCACCTCCGGCGCGGTCCTCGGCATGACGACGTGGGCGGGGATCCCTCTCGCTCGCGCCGCGAGGGCCAGGGCCTGAGCGAAGTTGCCCGAGGAGTGGGTCGCCACCCCGCTTCCGGCCACCTTCGCGGGAAGCTTGAAGACGGCGTTCGAGGCGCCGCGCATCTTGAAGGCGCCACCCCGCTGGAGGTTCTCGCACTTGAAGAAGAGCCGCCGCCCGGCGATCTCGTCGAGAAGCGTCGAGGTCAGGACGGGCGTCAAGTGGATGTGCGGGCGGATGCGGTCGCTCGCGTCGCGGACGGCCTCGAGATCGGCGGCGTAGCGGCTCATGGTCACGCCCCGTGTGCCGGGTGCTCGAACGGGAGGAGGGCGTCGCCGAGTTCGGCGTGGAGGCGCTCGAGGATCTCTGGCGTGAGCGTCTTCTTCCACTTGTCGCTCACCGGCCGAACTTCCCCGGGGAGCGTGTCCTCCATCGCCGGAATCCACGGCAGATCGCAGAAGTCGAAGACCTCCCGCATGGTCGCCACGGGATCCGCGCAGAGATCCTCGAACCACGGGGTGTGGAAGCGGTCGGCAAGCGGCCGGGCATCGCTTGTGAGCCGCGTATGCACGGCGAGGAAGTTCCGGGCCGCGGTCACCTCGCGGGGCTCTCCCGCCCGCACTTCGAAATCCGGGACATCGACCCCGAACACCCCGCCGCCGAAGTTCTTGTCCGCCTTGACCAGCATGGAGCTGACCACCGGACGCCAGTCCCGCCGGATGTGCAGAAAGAGGGCGCTCGGGAAGAGGGCGTCGAGCCACGGCACCCGGACCGAGAAGACCGGCAGCTTGGCCGCGAACCGCGAGGCCCGCCGAAGCGCGAGCGTCCGCTCGATCCGCCAGTGAAGCCACTCCCGCTCCTCCGGCAGGGCATCCGCGGCCGTCAGGGGCCGGTCTCCACCGGGATGAAACCGGGTCCAGAGGGCGCGGGATTCCCGTTTCTGATCGCCGTACACGCGGATTCGGGTGAAGAAGCGGGCCCACCGTGGGTGCTCGGGGAACTTCTTGTCGGCGTGCGTGAAGTACCCGACCTGGGGGTGGTCCCCGATGGACCGATAGAGGAGAGAGGTCCCGGACCGCGGCGGACTCACGACGAAGATCGGCCGGTCAGGGGACATGGGCCGCTCCTGCTTCACTCCAGAACGAGTGCCGCCAGAACCTCTTCCCGCGTGGCGGCCTTCTCCAGCGCCTCTTTGTGCGTGGGGTCGTTCAGGATGCGGGAGATGTGGCTCAGGACCCGCACGTGGGGGCTCGCGGCGCCGGGATCGGAGACGACGAGGAAGAAAATCCGGCAGGGCTTCCCGTCGATCGCATCGAAGGGGATCGGCTCATCGGCGATGCCCACCACCACCATCAGCCCGTCCACCTTGTCCGTCTTGGCGTGGGGAATGGCGACGCCTCGGCCGATGCCGGTGGACATGACGCGTTCCCGCTCGAGCACCGCACCGAGAATCTCGTCCCGGCCGTTCTTCCCCTCGAGGGGGAGCGCTCGGACCAACTGGCGGATGACGTCCTTCTTGGAGCCCTTTTCGAGCCCCAGAATCACCGACTCCGGTTTGAGGATCTTGGAGAAGTCCATGGTGCTCGAAGTATGGGGGGGGAGGCTTGGGTACCCAACAAGATTTCGATGCTCGCTGACGGTGGCGTGGGGCCGAATCTCCTCGGGAGGCAACGAAAAAGCGCGGCGGTCCAAGGACCGCCGCGCTTCCCCCTGGAAACCAGGGTGGGTGGGCGAAGTCGAGTCTACGGGTCCGGTGGGTCCCTCCAGGGATCTGGAGTCCATGAAGTCAGCGAGCGGCGTTTCCACCACCCCGGACCCTCATGGGATTGTCCTGCCTTCCGAAGCATTCACGAGTCTCGTAGCCACTATCTGGTTCGCGGCTCCCGCCTCGCCGTTTCCACGACCTAGCGGTGTTTCGGGACTCACTACCCGGCGCCGAAGCGCCGGGAACTCCCATAGGCTTGGACTTCCCTTCAGGGTGCACTTCACTTTCTCCGCCGAAGTCCTGCGCGGCTTCGGCACGCCCCTCATGGGCTTTCTCTTCCCTTCAGTGACGTAGGTCGGGAGATCCACAGGCCCGGGGGTTCAACCCCGGTTCGTTTCGCCTTCAGGGTTTCTCACCCTCTTGACGAGTTGCTCCCTCCCGACTTTCCGACCTCGAGGGTCGGTGCCGCTCATGGGATTTGGGCCCTCCAGAGCGTTTCCCCTCCGCAGAGCCGCACGCCTCGCGACGCCGATACCCTCATGCCGTTTCTGACATCGCGTGCTCCTACTCTGAGGACCAGGAGGTCACGATGCCCCGCAGCTTCAGGGCTTTGCTCTCTGCAGAGATCCGTACCTCGTGCAAACCGGGGTTCGCCTGAGGCCGATGCTCTCATGGGCTTTGCGCCTTTCGAAGCGGGAACCACGAGCGTTCGGGTGGGGACGGTTGCCCGTCTCCGACTTCGGGGCGGCTTGGAAGCGGGTCTCCGAAGAGACCAGATCCGTCGCCGACACAAAGAACCTCCCGCCCACGGCCGATCGAACTCCGAAGAGCGCGGTCAGGCTTCATCCAGGCATCCACCAGGACCTGTCCTCGGGTTCTCCCGAAAACAGTGATGTCCTGATCGGAAATCCGATCCGGAAGTGAGTGGCCGAAGGTCGATTTGCCACCGGATCCGAAGACCCGGCGAGTCGGAACCCCAAAGAGCCCCGCGAAATGTCCCGAAGGACACCCCCGTCAACCCGGTCCGAAAGGGTTGCCCCTCCCGACGACCATCTCTCACACCACGTTGTCAAAGAGAAACCTTTGTCGGGCTGGTCCGGCAGCGCCGTTCCCGGGATCTCTCCCTCGCCCACCGGAGACAAGTATAGGCCTGATCAAGTGTTCGTCAAGTGCCTAAATTTGTCCACAAGTGCTTTAAACAGAGCATGTTAAGGAATTCTTGAAAACCTGTGGAGACCTAAGTCGGTGTGGTGTGAAACCTTGCGCCGATGGCTCCCCTGAAAGCACTGGAAACCGTGGGAATCGCCCCCACAGATGGCCCTAAAAGCTTGAGAAGAGGGGGTTTGTCCCGGGTCCTCCGTCCAGGGGGAAGCCCCGAAAGTTTTTCTCCCCAATCTGGTTTTCCACATTCGTGGAGAACGCGTCCGGAAACGCCGTCGAGGCCATGGATTCCGGGTTGCCGGATGTCACCGCATGCTATATGCTGGGCATGAATTGGATTTATCCTCAAGATAGCGGATAGGAGTTCCTCCGAAAAGGCGGGGACTCTGAGGGCCGCCCTTCCGCTATCTTGATTCTTCCATCTGTCACCCCAACAGCCCGGGCGGGGAGGAGGGCTGGATGCCGAGATGCGCCTTCTGCCTGCTCCTGCTCATCGGGCTGATCTCGGCGTGTAGCACCACGGAGCCCCCCCCCCGGCGCCCCCACGATTCCTCCTTCCGCCCGAAACACCGTTTCCAGCGTCGAACTGGCCCGACGCAACGGGTTGAGCGAATGCCATGAGCCGGCGCGGAATCGCCTCATTCTCGAGGGGCCCGGCAGTCGGGTCGTTCTGTTCCCCGGGACCACTGTGGCCACGGTCAACGGCGCCCGCGTCCACCCGATGCGTCGCATCGAGGGGGAACCGGCCGGAAGCTGCGCTCTCGCGCCCGAGGATGCGCGCCGCATCGAGGCGCTGCTGCATTCCCGGGTCGTTGTGCCGGCACCGGTGTCGACAGCCCCCAGGTCCGTCCCCCCGACCCCGGTCGATCCGCCGGCGGCGGCGGGGCCGGTTCTCGATTCCGCCGTGGCCGGCGCGGTCCGGGTGCCGTTGAAGCGCAGGTGGCGCTACATCGTCATCCACCACAGCGGCACCCCTTCGGGCAATGCCGCGGCGTTCGATCGCCATCACCGCGTGAACCGCGGATGGGATGGCCTGGGCTATCACTTCGTCATCGGCAACGGCAAGGGTTCCGCCGATGGTGGGGTGGAGGTCGGCTATCGCTGGTCGAAGCAGCTCACGGGAGCGCACGCGGGGCGGGCCCCGGACAACTCGAATCTCATGAACGAGACCGGGATTGGAATCTGCCTCGTGGGGAACTTCGACATAACCAGGCCGACGGCAAACCAGATGGCGATGCTACGCAGCCTCGTTGCCTATCTGCGCGGCTATTGCGGGATCCCCGCGGAGCATGTGCTTCTCCATCGGGATATCCGGGGCACCCGTTGTCCCGGGAAGAACTTCCCGGGGCTGTCGCGGTAGAAACGGCCAGCACCTCAAGGAACCTGGGCCAGCCGGAGTTGACGGGTCACGCCGCCCGGGACGAGCCCGCCGGAGTCTCGTCTGGTTTCAGGCCTTCCCCATGATGCGGAACAACTTGGTGCCACATTCGGGACACTTGCCCTGCATGGCCTTCTTGCCGTTCTTCATTATGACTTCCTGGCCGTCGACCATATCCCGCTTCTCGCGGCACTTGACGCAGTAAGCCTGCATGCGATCACGCCCTCCAATGGGAAACCCTCGTTCGTGAGAACGAGGGCATGATAGATCGGTCCGATTCCCCCTGACAAGGGGAATTCTCGAGCGTGTGCTGGTGCGGGTCTGCCTGAGGGCTACCGGCGGGCAGCCGCGGCGATGGCCGCGCTGTTCTTCGAGAACCGGATCTCCTTCTGGGACGCGTACTCCATGAGCTGCTCCACCATCGACTTGTGGACCAGACCTTCCTCGGCCAGAAGGCGCAGGAAGATCCGTCCCTCGCGGCTGTCGATCGACTTGCTGGCGTGGGTGAAGAAGACGTAGGAGCGCTCTTCCGCCTTGAGGATGCAGTCCACGGCTACTTCGAGAGCGAGACGGTTGTTGATCTCGTCGTAGATGAACTTGTCCCGAAGGGCGCGCTGCTCCCGATCCGCCAGGGGGCTCGCGGCGCTGCCGCACAGGTCGCGACGGTACTTGCGGAGGATCTTGCGGTGATCCCGCTCTTCGGTGCCCATGAGGCGGAAGCGTTGCTTCATGATCGGGTCCACGACCACCTTGGACAGAAACTCGTAGAAGTGGCTCGTAAGAGTCTTCCAGAGAATGGCAGTGTCCAGGATCTTGTGGGTGGTAACCCGTTCTTCGAGCAGCATCGTCATGGGTGCCTCCAAGGCGTTGATCCGGCTCCGGATAGAACCGGCAGTAGTCGAGAGTGTTCGTCTGTGGGGAGAATTCACCCCTTCTGGAACGACTCGTAATTGCAAGTCACGTACCGCTGACGGTGAGACGTGCCTTCCTCTTCGCGAAAAATCCGGGTGGAGCCGGGGTCTGAGAGGAAATTCCGACCGGAATCCTATCGAAAGCCTGATTTATATTTTCCTCGCGGCGTCTTGTCAAGGGGGTGGGGCAAGGAAGAAATCAGGGAAATTGCCCCCTGTGGTTGGGTGAAATGCCGCCTCAGACCGCTGCCAGGACCGGTTTCCGCTCCCGGTGGGAGCCGAACAAGCCGTGGTAGAAGCGAACCCGCTCCTCTCCCGGCTTCCACGAGAAGTAGACGATGTGGCCTTCCTGCTCCCCGTAGGCCTCCACCAGTCCGGATTCCGGATCTCTCAGGTAGAGACCGAGTTCGCCGAGTTCCCCCATGTAGCCCCGGATCTCCTGCACCAGGTCATGGATTTCGGCCGGCAGGTCGAGAATCAGGTCGGCGCGATCGACGTGGTGGGGACGGCCTTCGAGACCCAGCCCCTCGAGTTTCGCTCGAAGCAGCGCGTAGCCGTTTCGGATGTCACCAGTGATCGCGCGGATCAGCGGCAGGGCGCGATCGAGCTCGTCGAGCGTGTAGATCTTGCCGCGCATGGGACACCTCCCGTATTTCTGTCTGTCGGTCAACTGGGGAGCAAAGCTCGTACCGGGAACGTTCCCCGCGGGAAGCTGTCACTGCAAGATGCTTGATGCCAGCTGTTTAGAGTGAGGCGCCCTCTCCCGGCGGGTCGGGAACATCCCGTCGAGCGACAACAATCGGTGTCACCCGGAGGACGGAATGCGCAATTTTGACGAACTCAGGGACCGCGTGATTCGCTTTCGGGACGAACGAGACTGGAAGCAGTTCCATCACCCGAAGGATCTCGCCATCTCCATCACCCTCGAGGCTGCGGAACTGCTGGAGCACTTTCAGTGGCGAAGCCGGGAAGAAGTGGCCACCGACATGCGGGATCCCGCCAGGCGCTCCGCTCTGGCCGATGAGATGGCGGATGTCCTGATCCTGCTCCTCTCCGCCGCCGATGCGGTGGGTGTCGATCTCTACGAGGCGGCGCTCGAGAAGATCGAGAAAAACGCCCGGAAGTACCCCGTGGAGAAGGCCCGCGGAAATGCGCGGAAGTACGATCGCCTGGATGATGAGGAGTGACTCGCGATCCCTACCGGGGGCTCGGGCGAGGGCGCGGGATGCGTCGGCGAGGACCGGAATCGCCCCAGGTGTAGAAGAACCCCATTTCCAGCAGGTCGTCGTCCGCCAGGTCGTCGTGAGGCGGTGGGACATCCACGGGCGGCGGCGGCACCGGGACCGCAACCCGCTCCTCCCCGGGCAGGAGGACATCCGGTTCGAAGCCCTCGGAGAAGGACGCGGGCTCGACAGGCTCCCTGACGGCATAGCCATCGAAGAACGACCCGAAGTTCGAGGCCCGCTCCGGCGCGACGCAGGAGAGCGGCAGCAGGGCCAGCAAGGCTGTCAAAACGGCTCTCGGGACTCTCATCGGACACCACCCGGTCATTGGTATCTTCGGCGGGTCGCCATCCGAAGGGCGGAAGGCGTGGCGCCGAGGACCGCTCCCCTCATTGAACTCTCATCCCGCGAGGATACAAGCGCGAATGGCGAAGCGGATGCTTTCGACCATCCTTGATCTCTGCCTTGCGAGAAGAGGGCTCTTCCTCGTGGGTGTGGTTCTCCTGACCCTCGTCCTGGCCGGCGCGGCCCTGACGCTCGAGTTCACCACCAGTCCCGAGAGCGTGCTCGATTCCAGCTACGAGGAGTTCCAGGGTCTTCGGGATCACGAGAAGGATCTCGGCACTTTCGAACACCGGCTGATCCTCGTGGTTCACACCGCCGATGTCTTCCGGCCCGAGTTCCTGGAGCTGCTCTCGCGGGCCACGGAGAGCGTGAAGGCGGAACCGTCCGTCCTGCGCGTGCGATCCCTCGTTGCCCCGGGTTTCCCCCTGCCGGACCGCGTGAAGGACCCCGACGGCTTTCGCCGGGGCGTCATCGAAAACCCGTTGCTCTCCCCGTTCCTCGTCTCCGCCGACGCGTCCACGGCCGCTCTGTGGGTGGATGTCAGGACTGAGGCCGATGCTTCGGATCGTCGGGAGGAAAGCGTTCGGCGGATCCTGGCCGCGGCCCGCAAGGCCGGCCTCGACCCTCTGGTTTCCGGCGTGCCCGCGGTGCGCATCGCCTACGCCACACACATCCGGGAGGACCTCTTTCTCCTCCCGCCGCTGGTGACCCTGATCCTGCTCGTGCTCCTGACCATCGCCTTCCGGCGACTGGTCCTGGTCATCGTGCCGCTCCTGGTGGTCGGGCTGGCCTCCCTCTGGACGATCGGTGTGCTGGCGCTCACCGGGGGCAGGATCAGCGCCCTGACCTCGATCCTGCCCTCCCTGGTGCTGGTGGTCGGGACCGCGACGGCGATCCACGTCGTGGCCCGCTTCCGCGAGAGTCTCCATCGCGGCCTGTCTTCCCGGGAGGCCGCCCGAGATGCGATGCGGACCATGTTCCTCCCCTGCGGCCTGACCGCGCTCACGACCGCCGTGGGCTTCTCATCGCTCTCGATCGCGCGAATCCACGACGTCCAGCAGTTCGGGCTATACTCCGCGGTGGGCGCACTCTTCGCCTTCCTGCTCGGCGTTCCCCTGACCGGCGTGCTGCTCTCCTTCGGTCGGGAGGCTGCTTCCCGCCCCGGACTCGGTGGCGATCGCGCCCTGAGGGGACTCTCCCGCTGGCTCCTCCGGCGTCCGCTTCTCGCGGTTCTGTCCGGAGTGGCCCTGGCGCTTGCCTCGGCAGGTGGCCTGGCCCGTATCCGGAACGAGACCTTCATGCTGGAGGACGTCCGGAAGGATGCGCCCATTCACCGGGCGACAAAGGCCGTGGACGAACACCTGGGAGGCGTGATCGGCTTCGATGTGGTGATTCGCTCCGAGGAAGGCGTGCTCGAAACAGAAACGCTCGGCTACCTCCGTCACCTCGAGGAGCGTCTGGGTTCGCTGGCGGGGGTCCGGGCGGTGGTGGGGCCGTGGACGCTGCTCGACCAATCGGCGAAGGCCGTGGGCTTCACGGGTTCCACCGAGCAGAGCGCGGCGATGCTGCTCGAGGGCATCCGCACGCTCGGGGGAGCGGACGCGGCGAACGCCATCATCTCGACCGACGGGCGCCTGGCTCGCGTGGTGGTGCGCACCGGCGACGTGGGCAGCGTCCGCTCGCGGGAACTCCGGGAGGCGGCGCGCAAGGTGGCCCTGGTGGGGAAGCCGGCCTCCGTGAATCTCCAGATTGCCGGCTTGACGGTTCTCGCCGAGGAGGTGCTCGGACGGTTGGTCATGGAGATGGCCCGGTCCACCGCGATCGCATTCGTGGTCATCTTCCTCCTCTTGAGCCTGCTCTTTCGGAGCCTTCGGCTCGGGGCGCTCTCCATGGTGCCGAACTTCCTCCCGCTGTTCGTGGCGGGTGGGTTCATGGGATTCGCGGGCATAACCATCCGGTCCTCGATCGCGCTGATCTTCGCGGTGGCGTTGGGGATCGCCGTGGACGACACGATCCACCTGCTCACCCGCTATCGCCGGGAGCGCGAAAGAGGGCGCGGTCCGCGCCCGTCGGTGTTCGCCGCGATCCGGTGGACCGGTCGTCCGGTGGTCCTGACCTCGACCGTGCTTTTCTTCGGCTTCCTGGCCTTCACCCTCTCGGATTTCAAGGCCACCATGCAGTTCGGCCTGATCGCCGCGGTGACGATCGCCTCAGCGCTCGTGGGGGACCTCTTTTTGCTGCCGGGACTGCTGCTCTGCCGCCGGGCGCAGCGGCGCTCTCGGTGCAAGTGACGCACTTATTCCCAGACGAGCACTTACTGCCCGGTGTTCCCCAGGGTCACCCGGTTCTTCCCGCTGAACTTGCTCACGTACATCAGTCGATCCGCACGATCGACCAGCGTGGTGACCGTGTCCGTCTTCAGGGCCACGGTGGCTCCCACCGATGCCGTGGCTCCGAGGACGAAGCCGTCGAGCGTGGCCACGGTCTTCTCGATCAGGACGCGGAAGCGTTCGGCGGTCAGGCGGAGGGCGCCTTCGCCGACGTCGGAGACGACCAGGACGAACTCTTCGCCTCCCCAGCGGCCCACGAAGTCGGAGGCGCGAAGACCGTGCTCCAGGGTCCTGCCGACGGAGCGCAGGAGGAGGTCTCCGGCTTCGTGCCCATAGACATCGTTCACCTTTTTGAACTCGTCGAGGTCGACAAAGAGCACGCCGAAGGGCCAGCCGTAGCGGGCATGCTCGTCGATCTTCCGCTCGAGGATCCGCTCCACCGCGCGACGGTTTCCCACCCCGGTGAGAGGGTCGGTGTGGACGAGGGATTCGAGCTCGCGCAGTCTCTGGAGCGCCGCCACCTGGACGGAGCGATCGCTGAAGCTCTCCATGCCCCCGATGACCCGGCCCGCTTCATCGGCGAGAGGAGCGACATTCAGGACGACCGGGATCCGGTGGCCGTTGGCGTGGCGAAGGAACGCCTCGCGCTGCCCCTTCCAATCGAGGGGCCGCGAGCACTGGAAGTTGCAGCCGCCCTGGCAGAGATCCGCCCCTTCCTGGTCGATGTGAGTGAGGAGAGTGTGGCAGCACTCCCCGATCGCCCGACTCGCGTCGATCCCGGAGATCCGTTCCGCGGCGGAGTTCCAGAAGGTGATCTTGCCCTCGAGGGTCACGAAGAAGACCCCGTCGTTCAAATTGTTCAGAAGGCCCCTGATGCTGGGCGACTCGGTCCACATGGGTAAGTCTCTTTCCTGCAGGACGTTAAAGGCGGTCAAGGAATTGAAAGTTATCCTCAATAGATACTCATCGAGATTCCGAGCCTGCGGACCTTAGGGAAATTCCCGACCTGCCGGGAATGGGCCGAGCTTGCGCCGTCGATCCCGGCGTACTGCTGGAGTATCATCTGGGCATCTGCATCAGAGCGGCTGTTCTCCTCCTCCTCCTCGAGTGCGGTGTTCCGCTCCTGGCCGAGGAGGATCCGCTGGTGGTTCGCGTGAACCGGGCCATCGACCGCAGTGCGGCGAATCTCGTCTCCCGGCAGGCGGAGGACGGGTCCTTCAGCAGGGAGAACAAGGTCCACCCCCTGGGTCGCACCGCGCTCTGTACTTTCGCCCTGCTCCATGCGGGCCATCCCAGGGACCATCCCGCGGTGAGAAAGGCGCTCGCATGCCTCGGGATCTCCGGCGAGTACGGGGGCTGGAAGAAGCCGATCAGCACCTACGAGGCCGGCTGCGTGGTCCTCCTGCATATCGAGAACCTGGAGTACTGCGTCCACTTCCAGGCCCGCCTCTCTGACAAGGAGGGAAAGACCCTCGGTGGCGTGACCGTCAGTACCTCGCCGCGGGGGAGGTAGTGGTGCCGGGGCAGGTCTGACGATCGGTCGGATCGAAGGGGGTTTGTCAGTCTGCGCCTTGCGGCGCGGCCGACACGGCGGTCGGCCCTCCATCCTGCGGTTGAATGCACGGCATGGAGGGCGCCGCGCCGTCGGCGCCTGGTGGATTCAAGGGAAGGGAACGGATCAAGGGGGGACAATCAACCCGCAGTCCCAAGGGGGGCGGTGAAGGGTTCTTGGGCGGGTTGGGAAAGGCCTGGGTCCGCTACCGCGGCACGGGCACCGGGCGCACCGGGTCCCGCGGGGCCTCCTGCACCTTCAGCACTACCCTGACCCCCCGGGCGCCGCCGTTGGCCCTTGACTCTCCATCCTGCATGTAACCCGCCTTCCAGGCAGAGATCTTGTACTCCCCTTCGTCGAGTCCGATGACCCGGAACGTTCCGTCCTCGGCGGCCATGGCGCGGCTCTCGGGGCGGTTTTCTCCACCTTCGGGTCGCGCGAAGAGCGTCCCCTGGCTGATGGGATTGCCTTCCGTGTCGACCACCACCCCCTCGATCGCCACTCCCGGAAGGAGGCGGATTTCCACGTTCTCCGTGCCCGCCGCGACTCCCGAGAGGGTGGTGGAGCGGACGTTGGGAGCCTCTCCGGTTTCGCCGCGCCGCATTCCGGCCCAGGCATTGATCTGGGCGGTGATCGCATAGGCTCCGCGCCCCAGGCCCTTGATCTCGAACTCGCCCTTCTCGTTTGTCTGTGCGCCGCCCTGCCGGTCGTCCTCGCCGCGGGCCCGGATCCAGGTGTCGATGGCCGGCGTGCCGTCCGGGAGTACGACCCGGCCGGAGATGGACAGCCCCTTTGCCAGCCGGACCTGGAGGTTCGTCGTTCCGGCCGCGACGTCCTTGACCTGCTCCTGCACGTATCCCGCGGCGGTGACCGTCAGGGTGTAGCTTCCCGCGGTCAAGCGGTCGATCTCGAAGGACCCGTCCGCGTTCACGCGGCCCCGGTTGCCGGGATTGTACGACGGTTGCTCGCCGGGGTTGGGCTGGCGGCTGACCCAGAGATTCGCCGAGGAAACCGCCTTGCCATCCTCGCCGAGCAGGCGTCCGGAGATCGTGAGTCCCCGCTCGAGGGCGAAGACCTGCCCGCCGGTCACCTGGGCCTCGGCCACGGTGAGATCCTTCTTCACCAGCATCTGGTGCCCCGGAGCCTCCACGCCCACGAGGATCGGGCCGGGCTTCAGGCCGGTGATGGAGAAGCTCCCCTCTCCGTCCGTCATGTGCCCCTCCGCCCGGTTGAGCTGCCAGGTGGGGACCCATTCACGGTCTCGCTCGTTCCGCTTGAAGGAGACCACCTTCACGGTGGCATCGGAGAGCGGCTGGCCGTCGGATCCGAGCACGGTGCCGGAGAGTGTCCCCCCCGTGCCGAGCTTGATCACCACTCCGCTCACCTCCGCCCCGGCCGTGATCGAGAGCTCCTCGGAGAAGCTCTCGACGAACCCCTGCGCCGACGCCGCGAGCTTGACCTTCTCCCCCGCGCTCGCGCCGTCGATACGGAACTCACCGTCGGCGTTGGTGAGCACCGCGGCCGAGGACACGCCCATCATGCGGGTGAGCATCGCCATCTCGTTGCCCGCGCCCGCGAACGTCACCTTGGCGCCCCCCACGGGGCGGTTTTCGGCATCCACCACGATCCCCCGGATGCTGGCGCCCGGCAGCACCGTGAGGTTCTTCGTCACGGCGGTCGCCCCCTTCGGAATGATGACCAGGGGGCCGTCCGCCGGTGCCTCCGAGTTTCCCCGTGTGGGCTGGAACATCTGTCCGAGATTGGCCGGATCGAGGCCCTCCTGGAAGTAGCCGGCGGCCTTCACCAGGAGAAGATGGGAGCCCTCGCCCACGCCGGAGATGCGGTAGGAGCCGTTCTCATCGGTGATCGCCGAGCCGCCGGTGCCCATGCCGACCATGCCGCCCATGGTCCGCAGCGTGACCTCGGCTCGCGCCACGGCCCGACCGGTCGCCGAGTCGGTGACGATCCCCGAAATCTCCGTGCCCTCGGACAGCGTGACATTCTTCTCGAGCGTCTCGCCCGCCTTCAGCTCTCCGAAGCCCCGGCGCATGGAGAACATGTCCGCCTGGGCCGGCCAGGTCGGATAGCCGGCCTTGCGCACCGTGGCGAACTGAACAGGACCGGCATTCAGGTTCTCCATCCGGTAGCGGCCTTCGGCATCGGTGAGGGCCCGTCCGAAGCTTCCGCCGCGGTTGCCCACCGCGATCATGACCTCGGCGCCTTCGACCGGCTCGCCGGCGCTGTCCGAGACCTTGCCGGCCACGGCCGCGTCGCCCCCGAGCACGACATCCACCCGCTTCCCGCTGCCGACCTCGGCCCGCTCCACGATGCTCATGGGATAGCCTTCCGCCGTGACCATGAGACCCACCTGACCGGGGCGCAGGTTGGCGAACAGGAATTGCCCCTGCTCGTCAGTGGTGACCTGCACGGGTCTGAAGTCGAGCTCCTGGAAGGACCGTTGTTCGAAGCGCAAGGTGGTGACCAGTGCGCCGGCCACCGGACTCTCGTCCGGCCTGCGGACCGTGCCCTCCAGTTGGCTGCCCGGGGCGACGACGATCCGGAAAACGTGGTTCGCGGATTCGGGCGAGACGACCGCCCCCGGCAGGAACCCGGGAGCGAAGCCCTCGGCCTCCGCCTCCAGGCGATAGGTCCCCGGCGAAAGCCCCGAGAGCACGAACGAGCCGTCTTCCGCGGTGACGGTTGCCTCGAGCGGGACGCGCTTGCTCCCCAGCGAGGTGATGATGTCGAGGATGTTCAGGTTGGCCTCGCCCGCGGCGGGGCGGTGAGCCGTCACCCGTGCGCCCGGGAGGCGGCGACCGCGGGGATCGACCACCTCGCCCTTCACCAGGAAGGCCTTCTCCAGGTAGAGCGTCCCGAGGTCGTTGATCTTCCCCGGTTCGACGGTGATCCCGCGGAGCATCAGCGTGGCGTAGGGTGCCGGGGCCACGACTCGAATGGTCAACTCGACCTCGGAAGGCGCCTCGCCCGCGAACCGGCCCTGCCGGTCGGTCTCGGTGTAGATGGGCTCGCCGCCCCCCGTGATTTCCACCTCGATGCCCGCAGCCGGTTCCTGGGTGGACAGGATGTGCACCTCGCCGGAGACGGAACCTGGCAGGCCGGCCCGCATGGGCCCGGGTTCGGGAAGAGAGCCGTCCTCGGGTGTTGGTGTCCCGTTCCCTCCCGTCAGGTCCACGTCGGACGGTCGCGTGAGGAGGATGCCGAGCAGCACCGCACCTCCCACCAGGAGGGCCAACAGGAGGACGATCGTCGCGTTCCGGCTCATCTGTATCCCTTTCTGCTCCCGCGGGGCGCCTTCAAGGCAGCCACCATGATACGACGCGACCCCACTGTCATTCGACAATGGGGTCGTATCGTTTCAGCCCTGTTTTCTTCGGACTACGAAACGCCCTTCTCCGCGAGCATCCCGTCGATCAGGTCGGCCATGTCCGGCTTGCCGTCGTACTCGATGCCGTAGCGGGCCCAGACGAACGGCTTGTCGATCTTGATCAGCGAGCCGAGGTCGATCGGCGTGCCGACCACTACGACGTCGGCGTCGGAGTCGTTGATCGAGGCTTCGAGGTCGGCGATCTGCTGGTCGCTGTAACCCATGGCCGGCAGGATCTTCCCGATGCCGGGGTACTTCTCGAAGGTGTCCGCCAGCAATCCCTTCAGGTGCGGGCGAGGGTCGATGATCTCGGCGGCGCCGAAGTGCTCCGCGGCGATGGTGCCCGCGCCGGTCTTCATGCCGCCGTGGGTCACGGTGGGGCCGTCCTCGACGACCAGTACGCGCGCGCCCTTCACCTTCGCCTGCTCCTCCTGGGTGAGGGTGACAGGCATCCGGGCGGTGAGGATCTTCGCGTTCGGATTGAGCTTCGCGACGTTCTCGAGGATCGCGGTCTTCTGCTCCTCGGTGGCGCTGTCGGCCTTCGAGATCATGATGGCGTCGGCGCCGACGAAGTTGTCGCGGCTCGGGAAGTACTTGAGCTCGTCACCGGCGCGCAGCGGGTCGGCCAGGGTGACCCACAGGTCCGGCTTGTAGAACGGCGTGTCGTTGTTGCCGCCGTCCCACAGGATCACGTCGCACTCTTCCTCGGCGCGGCGGAGGATCGCCTCGTAGTCCACGCCGGCGAAGACGATGGAGCCTTCCTTGATGTGCGGCTCGTACTCCTCGCGCTCCTCGATGGTGCACTCGTGGGTGTCGAGGTCCTCGAGGTTCTCGAACCGCTGCACCGCCTGCTTCGTCAAGTCGCCGTAGGGCATCGGGTGCCGGATGGCGGCGGAGCGCAGCCCGCGCTCCTTCAGGGCGGCGAGGACGGTCCGGGAGGCGGCGCTCTTGCCACAGCCGGTCCGGACGGCCACGACCGCGATCACCGGCTTTGTGGACTCCACCATCGTCTTCTGAACGTCGAAGGTGGCGAAGGAGGCCCCGGCTGCTTCGACGAGCTTCCTCTTCTCCTCCACGTAGTCGTTACTGACGTCCGAGTAGGCGAAGACCACGTGGTCCACCTTCCGGTCCCTGATCGTCTCCACGAGTTCCTCTTCCACCACGATGTCGATGCCGTCGGGGTAGAGGGGCCCGGAAAGCGCCGCGGGGAAGCGGCGGTCGTCGATGAAGGGGATCTGCGTGGCCGTGAAAGCCACGACCTCCGAGGATTCGTCTGTCTTGTAGCAGGTGAGGAACGTGTGGAAGTCGCGCCCGCCGGCGCCCATGATGAGGATGCGTCGTCTCGTGCTCATAGGGGTCTCTCTGCTCGCATGGCCAATCGAATCAGGAAAGACTCGATGCTAGCAGATGACCGGGGGCGGCAAAGCTAGTCCCGAGCGTCGATCCTGCCTGTCGGCTACGCCCCGGCGCGGAGAACCCGGCGGCGGCGGACGGTGCGAAACACGCCGAGGACGGCCAGGAAGGAGAGGCCCATCCAGGCGGAGGCCGGGAGGGGGACGATGCCTGTCGGGGGGTTGGGGTCGTCCGGGGTGGCGGAGCCCTGGAAGTCCGTGCCGAACCAGAAGACTACGTCGCTGATGGCGGCGTCCTCCTGGAGTCCGGGGACGCTGATCTGGAATGTGGCCGTCTCGTAGACGTAGGGGTTGTGGCCGGGGTTGCCGGTGACCGAGTCGTTCGCGCCGGAGTAGTCGGTCTCGGGGGCGAGGAAGGGAGCAATGATGCCGTAGTCGGCGTCAGGGTTGAAGTTGAGACGGTAGATGGAGGCCAATTCCCAGGTCGCAGGCGTGTCGAGGTCCTTGAACCCGAGGTATGTCGGGGTTCCGATGGGCCCGGCGTCGTGCTTCCCGGATACGTAGACCGTCTCAGCCGCCCAAGCTGCCCAGAGGCTGCCGGCGGAGAAGCCATCGAGCGAGAACTGGAAGCCGGTGAGCAACTGCGCTGCCCCGTAGGTGAACGGCGTGGTGTTGGTGAGAACCACGGTGACGAGGTTCGTGTTCGAATCGAGGGTGATTTCAGCGGTGCCGGAGACTGTGCTCGACTCACTCAGGCCCGTGGCATCGAAGATCGTCCCCGCCTGGGCAGCCGGTGCCAGCAGCAGGAGGACCGGCAAGAGCAGCCACCTTATGCCCCACGATTGAGCCACGATATGTCTCCTCACCTCAGCCTCGCACGATACAGCCGAATCAAGAATCGACAGGGACCACCCCCGCAGCTAGGTATTGGGGTTCGGGACTCTTACTTTGAGGAAAAATCGGACTCTTCGAAGAGGCGGTGACTTCGCGGGCCGGGTTTCTGACCTAAGATGTTTGTGGAAAACGACTTGCCAGATCTTCCTCGTACGTTTGGAAATGCCGCCCCCAGGCCGTTTTCTCCCATTTCCGGATCCGGCTGCGCCCCACGACGGGGTACCAGATGTGGTCGTGGTAGGTGGCCGAACCCATGATGAAGAACCAGACCAGGGGGGTGCGGAAGAAGAGGCTCTGCAGGAAGTGCAGCGGCCCGAACCAGACGGTCTTGCCGAAGCGGGCGACCATGTTGGCGCCCACGGTGAAGTTCCAGTTCTCACCGCTGATGTCGTCGCCGACGACCTCGATGTCGGCGGGGTCGCCGATGCCCAGGCCCTCTTCGTGGGCCAGCTTGATGTAGCCGATCTGCATCGGGTCGAAGCCCATCATCTTCGCCGCCACCGCGTCGATGGCCACCTGGTCGCCGCTCGCCAGGATCACGTTCTTCTCCTCCGGGAACATGGTCCGGGGGCCCGGCCCACGGCCGGCGGTGGTGCCGTCCATCACCGCGAAGAGCCCGGTGTGGATCTCCTTCTGGATGATCAGAAGGTCCACCAGGGTCTTGTGGATGACATCGTGGGTCCAGTGGCGCTTGCGGTTCAGGAGCCCGCCGAAGGCGTTCTTCATCGCCCCGGTGGTGCGCGTGTAGATGTGACACTTCACCGTCGGCTGGTGGACGATGTTCTTGCCGACGAAGTAGTCGGGGATGGTGAACCCCTCCGGAAAGATCGTGTCGAGGACCTTGAGCGGGCGCTTCGGCTGGTAATGGATCCAGGACATGTCCTCGTCGCGGAAGTTGTAGAGGACCGGCACCTCGTAGGCGTCGAGCACCGGGCGGAGCTTGTTCAGACGCTCCCCCTTCTCGGCGCGGGTGACCACCGTCTCGTTCTGCACGCAGACGAGGTCCTCGTAGCCGTTCCCCCTGAGACCGAGGATGCACCCCTCCATCTGCCACGGTGTGGTGTTGGCGCCGGGGAACATGAGGTGCCAGGAGATGTTGTCCTTCAGGATCGTGGTGGCGCCGGGTTCCAGGCACGCCTTGACGTCCGCCAGCTCGAAGAGACGTTCGTGGTCATCGAGTACACGGTCCGGAGCGGTCCGGAGCACCGCTACTTTCGCCTTGGCCATCGATACCTCCTCCTGGTGCGGACGCCACCCACGATACTCCCCGCCCCAAACCCGCCGGTAGAAGTGGCCGCGCCAACGGGGACCGATAGAATCCGGGTTTGGCCTTTTCAGGTGCTTTTATGAGTGAACAGAGGACAGCGGTGGTCGCCTTCGGCGGCAACGCACTGATCGAGGAAGACGAGCCGGGGCTGCAGACCACCCAGATGGAGCACGCGGCCGAGCTGGCCGCGGTCCTTCTCGGCTTTCTGTCCGAGGGATATCGGTTGCTGCTGGTCCACGGCAACGGCCCGCAGGTGGGAAACTCCCTGATCCGCATGGAGGAGTCGGTGACGAAGGTCCCGGCGCTCTCGCTGGACGCCTGCGTGGCCCAGACCGAGGGATCCATCGGCTTTATCCTCGAACTGGCCCTCCGCAACGCCCTCGCCGCGGCCGGGGACGAGCGCGAGGTGGCGACCCTGCTTACCCCGGTGGAGGTCAGCGCCGACGACCCCCGGATCCAGAACCCCAGCAAGCCCATCGGGCCCTTCTACACCGGCTACCGCGCCGACTACCTGGTCCGGATGTTCGACTGGGACCTGGTGGAGGATGCGGGGCGCGGGTACCGGCGCGTGGTGGCCTCGCCGAAGCCGGTCCGGATCGTCAACGCGGACCTGGTCCGGCTGCTCCTGGAGCGCGCCGCGGTGGTCATCGCCGGCGGCGGCGGTGGGATCCCGGTCACCCGGGTGGACGGGAAGTGGGTCGGGGTCGAGGCGGTCATCGACAAGGACTACACCGCGGCCCTGCTTTCGGAGGCGGTGGACGCGGAGCTCTTCATCATCCTCACCGCGGTGGATCACGTCTCGATCGACTTCGGCAAGGACACCGAGCGCCGACTGGAGCGCATCACCGTGAGCGAGGCCGAGCAGCACCTGGCCGAGGGGCAGTTCCCTCCCGGTTCCATGGGGCCGAAGATCGAGGCCTCGATCGCGTTCTGCCGGAAGAAGGGCGGAAAGGTGCTGATCACCTCCGTGCCGGCACTGGCCGCGGCACTCAAGAACAAGGCCGGGACCCTGATCGTCCCGGACGAAACCAAAGGGACGGACGCATGAAGCACGAAGACTACATCTCCATCGACGACCTCACCGTGGCCGAGGTGGACGAAGTCCTGAAGCTGGCCGCCGAGATGAAGGCCGACCCCACTCGTTTCCGCGGGCACATGGAGGGGAGAACCCTCGCGCTGCTCTTCGAGAAGCCGTCCCTTCGGACCCGGACCACCTTCGAGGTGGCCATGAACAAGATGTCCGGCCACTCGATCTACCTGGCCCCCTCCGACGTGGGGCTGGGCAAGCGCGAATCCACCGCCGACATCGCGAGAAATCTCGAGCGCTGGGTGGACGTCATCACGGCGCGCACTTTCGCCCACCAGACGGTGCTCGACCTGGCGCAGTACGCCGGCGTCCCCGTGATCAACGCCCTGACCGACCTCCTGCACCCCTGCCAGGCCCTGGCGGACTACCTGACCCTGAAGGAGCACCTCGGGGACCTTCGCGGCAAGCGCCTGTGCTACGTGGGCGACGGCAACAACGTGGCCCACTCCCTCATGCTCGGCGGCCCGAAGGTGGGGATGGATGTCACCGTGCTGACGCCCGAGGGCTACGACCCCCGCGAGGACATGCTGGCGAAGGCGAAGGCCGCGGCCGGGGCCGCCGGGACGAAGGTGAACGTGGCCCACGATCTCGACGCCGTCGACGGCGCCGACGCGGTCTACACCGACGTCTGGGCTTCGATGGGCCAGGAGGAGGAGGCCGCCGAGCGCGACCGCCTGTTCCGTCAGTACCAGATCAACGCCGCCCTGATGGCCCGCGCGAAGGAAGGCGCCCTCTTCATGCACTGCCTCCCGGCCCACCGCGGCGACGAGGTCACGGACGAGGTGGCCGACGGCGAGACCTCGGTGATCTTCGACGAGGCGGAAAACCGCCTGTGGACCCAGATGGCGGTGATCTACCTGTTGACGTAGTACGGAAGTACGGAGGCAGACACCTTTTTCCAAACTCTGTTGATCTGTCCCGGAGCAAATTCACCCGTCACTGGAGAAAGGTGTCTGCCTCCGTATGTCATCGTATGTCACTCGAACCGGTACTGCGGATCCGAGCCGTGCTCCTTCACGAACTCCCTCACCCGGTGGTGTTCCTTCCAGTACGGATCCATGCTCGGTGGGTTGGGGAAGGAGCTGAGTGAGTGCCGATCAAACGGCTCCCGGCCGTCGAGCAGGGTGAGGATGGCCCACGTCACGGCGCGATAGATCCCCAGGTTGTAGGGGAAGGTCCACCCGGCGCTGAACTCTCCAGGCTTGCGGGTTCTGTTGAAGTCCTCGACCAGGGGGGGCAGGTCGGCAATCGCCCCGGAGCTGATCCTCGCGGGCTGGCGAGTGTAGGTGAAGTCGTCGATCAGAGGGATCAGGTCGGCGATCGCCCGCGGGTCCCGAAGGTCGGCCAGGGCCCCGATCAGCGTCACCTTCGCCACCGGGTCCTTCTCCCTCCGGAGGAGCAGGGCGATCGGTTTCGCCGCCCGTGTCGCTCCGAGTTCGGCGAGCGAACGGGCGAGCGGCAGGTAGTCCTCGGGGGTCTTCGTCAGCCGTGAGAGGAGTTCCTGCACGGTCGCTTCATCCCCTACCTGGCCGAGGACGCGGATGGCCACGTAGCGCAGGGGCTGATCCTCTGTGTCGAGCAGGCCGTGCATCTTCTTTCGGGTGGCCTCGGTGGGGTGTTCACGCAGGATGCGGGCGAGGGCGCTTCGGCCCGGCTCAGCGGTCGTGAACCGTTCAAGCAGAAGGGGAATCGCCGCCTCTTCGTCGAGAGTCACGAGAGCCTGAGCGGCCACGTCCATGAGGAAGCCGTCTTTCGGGTGGGCCCGCCACACGGCGAGGATCGCCTTGAACGCCCGCCGGTCGCCGAGGAGCCCGAGCCCTTTCGCCGCGTACCCGCGGCAGTTCTCGTCGGAGAGCCCCGCGATCAGGATGGCGTAGGCCTCCTTCCGGCCCAGCCGGCCGAGGGCGACGAACGCGGAGCCGCGCGGCCCCGGGTCCTTCTCCGCCGTGGCCATGGCGACGAGGAGGGGATGGATCCGCTCGTCGTCAAACGTCCAGAGCACCTCGGCGCAGGCGGCGCGGACTCCGGGATCCCGATCCGCCGTCGCCATCGCGAACACCTTCTCGAGGAGTTCCGGCTCGGTGCGACCCTCGACCGCCAGGACGGCATTGATCCGCAGGTAGCTGACGGAACTCTCGAGGTCGCCGAGGAGTTCCTTCACCGGGCGGGTTTCTTCCCCGGCGAGGACGATGCCGCCGAGGAGCAGGATCAGGAGGGCGGATCTCATGTCTCGAGGATAGGCGCTGCCGACGGTCGCGAAGGTCGAAACCCCGTAAAACTGCCCGATGACATTGCCACTTTCGGAACAGCTTACTCGGAGCGTTTCCGATGTAGACAGTATTGGGTGACTGTCTCCGCAGGTCTGGCTTGAGGGGGTCTTGCGATGACTTACCTGCCTGGAACTCGGGGTTTCTGGAAACGCGGAATTGTCCGGCTGCTCGGAGTCCTGTGCCTCGCGGTTTTGACCTGGTTGCTCTGGCCAAACGGCGGGAAGACCGGTCCCATTCCCGTCCCGCCAACGCAGATCGGGGAGCGGCCTCATGCGGCGTGGCCGCCCTTGCCGGGGGTTGTTCACTCGGCTTCCCCCTCGGTTGTTCCGGGGCCATGCAGTGTTCGCGGCAGGGTGATGCACAACCGGAGCCCGGTCGAGGCGACCGTGGAGATTCGCGTTCTGCTTCGCACGAACCTGGACCACAGATCGCTCTTGCTTCCCCCATACTCCAACGAGCCGGTCCTGGCTTCCGTCAGGGCTGGCCCTGACGGGACGTTCCTGTTCACGGGCTTGCCCGCTAACTACTTCGAGGTCACTGGCAGGAGCGATTCGGGTGCGCGGGGATGGGCGCGAGCGCTCTGCTCCGAATCCCGTCCGCAGGAATCCGTGTACCTGGATCTTGCCGGTGGGGGGACGTCTCTGGAGGGCCGAGCCCTCTGGCGGGATGGATCACCCTTTCACGGCTTTGCATTTGCGCAGGTGAACCCATTCAGCCCCGCCCGGATCAACCTGCCTCAAGTTCGAACGGACGAGGAGGGCCGGTTTCTTCTGCCGGGCTTGCCCGAAGGCAAGATCGCACTCTGGTTTCTCGTTCCGAAACGGTTCGCAGTGTGGACCAACGACGTGGAGATTCCCTCCTCCGGAGTGTGCGATTACGTGGTGGATGGTGAGACCGAGGAGTTCTCCGGCACGGTCATCGCGGACGACACCGAGGAGCCCCTTGTGGGAGCCTCCGTCGAGTACAGAGGCGAATCCGCGGACCGAGTACGAACCATCGCCGGCGTGACGGAGTCCGACGCAAACGGACGATTCACCTATCGCTTGCCCAGGTGCGGTGAGCGGTTTCGGGTCAGGATGGCCGGATTCGCAGCCGCATATGTCACGAAGGCGGATGGCCACGAGCTTGTCATTCGCATGAGCAGGCTGGCGACCGCGACCGGACGAGTGGTCAAGCTCGCGGACGGGTCGCCGGTTTCAGGGGTGGCCGTCTTCGCTCGGGGCACCGGGTCGACCCCCATGGCGGTGAGCGATGAGGTCGGGCAATTCGCGCTCAGCTTCGTTGCCGGCGCGAGGAAGGTCTACGCCTTCGGCGGTGGATGGGTCTCCGTCGGGATTATGGGAAAGGGCGCCGGGGGCAAGAGCGCGTCCGCCGTTGCGTACGAGGCCGGTACGACGACGGAGATCAAGTTGGAGGTTGTCCCGGTAGCGAGCGTTGAAGGCGTTCTGCGAGACCGGGCGGGGCTTCCCGAGTGTGGAGTTCCAGTCTTCCTGCAACCCGCCTCGTCGCGGTTGCGATACTGGGGACCGGCGACGAAAGGGGCCGTTACGGAGGCCGATGGCTCGTTTCGATTCGATGCGCTGGTCCCTGGCGTCCCTCACAGGATCGTTGCCGAACCGGTCCCCGGGGTGCCCACGCGTTCGGAGCGATTCAGCGCGAAGTCCGGAGAGACGATCCGGATCGAGCTCGTGAGTTCGGAAGAACGCTGGCTACCGGTGGTCGTCGTGGAGAAGGAAAGCGGCGCACCGATCGAGGGAGCCCGCGTGACCGCGACCCAACCGCAATTCAGCCCTCCCGTGGCGATGACGGGGGCCGACGGGCGGGCGATTGTAGGCCCCCTCGCGCCTGGTTCTGCAACGGTGAAAACCCATCATTCCAGATACACGAGGCCGTCGGCGTTCGGCAGCAGCTCCTCCCCAATCACAATCCCCCACCTCTCGCCGAACCCTGAGGAAGTCCGGATCGAGCTGCCGAAGGGATACTTCGTGAGGGGACGATTCCGGAACTCGGACGGCACCCCGTTCTCGAGTGGTTGGATTGGTCTCTTCCGCGTGGGGGCAGATCCGCGGTCTTCCTTCGGTCTGACCGGCCTTCGGGGGATTGGGGAGGAAGGGGCCTTCGCAGTCGGGCCGGTGCCGCCGGGAGACTACGAGTTGGTGATCCTGAGTTCATCCGAGCGAGACCGGAAGGTCCTCACCCGTCGGCAGGTGTCCGCTGGGGATGAGACCATCGAGTGGACTATCACCCCGGAGGAAGGCGGCTCGGAGCCGGCACCGATGGTGTTCCGCGTTCTCGGGCCTGAGGGCCGGCCGGCATCCGGTGGAATTGCCATCCTTCGCGTTGAACAGCGAGAACCTGCTTTTGCCTGGCTCCGGAATGGCTGCCACGAAGTGATCGGAGCGAAGCCCGGCACCTCAATCTGGATCGAGATTCGGAAGCCCAGCGATCCCGACGACGTTCCACTTTCGGGAGTCGTAGCCGGTCCGTATGAGGTCGGCCCGGGAACCGTGGAGATTCGTCTGTCCTCCGACGACCCCATCGAGGGGAGGGTGATCGGCCCCGACGGAAGGGGAGTTCCAGGCATTGCTGTCGGGGCGATGCCGGTTCTGCCCATGGGCCTGTCCCACATCTTCTCTCGATTCGCGATGCCCTCCGCGAAGACGCAGTCAGATGGCCGGTTCCGGCTCACGGCGGCCGCTGTCGGACAGAACAGCCTCGTTCTCGACCTCCCGACGAGGTACGCGCCTGTTGCGCCGGTCGTCACCGGAGCGGGTGAGAAGCACGTCGTGGTTCGTCTCCTTCCCGGTGTGTCGTGTCGCATACGAGTGATAGACCCGGCCGGCAAGCCCGCCGAGGGTGCACTCGTGTCCGCTGGTTTTTCGGGAAGTCCGTCCACCCTCCGGTGGGCGAGGGTGGACGAGAGCGGAGTGGCGGACCTCGCCGGATTGGATCCGGGCGCCATGTACGAGCTCACCGTCATCCCCCCGCCGGGCCGCGAGGATGTGACCCATCTCATTTTCACCGATTGGCGCCCGGTCAATGAGGAGCTCGCTCTCCCGCAGGGTCAGCTTGTCACCGGTCTGGTCTGTGACGCGAATGGTCTGGTGCCAAACGCGACCGTCTACTGGCAGGATGCTCGAGAGCAATGGCGCGAGCTCCGCAGTGGCACCGATGGACGGTTCCGACTAACCGTGCTGGCCGGGAGCCGCGTCATCCTGGTCGCGGCAGAGCCCGGCTTCCTGAGGCATCTGGGAGGCCGGCCGGTGACGACGAGAGCCGGGACGAGGGAGGTCCGCCTGTCCCTGAAGTAGAGTACGGTGGTACGGAGGCAGACACCTTTCTCCAGTGACTGTGTTTCTGACCCGTAGCAAATGCGACAGTTCCCTGTGAGGGGCGTCTGCCTCTGTTTACTGGTACCCTCCGCACCGCACCACACCACGAATCGGTGCCCGGTTCGCCGAGGGAGATCCACATGCGGCTCAGTTCACTGCCAAACTACAAACGCAACGCGAGCCGATTCACCCGCATTCTCGGGGTCCTCGCGAAGTACGGCCTTGCGGGCTGGCTGGGGAAGAGCGATCCCGAGTTCCTGAAGAAGCTCTTCAAGTCCAGCGAGGGGGAGGTCATCTCCGGACTCGGTGGGGGCGAGCGGATTCGCCTCGCGGCCACGGAGCTGGGCCCTACCTTCATCAAGCTGGGCCAGATTCTGAGCACCCGCTCGGACCTGGTGGGGCCCGACGTCTCGGGTGAGCTCGAGAAGCTCCAGAGCGACGTCCCCGCCGACCCCGAGGAGGTGGTCCGGGAGCGGATCCGGGAGGAGCTCGGCGCGGAGCCGGAGGAGCTCTTCGCCGCCATCGACTACAACCCGCTCGGATCGGCCTCCATCGGGCAGGTCCACAGCGCCACGCTGAAGGACGGGCGGCAGGTCGTCATCAAGGTCCAGCACCCGGACATCGAGCAGCGGATTCGGGAGGACCTGGACATCCTCGAGGGCATGGCGGGTATCGCCGAAGAGTTCGCGAAGGAGCTCAGAAACGTCAACCCGCGCGCCACCGTCCGGGAATTCCGCAAGATCCTGCTTCGGGAACTCGACTACCGGCGGGAGCTCCAGAACCTGACGGAATTCGCCCGGAACTTCGCGAAGCAGGACGAGGTCCACTTCCCCGTCCCGGTGCCGGAGGTTTCGACGGCGCGGATCCTGACCATGGAGCGGCTCCACGGAACCGGTTTCAAGGACCTGGAGGGCCTCGACGCGGCGAACGTGGATCGCCGGGAGCTGGCCCTCACGGGGGCCAATGTCTATCTGGACATGATCTTCCGGGACGGCTTCTATCACGCCGATCCGCACCCCGGGAACCTCCTCGTCCTCGAGGACGGCACCCTCGGTATGCTCGACTGCGGCATGACCGGTCGAGTCGACCAGCGGACCATGGAGGAGCTGAGTTCCCTGGTCATCGCCGCCGTGAGTCAGGACGCGGACGATCTCGTCTACTACGTTTCCCGGCTGGGATCCCTGCCCCCGGACCTCGATCGGGAGCAACTGGTGACCGACCTCGGGGAGTTTCTCGGAGAGTACGCGAAGAACTCGCTCGAGTCTCTCGACGTGGGCGCCGCCATCGAGGACGGCGTCGCCATCATCCGCAACCACGGGATCCGACTGCGCCCCGGCATCTCCCTCCTGCTCAAGGTGCTGGTGATGCTCGAAGGGACGAGCCGCCTCCTCGACCGCGATTTCAGCATGGCGGAGGTCCTCGAGCCCTTCGTCAAGAAGCTCATCCGGAGACGGCTCTCGCCGAAGGAGAACCTGAAGCGGATGGTCAAGATGGCGAAGGACTGGGACCGCCTGGTCCGCGGCTTCCCGCGCCACGCCAACCAGATCCTCGAGCGGGTGGACCAGGGCCAGTTCCGCGTCAACCTCGAGCACCAGCGTCTCGACACCGCCACCAATCGCCTGGTGCTCGGCATGCTCGCCGCGGCCCTCTTCATCGGATCGGCGATGATCCTCGCGGCGGAGGTGGTGCCGCTCGTTTTCGGCGTCTCCCTCTTCGGCGTCCTGGGATCCACGGCCGCCATCGCCCTGGGGGTCATCCTGCTGCGCGCGATCCACAACTCGAACGACTTGAACTGAGTACGGAGGCAGACACCTTTTTCCAGAGTTCGTGATTCCGAGCCGGAGCAAAATCCACAGAGTCTGGAAAAAGGTGTCTGCCTCCGTATTGCTAGAACGTGAAGTCGGTGCCGACGCCGGCCTCCTCCGCCTTGCGGTAGACGTGCTGCGCCACCGAGATGTCCTGGATGGCCAGGCCGACGCTCTTCACCAGGGTGATCTCCTCGGCGTTCTCGCGGCCCGGGATCTTGCCGGTGATGACCTCGCCGAGCGATCCGTGGACCTGGTTGAAGCTCCAGGCGCCCTCCTTCTCCGGGATCAGGAAATCGCCCGCCTCCGCCCGGCAGGCGGCGGTCAGGTCGCAGACGATCTTGGCCCGGACCACGGTGTCGGTATCCAGCTCGCGCATCCCCGGCGCGTGCGATCCGGTGGCGTTGATGTGGGTGCCGGGCTTGAACCACTCGCCCTTGACGATCGGCTCCGCCGCGCTGGTGATCAACGTAACCACGTCCGCCTCGGCAACCGCGGCCGCCGGGTCGTCCGCGAACACGATCTCACCGGTCACCACGCCCTTGAGCGAGGCCTTGAACTGCTCCTTCTTCTCGATCGGATCGAGCGAAGTGAGGATCAGCTTCTCGATGGGCCGGGCGCAGGCCACCGCCCAGGCGTGGGTCCGGGCCATGCCGCCGGTGCCGAACATGGTGTGGACCTTCGCGTCCTCGCGCGCCAGGAACCGGGTGCCCAGGCCGGCCACGCCGCCCGTGCGCATCCCGGTGAGGAAGCCGCCGTCCATGACCGCGAGTGGAGCGCCGGTGCGCTCATCCAGGATGAGGATCGTCCCCAGCACGGTCGGCAGGTCGTACTTCGCGGGGTTGTCCTTGTACACCGTGACCACCTTCGCCCCGAGCGCGCCCATGCCCTTCAGGAAGGCGGGCATGAAGAGGGAGAGGCCGCCGTGCTCCGGCGCGGTGATGGCCGTGCGCTGGGGAAGCACGGCGCGATCGCTGGCCAGGTCGGCGAAGGCCTGCTCCAGAATGTCGATCGTGTCCTTCATGGTGAGGACCGCCATGACGTCGTCGCGGGAAAGAAGCCTGGTCATCGGTGTCTCCTCTTTGCGATCAGTGGTACTCGTGTGTCCCCAGCAGCACCGGCAGGCCGGTCTTGCCGTTGAGGATCGCCGCGAACTCCTCCGCCGTCCCGTAGGGGCAGCCCGGCTTCGCGTTCACCAGGCAGCTGCTCAGGCGGATCTCGTCCGGCCGGACCTCGGAGAGCTTCATCGTCATGCCCACGTTCGGGGCGAGGCTTCTGCCGGGACACTCGCAGCGGACGAATCCGACCACCTGCGCCGGCTCGTCGAATTTCCCTTCCCCCATCGCCGCGGCCTTCAGGCACCGCCACTCTCCGGGACAGCCGTAGCCGCTGTCCATGTAAGCGCCGCAGCCCACCACCATGACTTTCTTCACAACCGGATCTCCTCTCGGCGTGTGCGGTTCCCCATTGTTCCACATCTCAGGCCCGGGCCGACACCGTGAAGCACCGCACAAATCGAAGATCCTGGTTCGAACACGCGCAACGTACTCCGGGGATTCACCCTTCGCCCGGTAGAATGCCAATTCGAGCCCCACCAGGAGGAGTCGCCCCATGGAGCTGAGGTACGGAACCAACCCCCACCAGTCGTTCGCCGCGGCCGAGCCGCTCGACCCCGACCACATCCCGTTCACCCTCAGAAACGGCGCGCCATCCCTGATCAACCTGCTCGACGCCCTGAACGCCTGGCAACTGGCGCGCGAGGTGGGGGCGGCCCTGAGCCTCCCGGCGGCGGCGAGCTTCAAGCACGTCTCCCCGGCGGGCGCGGCCGTGGCGACCCCGCTGACCCCGGAACTCGAGTTGGCCTACGAGGTGGGGGGGAAGGAACTGAGCCCCATGGCCACGGCGTACCTCCGGGCGCGCGGTGCGGACCCGAAGAGCTCCTTCGGCGATTTTGTGGCGCTCTCCGAACCCCTCGATCTCGGCACCGCGAAGATCCTGAAGACGGTGGTCTCCGACGGCCTGATCGCCCCCGGTTTCGAGGAGGGTGCACTCGAGATCGTGGCCGGCAAGAAGAAGGGGAGTTACCTCGTTTTCGAGGCCGATCCCGACTTCCAGCCGCCGGCGCGGGAGGCGCGCGAAGTCTACGGGATGCGGATCACCCAGGACCGCAACAACCGCCCGGTGACCCCCGTCGACGTGGCCCAGGCGGTCTGCGGGGAGCTCGACGACGCCACGCGGCGCGATCTGCTCCTGGGGCTCATCACCATGAAGTACACCCAGAGCAACTCCGTCGGCTTCGCCATGGGCGGGCAGATGATCGGCATCGGCGCGGGCCAGCAGTCCCGCATCGACTGCACGGCCCTGGCCGGCCGGAAGGCCGATGTCTGGCACCTGAGGCAACACCCGAAGATCCTCGGGCTCCCCTTCGGGAAGGGTGTCAAGAAGCAGGCCCGCATCAACTGGCGCGTGCGGGTAATCGAGGGCAACCTGACTCCCTTTGAAGAGCGTGACCTCAAGGCCGATCTGGCCGGCCCGTTCATTCCGCTGACCGAATCCGAGAAGACCGAGTGGCTGGCGAATGTGACCGGCGTCTCCATGGTTTCGGACGGGTTCATCCCCTTTCGGGACAACATCGATCACGCCTCACGGCACGGCGTCTCGGCCATCGCCCAGCCCGGTGGGTCCATGCGCGACGACGAGGTTCTGACCGCCTGCCGCGAGCACGGGATCACGATGGTCTTCACGGGGCTTCGGCTGTTCCACCACTGATCGCGGGGGTCGCGGCGGGATCGGAAAGGGCACGGTCGATCCGACCGATCGCCTCGTCGATCTCCCCGACGTTCTCGAAGCCGATGACCAGGGAGTCGAGAAGGTTGCATTGCACGGCGAACCGGATGGACTCCTCCCGCTCCTCGGCCCGCTTGAAGTGGCCGTCTCCGATCAGCTTCATCCCGATCATCCCCCGGCCGGTTTCGCGCTGGGCCCGGATCTCTTTGAGCGCCGGCTCCCGGTCCCCCGGCTCATTCCACTTCCCGATGGCACCGTCCATGTGCCGACCGGTGTGGTTGATCCGGACCATGTGCACGTCCACCCAGTCCACCCCGGTCGCCCTCGCCAGAGCCGGCAGGCCGTGGCAGGAGACGCCCTTCGCTCGAATGAGCCCCTCCTCCTTCGCCTTATCGAAAGCGTCCATCAGGGGGCGCAGGTCCTCGGGCCAGGAGGGCTTCGTCGCGCAGTGGATCAGGAGGCCGTCGAGGTAGTCCGTCCCGAGTTCCCTCAGGTATCGCCGCAGGACCTTCATCGGCTTTCGCGGGAGTCCCGGCATCTTCGTGAGGAGGAAGTACCGCTCTCGCGGCACGCCCTTCAGCGCCCGCCGGAGCCAGCGGTGGGTCCGGTACTCCTCGGCGGTGTCGAAGAACGTGACGCCCCGATCGAGCGCCGCGCCCACCAGGCGGTTGAAACCCCTGCGCCCCAGCTTGCGCTGGATCCGACCATCCTTGCTCCCGGTGCCGAAGCCCAGGCGGCTGACCCGAAGGCCGGTGTTTCCGAGCGCCACGAGATCGGTCGCGGTCATGCCGGCAGGTCCTCCATCTTCCGGACCAGCTCGAACTGTGCCCGCGCGCGGTCGAGGTTCTGGGCGGACCGGTGGACGCGGAAGTAGGTGTCGCCCTGAAGATGGTCCGTGAGGAATCGCATCCCCAGTTCGAAAGCGATCAGGCGGCCCGAAATCGGCATGAATTCGACCTCGGCGGGCGTCAGGAAGTCGCCCATCTCGGCGGTGTAGCCCTCGGCCAGCGCTTCGTAGATCTCCGGGCGGAAGACGACTTTCCCGAGGTCTCTCTCTTCAGCGGCGGCCCGACTCATGGCGCCGCGAACCAAATCCCCGAAGTCGTAGAGCGAGAGGCCCGGCATGACCGTGTCGAGGTCGATGACGCAGATCCCCTCCCCGGTGCCGTCATCGAGGAGGACGTTGTTCATTTTCGTGTCGTTGTGGATCACGCGCTCCGGCATGGCCCCGGCGGCGAAGGCGTCGAGCAGGATCGGGCAGAACCCCTCGCGCTCCCGGGCGAAGGCGATCTCCGCCCCGGCCTCCCGGGCGCGGCCGACCCGGTCCCTGGCGACCGCGGCGAAGAGCGCGGCGAAGCGGGCCGGGGTGTCGTGGAAACCGGGAATCGTTTCGGTGAGGCGCGGCCCCGGGAGGTCGAGCAGGTGCCGCTGGAACCGTCCGAACGCCCGCGCCCCCGCCGCGGCCTGCGCCGGCGTCTTCACCACGTCGATCGTGTGTGCATCCTCGATGAAGGGGAAGACGCGCCAGGTGTTGCCCAAAGCGTCCCGGTGAAAGACGTCTCCCTCACGCGTGGGCACCAGCGCGAGAGTCCGCCGGGGGAGGTCGGTGGCGCCCTCCGCCGCGAGGCGCCCCGCCACGTGTGCGGTCACGCGCCGCAGGTTCTCCATCACCGCGAGGGTATCGGGGAAGACGTGGTGGTTGATGCGCTGCAGGAGATACCGACGGGGAACCTTCGCCTCCTCGACCGTGACCACGTAGGAGTCGTTGATGTGTCCGCTGCCGAAGGACTCGGCGCGAAGGAACCTCCCGGAGCAGGCGAAGGCCCGAATGATCACCCGGAGGTCCGTCATCGGGCTACCTGAGCCGCCCCCGAAGCGTCAGGACGCTGACCAGAGCGCCCAGGTCGTAGAGTTCGAACACCACCTTGAAGTCCCCCGGACTGTCGGGGTCCTCCGCCACCGGCGTCACCGTGCCCTCGACCAGGGTGGGCTTCACGAACAGGTGGGTCCGGAGCCGGTAGAAACCATCCACGATGGGCTCCGGCTCTCCGCCGGGCACCGTGGGCCGGAAGGTGAAGGCCAGGGTTTCGCCGAGATAGTCTCGCTTGAGCTCCCAGGGGGGGTAGGACTCCTCGTGCTCCATGACCACCTGGACTCCCTCACCCTCCTCCGTGCGCGTGTAGGTCTCGAATTCGACCCGGCGATAGGTGGGTTGCTTTCCGGGCTGCTGCCACTTTACCTGGACGACAACCGGGGAGATGCAGGAGGACAGGAGGCCGAGCAGGAGGAGTGGGAGAGTCTTCACTTTCATGCCGGCACTATACGATGCCCCCGGGGGCTCGCTCAACTCATGGCGTGGACTCGCGTTGTCGGCACGGATGCCCGGGTTGAGATTTCCGGTACGGCTCCACCGCCGGGCTTCCGATAGAAGGGGCACCCACCAAGGAGACCAAGGACATGAACTTCCCGAAGTGCTCTCTGTGCCTCATCGTCGGTCTGAGCCTGCTCGCTTCCTGTGGCGGTGAAGGGGGCGCCGGGGGCGTGGACCCCGCCAGCCCGGAAGGAGCCTTCAGAGCCTACCGGCAGGCGATCCGGGACGGGGAACTCGACGACCTGAAGGCGGTGCTCGCCGCCGATGCCCTCACTGGGCTCGAGAGCGTGAGTCCCGACGCGGTGATCCCGATGCTCCAGTCCTTCCTGCCCACCGGGGAAGAGGTGGGGGCGACCGAGATCGACGGGGATTCTGCCACGGTCCACCTGACGGCGGTCAACGAAGAGCAGAAGGTCTCCGGCAGCGTCAGCTTCGTGAAGGAAGACGGGCAATGGAAGGTGAAGAAGGAGCATTGGGACATGACCCGGCAGTTCGATGCCCCGGAGGAGGATCCCGAGGCCGCCCTGGACGAGACTCCCGACGGGGAGTGGCGCCTGGATTGCCACGAGCAGCCGATTCCCGACCGCCCGGCCTCCGGCCGCACCAACGGGAAGCCGTTCACCGTGAAATTCGCCCGGATCCAGAACAGCATCCTCACCCTGACCGACGGCGATCTCTTCGATTGGGATGGCGAGTTCCTGATCTTCTTCTTCCTCCCCGACGACGGCCCCGGTCTGGCCGGGCGCACGATCAGCATGGGCAAGAAGCAGAGCTTCACCGACGAGGTCCGGGCCCATGTGCACTACAACTTCCGCATCGCCGAGCACGAGACCGACGGAGAGGCCAAGGCCGATGGCTTCAGCATGAAGATCGAGTTCGGAAAAGTGAAAGACGGCAAGCTTCCCGGACGGCTCTACCTCTCCTTCCCGGATGAGAAGAAGAGCTTCGTGGCGGGCTCTTTCGAGGCCGTTCTTACGGAGTAGGGTTCCCCCGGGGGGAGCCAGACGTTAACCTCCGTCGAAGGGACCATCCCATCGGGAGGAGCGCGCGAGTTCTTGAACGGCCCCGGCACCGACACCCGGCTTCGACTTGCGGGGATCTCGATCCTCGCGCTCCTGCTCCTCGGGACCTTCGCGCCCCGCAGCGCCTGGTACGACTTCTCCTTCGGTCTCGAGGCCTGGCGCGACCTTCCCCGGGCCGCTCTGGCGGCCGCCTCGTTCGTGCTGCTCGCGCTCCTCCTTCTGCCCCGCTTGGCGGATCGGATCGCCCTCGAGCTCGGCAGTCTGGCCCGTTTTGTCCCCGGCCGCCTCGGGCTCCTGCTGCTCCTCGGCGCCTTGACCGCGGCCTTCCTCCTCCTGACGAACCGCCGCATCTCCGGAGACGCGATGAGCATCGTGCTGCTCGTGGCCGAAGGGAAGCCGTATCCGTCGAACGCCCTGACGAGCTATTGCCAGATGCTGCTCGCCGGGCTTCCCGGCTTGGACGCGCGGGAGGGTGTCAGGCTCTTTTCGGTGGTCTCGGGGGTGGTCTTCGCTCTCGCCGCGGTGGGCATGGCGAGGACGCTGTTCACCGATCGCGCCCGGCGGGCGGGCCTCGCGGCGCTGCTCCTCAGCTCGGGCGCCGGCGTGCTGTTCTTCGGAACCCTCGAGGTCTACGCGCCACTCGCGGCGGGCACGGCGGTGTATCTCTACGCCGGGATCCGGCACTTGAAACAGGGCGGATCGCTGTGGTTTCCGGCCCTGGCGCTCGGCGTCACCTTCTGCCTCCACGGCTCCGCCGGGCTCCTCCTGCCTTCCCTCGTGCTCCTGGCCAACGAAGGACGGATCCGGCCGTTTCGGATCAAGCGCAGCCTGGTCGCGGCGGCGGGTTTCCTCCTCCCCGTGGCGGCCACCTTCGCCGGGCTCTTCTTTCTCTCCTGGGGCGGCCACCCACCCGGTGCCGCCCCCGACCGCGTCGGCAACTTCCTCGGCGCCCTCGGGCAGGGGCCGCTGCTCCCCTTCGTCAAGACCACGGCGAACCTGCCGTACCGCTACGCCCTCTTCGACCTCGACCACCTCGTCGGCGTCCTGAATCTGGTCTTCCTGTCGGCGCCGGTGGGCGTCCTGCTCCTGCTCCTCGGCCGCCGCCAGACCCGCGACCCGCTCTTCCGGTTTCTGCTGGTCGCCGCCGGCTTCCTCGTCCTCTTCCCCGTCTTCTGGAACATCAGCTTCCCCCTTCGGCGGGACTGGGACCTCTTTGTCAACATGGGCGTCCCGCTGACGCTGCTCGGTGGGCTCCTGTTCTTCGGAGAAGAGCGGCGGCCGGGCCGGATTCTGACGGTGGTCGCCGTTTCCCTCTTCACCTTCGTCCCCTTTGTCGTCGCGAACGCCCGGGCTCCCCTCGGCACCTACGCCGCCGACGTGGCCATGGCGTTCGGGTTGCTCCCGGAGAGCGGTGAGCGAAACCGCATGGCCGGGGAGAAGTGGGAGCGGCTGGCGAGGGAGCAGGCTCTGCCGGAGCAGGCCATTCACGAGGCCGCGGTCGAGCTGATGGAGCAGGGTAAGATGCCGGAGGCCGAGGACCTTGTGCGCGACGGCGTGTCCCGATACCCCGAGAGCCCCCTCCTCATCGCACACTTCGGGATGCTCCGCATGCACTTCAGCGACGACAAGAGGGCTCGGGAGCTCTTCTGGCAGGCGGTGCGGGAAGAGCCGTACATGCTGATCGCCTGGCTGAATCTCGCGGCCCTGGCGCGGAAGACCGGCGACAACGAGGAGGCCGTCCGGATCCTGGAGCGCGGGATCCGCATTGCGAGCCGTGACGACCGGGCCGCGGCGGCCTACGACCTCCTCGGCCGCACCCTCCTGGATCTCGGGGAGCGCCGGAGAGCCCGGGAGGCGTACGCTCTGGCGGAGAGCCGCGAGGGGGGCGGGCGGTGAACTTCCGCCACGCGGGTCCGTTCTTCGAGTCATGACGGCCCGGTACCTGCGCCCGGTTCTCGCCGCGATCGTGTCCGCGGCCCTCCTCCTCGTCGTGGCGCGATTCATCGGCTCGGACCGGGATCCGCATTCTCCGGTCCGGGAGATGCCGGAAGTCGGGGACCCGCCCGGCCCCGCGCCGATCCCGGACGCCGTCCCCGAGGCGCCATCCACCGAGCAGGATCCCGCCCCCGCCGGTCCGCAGCCGACGGAGGGCGCTCTCACCCTCGAACTCCTCGGCAACGGCGAGCTCCAGATCTCCGGGCAGGCGGTGAGAGCGGACGATCTCATTCCACAGCTGGCGTTTCTGGCGGATGAGGATCGCGACACAACTACCTGGAACCGGGTTTCCCGACGGGAGCTGATCCTCCGCGCGCCGGAGGGCAGCCGCTGGGCGTCGGTCCGCCGGATCCTGCTGGCCGCCTTCCACCCCTCGGTACGGATCTACCGCGTCTATCTGGCGACTCCGGACGGCCCGCCCATCGCCGTTTCGGTGGGGTCGGACTGGGTGGCGGCCGAGGAGAGCGAGAGGATGCACCTTGTCCACATCGGCGTCCACATCTCGGTCGAACTCCGGCGCGCTCCGGGAGAGGCGGACACGAGAGTCCGGCTGCTCGACCTGGATCTCGGAACCGGGGCGGCGGCAGCGGCTGCGCTCCGGGCGAAGTGCGCCGGGATCCACTCTGCCCCGGGCAACTCCGACTACCCCGCCGAGTTGGATGCTTCGGGAGACGCGCCCTTTGAGGAAGTGCTCTCTACCCTGCAGATCCTGTGGAGTGTGGGCCTTCCGAGGGTCCGCCTGCGTTGCCTGATGCCCGCAGGTGCATCATGGCCCATCGGTACCGACGGATGGAACCTCGAGGAGGACGCGGGTCGCCTGTCCAAAGAGGAGCGGATCGAGTTTCTTCTGGATCAACTGTGGTCGAAATCCGGTCTCGCCGCCGACACGGCGGGTTTTCTCATCAGGGAGGCCGGCGCGGCTGTCCTGCCCC
>SWCD01003599.1_pt1 | contig 36974 bp, 34 predicted proteins | sample 4693011 | NCBI WGS metagenome assembly SWCD01 (sample SAMN10267278, study PRJNA491770) | bioreactor metagenome | isolation source: DHS bioreactor inoculated with marine | place: Japan: Omine Ridge, Nankai Trough
GGGGGCCTCGTTCCTTAGCCAGAACGAGGGCAAGCAATCAATGGCGCTGGATCTGAAATCCGACGCGGGCCGCCAGATCTTCCACCGGTTGGTCAAGACCGCCGACATCGTGACCGAGAACTTCCGTCCCGGCGTGGCCGACCGTCTGGGCGTGGGCTTCGAGGCCTGCTTCGCCACCAACCCCGACATCCTCTTTTGCAGCCTGTCGGGGTACGGCGACAGCGGCCCGCTGGCCGGAACGCCCGCCTATGATCACATCCTGCAAGGGATCTCGGGGATGATGGCGATGACCGGTACGCCCGAAAGCGGGCCGATGCGGGTGGGCTTTCCGATCGTGGATTACGTGGCGGGCCAGACGATGGTGGCGGCGCTACTGTCGGCCCTTCTGGGGCGCGAGCGGGCCGAGACGCGCGGACATCACATCACCATCTCGATGCTGGACGCGATCCTTGGGTTCATGGGGCCCTACGCCATCAACCATGCCACCACGGGCGCCCTGCGCGGGCTGGAGGGCAACGGCGCCTTCTCGGACTCTCCGTTCTCGGGGCGGTTCGACACCGCCGAGGGGCAGCTTGTCGTCACCGCCAACACCCCGGCGCAGGCGGTGCGGATGGCGCAGGCCTTGGGCCAGCCCGATCTGGCCGAGAACGCGGACGGAGACGCCGTCGCCCGCGCCCTGCGCCGCATTCTGCTGGGCGACAGCGCCGAGGCTTGGGAAACCCGGCTGGGCAAGGCCGGCGTGCCCGCCGCAAGGGTCCGCAGCCTTGCCGAGATACTGGCCCATCCGCAGATGCAGCACAGCGATCTGATGCGCCGGGTCGACGTGCCGGAACTGGACACCGCCGTCAGCGTGCCGGGGCTAGCCTTTGCCCAAAGCCTCTGGCAGGTGCCGCCGCTGGCCAGCCCGCCGACGATGGGGCGCGACACCACGCAGGTGCTTAGCGGATTGGGCTACAGCCCCGACCAGATCGCGGCGCTGCGCGATGACCGGACGGTGGGCTGAGCGTGCGGCAGGGCCCCGCCACGACAGCTGAGTGTTGCATTGGCCGGTCGAACGCGCTCTATCCATGCACAGGTTTTGGCGCGGCCCCCGGATACGGTTTCAAGGAGGAGACGACATGAAGAAAATCTATGACAGCGCGGCAGAGGCCCTTGACGGGCTGCTGAGCGACGGGATGTTCATCGCCGCCGGCGGCTTCGGCCTGTGCGGCATCCCCGAGAACCTGATCGCGGCGATCCGCGACGCGGGCACCAAGGATCTGACCGTGGCCTCCAACAACGCGGGTGTCGATGATTTCGGGCTGGGCGTGCTGCTGCAGACCCGTCAGGTCAAGAAGATGATCAGCTCTTACGTGGGCGAAAACGCCGAGTTCATGCGCCAGTATCTGTCGGGCGAGCTGGAGCTTGAATTCAACCCCCAAGGCACTCTGGCCGAGCGTATGCGCGCCGGCGGCGCGGGCATCCCCGGTTTCTATACCAAGACCGGCGTCGGCACCCAGATCGCCGAGGGCAAGGAACACAAGGACTTCGACGGCGAGACCTATATTCTGGAGCGCGGCATCGTGGCCGATCTGTCCATCGTCAAGGCCTGGAGGGCCGACGAGACCGGCAATCTGGTGTTCCGCAAGGCCGCGCGCAACTTCAACCCGCCGGCAGCCATGAGCGGCCGCGTCTGCGTGGCCGAGGTCGAAGAGATCGTGCCCACGGGCAGCCTTGACCCCGACAACATCCATCTACCCGGCATCTACGTCCACCGCCTGATCAAGGGCGATCACGAAAAGCGCATCGAACAGCGCACCATCCGCGCGGCTTAAAGGAGAGATCACCATGGCATGGGACCGCAACCAGATGGCCGCCCGCGCGGCGCAGGAACTTGAAGACGGCATGTATGTGAACCTTGGCATCGGCATTCCGACCCTTGTTTCCAACTACATACCGGACGGAATTGATGTAACGCTTCAATCCGAAAACGGCATCCTTGGCATGGGCCCGTTCCCCACCGAGGACGAGATTGACCCAGATCTGATCAACGCCGGCAAGCAGACCATCACCGAGATGGACCGCACCAGCTATTTCGACAGTGCGATGTCCTTCGGCATGATCCGCGGCGGCAAGATCGCGATGGCGATCCTTGGCGCGATGGAAGTCAGTGAAAAGGGCGATCTGGCCAACTGGATGATCCCCGGCAAACTGGTCAAGGGCATGGGCGGCGCGATGGATCTGGTGGCCGGCGTGGGCCGGGTCATTGTGGTGATGGACCACACCAGTAAACACGGCGATTCCAAGCTGTTGCGCGAGTGCACCCTGCCGTTGACCGGCACCGGGGTTGTGCATCGGGTCATCACCAATCTGGGAGTTCTGGACGTGGTCGAGGGCGGTCTGAAAATCGTCGAATGCGCCGATGGCGTGACCGAGGACGAGCTGCGCGCCGCGACCGAAGCTACCATCGTCTGAACGGGCACCCCCGGGCCCTGGACCGGCTTCGGGGGTGGCTTTGCCAATCCGGCAAGGCGTCATTCACAGATTCTCAAGATTTCCCGGCGTATCGTTCAATACTGGGGCGTTATGGCCGCGTTTCGCCCCGCGATCACGTCTCGCCGGGCGTCACCTCGTCAGGGCCGGGGCCGCGCCCGGCTTCTTCCTCGGCTGTCAGGGACGACAGCTTGCGCAGATGCGCCGTCATCAGCGTGCGCACCCGGATGCTGTCGCGGTTGGTCAGCGCACGGGCGATGGCGTCATGCTCGTCGACGGCGCGTCGCCACAGATGCGGGGTCGGATTGGCCTGATACCGCGCCCGCTGCACGCGATACGCCAGAATCTCGTGCGAGCGGATCAGCGTCTCGTTGTGGCAGGCCCGCAGGATCGCCTTGTGGATGGTCTGGTTGATGGTGAAATAGGTCCGCCTGTCCCCGGCCTCGAAACTGTCGCGCAGGGCGGCGGTATGACGGGCGATCTCGGCGATCTCGTCGTCGCTGGCGGCGGCGCAGGCAAGCTCTCCGGCCAGCCCTTCAAGGGTCGAGAGCACCAGAAAGATCTCTTCTCGTTCGGCATCGCTTTGCTGCGAGATGATGGCGCCACGGTTGGGGATCAGGTCCAGCAACCCCTCGGAGGCCAGCACTTTCAGCGCCTCGCGCAGCGGCGTGCGAGAGACGCCGAATTCCTCGGTCAGAAGCCGCTCGCGGACCTTCTCGCCGGGTTTCAGCCGGCCTTCCAGAATCATCTGGCGCAGACGGTCGGTGACTTCGGCGGCAAGGGCCGTGCGCCCGATGACAGAGGTTTGTGTGTCGCTCATGCGTCCCTATCGCCCCCGGGTCGTGGGTTGGCAAGTGGTTCCGGCGCCGCGGTCTGCGCGGGGAAACCCGTCGCGCCAAGGGTTTCGGCGAAAACCTCGGCGATGTGGCGCGCGTGGCGGTCGGTGCCGTCTGCGATCTGGTGCCGGCACGAGGTGCCGTTGGCGATGACAAGCGCGTCGGGGTCCGCCGCGCGGACCGCCGGAAGCAGCGACAGCTCGGCCATGCGCAGCGACACGTCGATGGTCTCGGCCCCGTAACCGAACGCGCCGGCCATGCCGCAGCAGCCGCTGTCGATCACCTTGGGCGTCACGCCGGGCAGGGCCGACAGCGCCGTATCCATCGCGCCCATCGCGCCCGCGGCCTTCTGGTGGCAGTGGCCGTGGACATGGGCGACGCGGGGCGCGGCGGGGGTGTTCGACGCAATTCCGGGGGTGTTGTCAGGAAGCCGAAAGCGGCCGGCCTCGACCTCTTGGGCGACGAACTCTTCGAACAGCAGGGCGTTGGCGGCAAGGGCATCGGCGTCCTCGCCCGGCAAAAGGGTCAGAAACTCGTCGCGCAGGGTCAACAGGCATGAGGGCTCCAGCCCCACGATGGGACGGCCCGCGCGGACATGGGGCATCAGCGCCTTGAGCGTGCGTTGGGCTTCGGCGCGGGCGCGGTCGATCATGCCGGCGGCCAGATAGGTGCGCCCGCAGCACAAGGGCCGTTCCTCGGGCGAGGAGGCGGCGTGCACCCGGTAGCCCGCCGCGATCAGCACCCGCAGGGCCGCGCGGGGAATCTGAGGCTCCATCCACCGGGTGAACGTGTCGGCGAACAGCACCACATCGCCGGGCGATTTGGGCGTGGACACGGCGGCCTCGGCAATCTCATCCTCGCGGAACCAGTCGGCGCAGAAGGCGGGCAGGCTGCGTTGACGGGCCAGCCCCAGCACCCGTTCGCCCAGACGCGCCAGCAGCGGCACGCGGTTGCGGAGGCCGATCAGGCCGCGCAGCCAGACGGCCAGCCAGGCATAGCGCGGCATCTCGGCGATCAGCCGTTCGCGCCGCCCGTACCCCAGTTTCTGGCCGCGTTGATACAGCACCTCGGTCTTCATCCGGGCCATGTCGACGCCGGTGGGGCATTCGCGCTGACAGGCCTTGCAGCCAACGCAGAGCTTCATCGTCTCGGCCATCTCGTCCGAGAACAGCGCATCGCGGCCCAGCTTGCCCGACAGCGCCAGCCGCAGGGTGTTGGCGCGCCCGCGCGTCACGTCCCGCTCGTTGTGGGTGACGCGGTAGCTGGGGCACATGACGCCGCCCGCAAGCTTGCGGCAGGCGCCGTTGTTGTTGCACATCTCGACCGCGCCCTGAAAGCCGCCCGCCGAACCGGTCCACGCCGACCAGTCGTGCCCCGTGTCGATGTCCTGAAAGGCGTAGCCGGGCGGATAGCGCATCAGGCTGCGGTCATCCATGCGCGGCGCGCCCGTAATCTTGCCGGGGTTCAGATGACCCTGCGGATCGAAGGCGGCTTTCACCTCTTCGAAGCTGCGGGTCAGACGCGTGCCGAACATCTTCTCGTGGAATTCCGACCGCACGATGCCGTCGCCATGTTCGCCCGAATGGGACCCCTTATAGTCGCGGACCATGTCGAAAGCGGCCTCGGCAATCGACCGCATCGCCTTGACATCCTTGTCAAGTTTCAGGTTCAGCACCGGGCGCACATGCAGGCAGCCTTCTGAGGCGTGGGCGTACCATGTCCCCTCGGTGCCGTGGTCGCGGAAGATGGCGGTCAGCCGGTCGGTGTAGTCGGCCAGATGCTCCAGCGGGACGGCGCAATCCTCGACGAACGAGACGGGTTTGCCGGCGTCCTTCATCGACATCATGATGTTGAGCCCGGCTTTGCGCAGCTCTCCGATATCGGCGGCAAGGGCGGGGTCCCAGACCTCGACGACGCCGCCTTCGTGGGGGCCGTTGCGCCCGAAGCCGAAGCCCAGATCGGACATGGTGTCGTGCAGCCGGGCGATGTTGGCGCGATTCTCGTCGGGGCTGTCGGCGAATTCCACGAACAGCATCGCCGCCGGTTTGCCGCGCACGAAGGCGTTCAGCGTGCGGGTGAACATCGGGATCGAGCGGGCCAGCGAGATCATCGTCTGATCCACCAGCTCGACCGAGGTGGGGCCAAGCGCGACCAGATGCTGGGCGGCTTCCATCGCGGCGCGGAAGTCGGGAAAATGGCAGACGCCCAGAACCTTGTCGGACGAGGGCAGGGGCGAGAGGCGCAGTTCTATCGCGGTCGAGATGGCCAGCGTGCCCTCGGACCCGGTCAGAAGATGCGCCATGTTCACGGGGGCGTCCGACAGATCATCGGGCACCAGCGCGTCGATATTGTAGCCGCCGACCCGTCGCTGCACCTTGGGAAAGCGCCGCGCGATCTCGTCGGCGTCGCGGCGCCCCAGCGCCAGCATCTGCGAGACAAGACCGGCGTGGGCCGAGCCGTTTTCCAGCCCGCGGACCGGGCCGAAATCAAAGGCGCTGCCATCGGCCAGAAGCCCCGAGACCGACAGCACGTTGTCGCGGGTAGTGCCATAGCGCAGCGACCGCGCCCCGCAGGAATTGTTGCCCACCATACCGCCCAGCGTGGCCCGCGACCCGGTCGAGATATCGACGGGAAACCACAGGCCATGCGGGCGCAACAGGCGGTTCAGCTCGTCCAGCACGATGCCCGGCTGCACCACCGCGCGGCGCCCCGGCACGTCCAGTTCCAACACTGCGTTCAGGTGGCGCGCGCAGTCGACGATCAACCCGCTGTTCACGGTCTGGCCGCACTGCGAGGTGCCGCCGCCGCGCATGGTCACCGGCAAGCCCTGATCGCGGGCCATCGCCAGCGCAGCGGCCACGTCATCGGTGCGGCGCGGCACGATCACCCCCGCCGGCATGATCTGATAGATCGAGGCGTCGGTCGCGTAGCGTCCGCGGGTGAAGGCATCGAAATGCACCTCTCCGGCGATGTCGTGGCGCATGCGGTTCTGCGCGGCCTCGTCGAGCATCCGGGCAACCTCTTTGTGGCGGATATCGTGCAATTGTTCTTGACTTGAATAATGAATGCAGAATTCAATGCAAGAGAATTCACCGGTCGGATCCGGCCCGGAACGTCAGGTTTTCTTGACCCGGCAGGGGCCGCGATCGGCATGTCTTGGTGAGATCAATTGGGGGGCGTCATGAAAGCTGGACGGCATTTTCTGCAAATTCCGGGTCCGTCGAATGTGCCGGACCGGGTGCTGCGTGCCATTGATTATCCGACGATGGATCACCGTGGCCCGGCCTTCGCCGATGTGGGCCGCCGCGCCCTTGACGGGATGAAGGGCATCTTCCGCACCGAAGCGCGGGTGGTGATTTTCCCGTCTTCGGGCACCGGCGCGTGGGAGGCCGCTTTGGTCAACACCCTGTCGCCGGGCGACGCGGTGCTGATGTACGAGACCGGGCATTTCGCATGGCTCTGGGACCGGCTGGCGCGCAACCTTGGTCTGCAGCCCGAATCCATCGTGGGCGACTGGCGCCGGGGTGCCGATCCCGACGCGATCGAGGCGCGTCTGCGCGAGGATACCGACCACAAGATCAAGGCCGTCTGCGTGGTGCACAACGAAACCTCGACCGGCTCGGTCAGCCCCATCGCCGAGGTGCGCCGGGCTATTGATGCGGCGGGGCACCCGGCGCTGTTGATGGTGGACACGATCTCGTCGCTCGGCTCGGTCGATTACCGGCATGACGAATGGGGGGTCGACGTCACGATCTCGGGCTCGCAAAAGGGGCTGATGCTGCCGCCGGGCCTGTCGTTCAACGCCATCAGCGAGAAGGCGTGGAAAGCCTCGCAATTCGCCGGTCTGCAAAAGGCGTACTGGAGCTGGGCCGAGATGGAAGAGCCCAATTCCAAAGGCTATTTCCCCTACACGCCGGCCACCAACCTGCTTTACGGGTTGAACGAGGCCATCGACATGCTGAACGAAGAAGGGCTGGAGAACGTCTTTTCCCGGCACGACCGCCATGGCCAAGCCACCCGCGCCGCGGTCGAGGCTTGGGGCCTTGAAGTTCTGTGCGCCCGTCCCGAAGACCGGTCGGGTGTGCTGACGGCGGTGCTGATGCCCGAGGGGCATTCGGCCGACAATTTCCGCGCCGTGACGCTGGATCATTACGACATGTCGCTGGGCAACGGGCTGTCCAAGGTCGCCGACCGCGTGTTCCGCATCGGGCATCTTGGGGATTTCAATGACCTGATGCTTTGTGGCACCCTGTCGGGGGTCGAGATGGGGCTGCGCGACGCAGGCGTTCCCTACAAGACCGGCGGCATCGGTGCGGCGCTGGAGGTTCTGGGCCGCAAGTGGTCCGGCCAGATGGCCGAGGGACGTGACGCCAAAAGCGCCGCTGCCCGCTAGGATCCAGTGCCGAATCCGACACGCATCACGGCAAGACAAAGGGAGAGTTCGAACAAGACCGATCAAGAGCACGATCAAGACGACGATCAAGACGACGATCAAGACGACGGGGTCGAATCCGCAAAGAGGGGCGCCAAAGCCGCCGGCGCGGACCGACACGCATCACATTGAATCCAGGGAGGATTATATGAAACTGACTCAATTCGCCAGCGCGGCTGCCCTTGCGGCTGTTGTCGCGGCACCCGCGATTACCCCGGTGGCCGCCGCCGAGATGACCTTGAAATTCGGCCATGTGGGCGCACCCGGCTCGCTGTACGACGAGACCGTCAACAACTATGCCGAATGCGTCAACGGCGAGCTTGGCGACAAGGCCGAACTTCAGGTCTTCGGCTCGTCGCAGTTGGGCAAGGACAAGGAACTGCTGCAAAAGCTGAAGCTTGGTCAGGTGGACTTCTCGCTGCCGTCCTCGATCATGTCGTCGGTGGATGATGTCTACGGCATCTTCGAGATGCCCTATATCATCAAGGACCGCGAGCACATGCGCCGGGTTCAGGACGCGATGATGGACAAGTTCCAGCAAGCCGCCAGCGAAAACGGCTATCGCATTGTCGGACTTGTGGAAAATGGCTTCCGCCATATCACCAACAACGTCCGCCCCGTGAACAAGCCCGAAGATCTGGAAGGCATCAAACTGCGCACGCCCAACGGCACATGGCGCGTGAAGATGTTCAAGGAATACGGCGCCAACCCGACGCCGATGGCCTTCTCGGACGTGTTCACCGCGCTGCAGACCGGCGTGATCGACGGGCAGGAAAATCCCTATGCGCAGATCGCCTCGGCCAAGTTCCAGGAAGTGCAGAAGTACCTGTCGATCACCGGCCACGTCTATACGCCAGCCTATATTCTGGCCTCGGAGAAGAGCTTTTCCAAGCTGCCCGAGGACGTCCAGACTGTGCTGACCGACTGTGGCACCAAGGCGCAGGACTTTGCCTATGGTCGCGCCGAAGAGCTGGAGACAGAGCTTTTGCAGGTCATCAAGGACGCGGGCGTCGAGGTGAACGAGGCCGACAAGGACGCGTTCATCGAAGCCTCCAAGCCGATCTACGAGGCCTTCGGTTCCGAGGTCGAGGGCGGTCAGGACATGATCGACGAGGTTCTGGGTCTGGGCAAATCCAGCTGATCCAAACGTGACGGACTGGCGCGTGGCCGGGCAGATGCGATGCCCGGCCACCGTCGCAAACTGGGCGCAGAAACGGTCGTGAATCGGCTGGGGCGCGCCGGCGGCGGGCCCTTCGGGCTGCGTCACCGGGCTGACACCGTGCACAAGGGTCGCAAGGCAAGAGCATGATAGATAACATGAATACCAAGACCGGGACGCATGACCCCGCACCAAGGGGGCTGCACGAACACCCGGCATGGCGGCTGACCTTCCTGATCGCCTCGAAGGCGCTGGAGTGGATCACGATCCTGCTGATGGTGGCGCTGACGGTCGTCGTGATCGTGGCCGTGCTGGCCCGTCTGGCGGGCGAAAGCTTCAGTTGGTACGACGAGGTGGCGGCGATCATGCTGGCGTGGATCACCTATTACGGCTCGGCGCTGGCGGCGCTTTACCGACGCCATATCGGCTTTGACACGGTCTTGCTGAAACTGCCGCGCGGCTTTCGGCTGATCGCCCTGTTGCTGGGCGAGGGGCTGGTGCTGTTGTTCTTCGTGCTGATGGCGCGGGCGGGCTTTCAGGTGCTTGAAGTGCTGGAGGGCGACCGGCTGGTCTCGCTGACGTGGGTGCCGGTGCAATTCACCCAATCGGTCATCCCCATCGGCGCGATCCTGTTCATCTTCTGTCAGTTTCTCAGCCTGCCGGGCTATTGGCGGTCGACCATGAATGGCATCTCGCTGGAGCATGCCGAGATCGAGGAAGAGGTCGAAACCGAACTTCACAAGAACAAGGACCGCGTCTGATGCTTATGCTGGTGATTTTTCTGGTGCTGGTGGGCCTGATCTGCATCAACGTGCCCATCGCGGTGTCGCTGGCGCTGGCGGGGGTGCTGGGGCTGTTGCTGACCGAAGGCCCCGACAGTCTGGTGACGATCGCGCTGGACATGTACGACGGGTCGACGAAATTCTCGCTGATCGCGATCCCGATGTTCGTGCTGGCGGGCGCCATCATGAACGCGGGCGGTATCACCGACCGGCTGATCAACTTCGTGGGCGCCCTGATCGGCTTCGTGCGCGGCGGCCTTGCGATGGTCAACATCGGCGTGTCGCTGTTCTTTGCCGAAATCTCGGGCTCGGCCGTGGCGGATGTGGCGGCGATGGGCTCGATCCTGATCCCGCAGATGAAAAAGCGCGGCTATTCCAAAGAGTTGTCGGCGGCTGTGACATCGTCGTCGGCGTCACTGGCGATCATCATCCCGCCCTCGATCCCGATGATCCTTTACGCGGCTTCGGCCAACACCTCGGTCGAGCAGTTGTTCGTCGCGGGCGTGGTGCCGGGCCTGCTGGGCGCGGGCGGTCTGATGGGCGTGGCCTATATCTTCGCGCGGCGCTACAACCTGCCCACCGAAGAGGCGTTCAACATGCCCCGCGTGCGCGAAACCTTCATGGACGCGCTGCCCGCTTTCGGCCTGCCGGTCATCATCCTTGGCGGCATCTTCGGCGGCTTCGTCACCGCGACCGAGGCCGCTGGCCTTGCGGTGATCGCGGCCCTGATCGTGTCGGCCTGGTATCGCAACCTGGACTTCAGCCACCTGAAACGCGCCATGCTGGATGGCGGCATGCAGACCGCCGTGGTGATGCTGCTGGTGGCGGCGTCGGTGCTGATGGGCGGCTTTCTGACCCGCGCCCAGATTCCGCAGCAACTGGCCCAAGGCATCTTGGACATGACCGACAAGCAGTGGGCGATCCTGCTGATCCTGAACTTCTTTTTCCTGATCATCGGCTTTTTCCTGCACTCGGCGGCGGCGATCATCCTTGTGGTGCCCATCGTCATTCCGCTGATCAATGCCGCCGGGATCGATCCGGTCCACTTCGGTCTGGTGGTGACGCTGAACCTTGCCATCGGCCAGCAGACGCCGCCTGTGGCCTCGGTGCTGATCACCTCCTGCGCGGTGGCGCGGGCGAATATATGGCAGGTCTCGAAGGTCAACGTGTGGTTCGTGGCGGTGCTGCTGGCGGTGCTGTTGCTGTGCACCTACGTGCCCTCGGTGCCGCTGTTCCTGGTCGAATACTTCTACAGATGAGAGACGAGATGACTGATATCCTGCACGAAATACGCGACCGGACGCTCTGGATCACCTTCAACCGCCCGCAGGCGCGCAACGCGCTGACCTTCGGGATGTATCAGGAACTGGCGAAGCTCTGCGCCAATGTGCCGACCGACGGCAGCCTTGGCGCGGTGGTGATCTCGGGCGCGGGGGGCAAGTCCTTTGCCGCCGGCACCGACATGACCCAGTTCCGCGCATTCGACACCGCGCAGGACGCGCTGGATTACGAAGGCCAGATCGAACAGGTGCTGGAAGCGGTCGAGAAATGTCCGCTGCCCACCATCGCCGCGATCAACGGGGCGTGTACCGGGGGTGGCGCCTCGATCGCGGCGGCCTGCGATCTGCGGATCAGCTCGGCCCGGATCAAGTTCGGCTTTCCCATCGCGCGCACCCTTGGCAATTGTCTGGCCGCCGCCAATCTGGCCCGTCTGGCCGAGTTGATGGGCGCGGGCCGGGTCCGCGAGCTGATCTTCACCGCCCGCCTGATGGAGGCCGAAGAGGCCCACGCAGCCGGTCTGATCAGCGAGATCCTTGAAGACGAGCCCGCCCTGATGGCCCGCGCCGACGAGCTGGCCCAGTTGGTGGGCAGCATGGCCCCCCTGACCCTGCGCGCCACCAAAGAGGCCATGCGCCGCACCCGCGCCGCCACCCGCGTCAAAGACGCCGACCTGATCGAGATGTGCTACATGAGTCAGGATTTCCGCACCGGGATGGAGGCGTTTCTGGCCAAGGAAAAACCCGTGTGGCAAGGCAAATGAGCGCCCCTTCCGCATCCGCCAAGCCCGCCGGCCCGCTGCAGGGCATGAAGGTGATCGAACTTGCGCATATCATGGCCGGCCCCGTCTGCGGGCTGATGCTGGCCGACATGGGCGCCGATGTCATCAAGGTCGAAAAGCCCGACGGCGACGACAGCCGCCGCTTTGTGCCGCCCAAGATCGGCGACGAGTCTGCGGCCTATATGATGATGAACCGCAACAAACGCGGCATCGCGCTGAACCTCAAGGACCCCTCGGCGGTCGAGGCGCTGCGCCGTCTGCTGGCCGAGGCCGACGTGGTGATCGAGAACTACCGCATGGGCACGATGGAAAGGCTGGGTCTGGGCTATGACACCCTGCGCGAACTGAACCCGCGCCTGATCTACGCCGAGATCTCGGGCTTTGGCCGCACCGGCCCTTATGCCGAACGGGGCGGCTTCGATCTGATCGCCCAAGGCATGTCGGGTCTGATGTCGATCACCGGCGAGGGGCCGGGCCGTCCGCCCGTCAAGACCGGCGCGCCCATCTCGGACATCAGCGCGGGCATTCTGGCGGCGATGGGCGTCTCGGCGGCCTATGCGCGGATGTTGCAGACCGGGCAGGGGCAAAAGGTCGACACCTCGCTGTTCGAGGCCGCGATCACCCAGACCTACTGGCAGTCCGCCATCGCCTTCGCGACCGGAGACGCGCCGGGGCCCATGGGTTCGGCCCACCCGCTGAACGCGCCCTATCAGGCCTTCCGCACCAGCGACGGCTGGATCAACGTGGGCGCTGCCAATCAACGCAACTGGGAACGGTTTCTGGACGTGATCGGCGCGCCGGATCTGGGGCAGGATCCGCGCTTTGCCAGCAATCTGGACCGCATGAAGAACCTGCCCGAGCTTGTTGAAATCCTGAACGGATATCTGGAAAAGGACAGCAGTCAGGCATGGCTGGACCGGATGGATGCCGCCGGGCTTCCGGCGGGGCCGGTTCTGGACATCAACCAGATGCACCAAGACCCGCAGGCCCTGTCGCGCGAGATGATCGTCGATCTGGATCATCCGACCGCCGGGCCGGTCAAGACGCTGGGCCATCCGGTGAAATTCTCGGAAACACCGGGCTCGATCCGCAGTGCGGCGCCGGTGCTGGGCCAGCACAGCCGCGAGATTCTGGCCGAGGCGGGGTTCGACGACGCCCGCATCACCCAGATGATCGACGCAGGCGCTGTCATCGCCCCTTAAAACACGCGACACGGTTCGCGAGTGACCCGGCCTGTTCGGCAGGCGGGCACGATCAGACATGAAGGACACTCAATGCTTGGACCAAGACCCGATGTGATCGAACAGGTGCGCGCGCGCTTCGCCCATGTGGACAACTGCCCGTTTCAGGGGCCGCGCATCTTTTTCGAGAACGCCGGCGGGGCGCTGACGCTGAAATCGGTGGTGGAACGGACGACCGAGATGGCCGCGATCCCCGACAATCAGGGCCGCGACAACCCCGCCTCGCACGAGTTGGTGCGCCGGATCGACAAGGCCAAAGAGGATGCGCGGGTGTTCTTCAACGCCACCGGCGGCCAGATCTTCGTCGGCGAAAGCGGCACGGAGCTGTTGTTCCGCATCCTGTCGGCCGCGATCCTTGGGACGGCCTCGGACGGGGACTCGGCGCAGGTGCTGGGCTCGACGCTGGAGCATCCGGCCACCAGTTCCGCCTGTGCGCGCTGGTCCGAGGTGGCGGGCATCCCCCATGTTCTGGTGCCCCACGACGACGCCAGCGGCACCGTCGGCCCCGAGGCTTATGCCGCCGCGATCACCGCCGACACACGGGTCGCGACCATCCTGCACACCTCGCCGGTGACGGGGATGGGGGTCGATGTGGCGGGTATCTCGCGGGCGATCCGGGCCGTGGCGCCCGACTGTCTGATCGTGGTCGACGGCATCCAGCACGCGGCGCACGGGCACATCGACATCGACGCCTATGACATTGATGCATATGTGATTTCTCCGTACAAGGTCTTCTCGCGGCACGGCTATGGGTTGGCGTGGATCTCGGACCGTCTGGGCGCCTTGCCCCATAACGCCCTGCGCGGCGGGCCGCCCGAGAACTGGGAAATGGGCACCCGCGACACCGGCGCCTATGCGACCTTCTCCGAAGTGGTGGACTATCTGGAATGGCTGGGCGGCAAGGTTTCGGACCTGCCCGCAGACGCCCGCCGCGACCGGATCGAAGCCGCTGCCGCCGCCATCCACGCCCACGAGCATGACCTGTGTCAGGCGATGCTGCACGGCACCGGCAACCAGACCGGGCTGGCCGAGCTGGAGGGCGTCGACGTCCTTGGCGGCATCGACAATCCGGCCCGCGAAGGGCTGGTCTCGCTAATGGTCAAGGGCAAGCCCGCGCCCGAAGTGGTGGCAGAGCTGAACGCCCGCGGCATTCGCACCCATGCCCGCAAGGCGGACCATTATTCGGGCAACATCCTGCGCCCGCTGGGATTGGAGACCTGCGTGCGCGTGTCGATGTGCCACTATAACACCGAAGCCGAAGTCGCTGAATTCCTTGCCGCAATGCGCGAGATCAGCGAGCAGTAAGTCAGGCGGCTGTAGATCAGGCGGGGCAGATCAAGCGGGGGCAGGCCCCAGCGACTGTCTTTCGATGATGCGCGTCGGAAGGCGGACGCTGCTGGCGGGCGTGCCTTGCGCCAGATGGTGCAGCAGCGCGCGGGCCGAGGCATGGCCCATCTCGGCCTGACTGAAATGCACCGTGGCCAGACCGGGGCGCGTGATCGACGCCATCTCGTTGTCGTCGAACCCGGTGATCGAGACGTCACCGGGCACGTGCAGTCCCATGTCGGCGGCCCGCTGCAAGGCGCCGATGGCAAGCACATCGTTGCCGCACAGCACGGCGGTGGGACGGGTGTCGGCGGGGCGGTCGCGCATCAGTTGGGTAAAGGCCTCGGCGCCGTCGTCGATGGTATAGGGACGCTCCAGCAGTTCGACCGACACCGGCGGGCCGCCCGAACCTGTGAAATCCGCGACCCCGCGGCGCAGGCCTGCGACCCGGTCCCGCGCACGGTCGTTGTCGCAGGTCACGCCCGCGATCATCGCCAGCCTGCGGTGGCCCAGATCCAGCACCCGCGCGGTCATCTCGCGCATGGCGCCGACATTGTCATAGCCGACAAACACCCGATCCTTGCGGTCGGAATAGGTCCACGCAAGGACGTAAGGGATTTTCCGGCGGTCGAGAAACCGGTAGATATCTTCGTCCCGGTGGGCGCCGATCAGCAGCAGGCCATCGGCGCCACGGGCGACCAGGGCACGGATTTGCTCGGCCTCTTTGGCGGGCGAATAGGACGACGAGGCCATCAAAAGCGTGGCGCCGCCGCGCCCGATCTCTTCTTCAAATGCCTGCAGGACATGGGCGAAGATGGCGTTCAGCATGGTCGGAACCACGGCCCCGAAGGTGCCCGTGCGCCGCGACGCCAATGCGCGGGCGCCGAAATTGGGCGAGTAGCCCAGTTCCTCGACGGCCCGTAGCACACGCTCGCGCGTTGCGGGCACCACCTTTGCGGGAGCGTTCAGACAACGCGACACCGTGGCGGTCGAGACATTGGCGCGGCGGGCTACGTCCTGAAGTGTCGGAATCATCTTACTTTTCCGGGCAATTGCTAAGGTTTATCCCACTGAACGGATCGGGCGCTGTGAATCTGCGGACCGCTTGAGCACACAATCCAAGGTTGTTTATACCCCAAGCCGTTCAAAATCGCATCTGACAATTCGGCAGGGGATGTCACGGCCATCGGGACGACACCGCCGACTGTACCGCCGACTATACCGCGACTGTGCGGTGAAATGTAAGCGCTTGCAACATGCGATGCAAACTCATAGCGTTTCAAGGAATCGGGCCGGGTCGGTCGCCTGTTCGCAGGGGATGTCGCGAGCCCGGGCCGAGACGCGCTTTGCCCGCCAAGGCAGGCTGGTGCGCCGTCGAAACGACAGGCCAAACGGGAGGGCACCTATGTTTCTGATCGTCGCTACTGCCTTGTTCGCCGCGTTCTTCGCCAACGTTCTGGCGGGGGCCTATTGGCGGCTGACCGTGCTGAGCGACGTGCAGGAGATGCTGTTGCTGCTGTTGGCCTGTCTGTTCTTCGTCGCCGCCTGCCTGCGGGCGCGGCGCAGGGATCTGGAAAGGGTCCGGGCCGGGGCGCAGTCACAAGAGTATCAGCCAGAGCGTCCGCAAACCGGGGTCACCGAGGCGCGGTAGCCCAGCCATTCAACATGACGATTGTTCAGGGAGGAAAATCGATATGTCCAACAAGGAAAAACTTGCACTGAAGTCCGCCGCGCGTCGGAATTTTCTGAAGCTGTCGGGAAGCGGTGCCTTCACCGCGGCCGCCGTGGCCGGGGCTGCCGGCACGCTTTGGTCCAGCGAGGCCGTGGCCCAGACCGCGAAAGAGGAAAAGGACCGTCAGGCGGCGGCCGAGCACACCATGACCATCGCCACCGAATATCCGCTGGGCACCACCCGCGGCTATCCGATCATGCAGCTAGACCTGAAGGAAAACATCCAGAACGCCACCAACGGCAAGATCTACGTCAAGCTTGCGCCGGGCGGGCAGTTGGGGGCGGGCAGCGCGTTGGCCCAGAAGGTCCAGTCGGGCACGATCGAGGCGGCGCAATTCTCGTTGTCGAACTTCGCGCCCTTTGCCCCGGCGGTCGATCTGATCAACCTGCCGTATCTGTGCGGCGCGAACCAGCGGTTCGTGAACATGGTCAGCTCGGACATCTGGAAGCAAGAGGTCGAGACCCGGATCGCCGAACGCGGCTTCCGCCCGATGCTGTATCTGGTGATCGACCCGCGGGTCGTGGCCGTGCGCAAGGGCGGCGACAAGGCCGTGATGACGCCCTCGGATCTGCAGGGCGTCAAGTTCCGGGTGCCCGGCTCGAAGATGCTGCAACAGTATTACCGTCTGGTCGGCGCCAACCCGACGCCGGTTGCGTGGGGCGAGACTCCGGCGGCGATCAAACAGGGCGTGGCCGACGCGCTTGATCCCGCCGTGGGCGCACTTTACGCCTTTGGTTTCAAGGACATCTTGAGCCATGTGACCTTTACCCAAGCGGTGCCCGACAGCCAGTGCTTCTCTTGCAATCTGGAATGGTTCAACAGCCTGCCGTCGGACGTGCAAGAGGGCTTCGATTTCGGCTGTGAGATGACGTTTGCCCAGAACCTCGCCAAGGTGCCTTCGTCGCGCGCCTATGCGATGGCCGAGATGCGCCGTTCGGGGGTGGAGTTCCATTCCCTGTCCGACGATCAACTGGCCGAGTGGAAGGACGCGGGCGGCTATCAGCGCAGCGAGTGGGACAGCTTCAAGACCGAGCTTGCAGGTTCGATGGATGTCTTCGGCAAGCTGGAAGAGGCCGCTGGCACCGACGGGCGCTATTACGTCCACGACGCCTGATCTGGCCGGGTCTGGCCGGGTCTGACAGCATCTGGCCAGAGACAACGACCGTATCCCGCCCCGGGTGCCGTGCTTTAGCGACACTTGCGGCGGGATACGCCATGCAAAGCCGGTAACAAACCGGAGACGAACTTGAGGCCGGGGCCAGAGGGGACCGCATCATGCGCAGGGTGCTGACACTGGTGGATCGCAACGCCGAGAACTGGGCGTTGCTGGTCTTTTACACCATGCTCGTCGTCACGATGGCGATCGAGGTGATCCGCCGCGAGGTCTTCGCCTATTCCTCGGTCTGGGGCGAAGAGATCGTGCGGTACTCGTTCATCTATCTGGCGTGGATCGGGGCGGCGGCTGCCGTGCGCGAACGGGCCCATATCCGCATCGACGTGCTGCTGCATTATCTGGGGCCACGGCTGAAGGCGCTGCTTTATATCTTTGGCGATCTGGTGATGCTGGGCGTGGCCATCATCGCCGTCATCTATTCGCTGGAAACCGTGGCCGTGTCGTGGAAATTCGGCTCGGTCAGCCACGGGCTGCGGGTGTCGATGGTGTGGTTCCTGCTGGCGGTGCCGGTGGGCTTCGGGCTGATGATCTTCCGGCTGATCCAGTCGCTGTGGCGCGACCTTCACGACCTTCGCACGGGACGTCCCGTGTTCGAGGGCCTGAAACTTTTCGATTGAGGCGCTGATGCTCTGGCAAACCCTGCAGGAAACCACCATCGAACTGGGGTGGGATTTTTACCTGCCCGTGCTGTTCTTCGTCGGGCTCTGCGCGTTGGCGGTGCCCGTCTGGGCCGCGATCGGGGTGGCGGCGATCTCGATGCTGGTGATGTCGGGGGCGCTGCCGCTGGGGCTGGTCGGCGAGGCGCTGTTCGACGGCATCGACGCCTTTGCCCTGACCGCCATTCCGCTGTTCATCCTGACCGGCGACGTGCTGGTGCGCACCGGGCTGTCGCGCAAGTTTCTGGATGTCGCCGAGGCGCTGACCTGCTGGGGCAAGGGCGGCTTCGGCTCGGCCACCATCCTTGTCTGCGGCATGTTCTCGGCCATCTCGGGGTCGGACGCGGCGGGGGCGGCGGCGGTCGGGCGGATGACCATCGACCGGCTGGTCGAGTCGGGCTACCCGCGCCCCTATGCCTGTGCGCTGGTCGCGGCGGGGGCCTGTACGGGCATCCTGATTCCGCCCTCGATCGCCTATATCATCATCGGTTTGGTGCTGGGCATCAGCGCCTCGACCCTGTTTCTGGCGGCGGTCATTCCGGGCATCCTGATCCTGCTGTCGATCTTCGTGACCAACATCGTGGTCAACCGGATCTACGGCTATGAAGGCGGCGGCGGCATGAGCCTGCGCGAATGGCTGACCAACCTGCGCCATGCCGTGGGGCAGGGGTGGTACGCCTTTCTGGTTCCGGGGATCATCTTCTACGGCATCTTCTCGGGCCGGCTGACCCCGACCGAGGCGGGCGCCACGGGCGTCGTCGTCACTATCATCATCGGCTTCATCATCCGCACCCTGCGGCTGTCGGACTTTCCGGGCATGCTGCTAAGCTCGGCCAAGGTCAGCGGTGTGATCCTGCCGATCATCGCCTTTTCCCTGCCGCTGGCGCAGGCGCTGGCGATCATGGGCGTGCCGCAGGGCTTCGTGGGGGCCGTCACCTCGCTGACCGAGGATCCGACCCTGCTGATCCTGTTGATGATCGGCATCCTGATCGCGGCGGGCTGCGTGATGGAGACCACGCCCAACATCGTTATCCTAGCACCCCTGCTGAAGCCGCTGGCCGATCAGATCGGCATGAACGAGATCCATTTCAGCGTGCTGATGGTCAGCTCGCTTGGCGTCGGCTTCATCACGCCGCCGCTGGGTCTGAACCTGTTCGTGGTCTCGGGCATCACCGGCGAGTCGATCTTGAAGATCGCCGCCCGCGCCGTGCCCTTTGTCTTCTTCATGCTGCTGGTGGTGCTGCTGATCGCCTTCGTGCCGTCGCTGTCGACCTCAATGCTGCCCGAGGTCTACCAATAGGCCTTGGCGCTGGGACATCGGTATCGAGACATGACATCGGAATGGGATGGTAGGCCCGGCAGGACTTGAACCCGCAACCAAAGCGTTATGAGCGCTCTGCTCTAACCAGTTGAGCTACAGGCCCCTCCGGGGACATGTGCTAGCAGAACGGTCTTTCGCGTCAACCGCCTGTTGCGGGCAAATGCGCCATGCTCTATTGCGCGAGCAATCTGAACTGCGACGGGAACGCTGCCATGTGCTCTGACAAGACGGGTCTTACCTATGCCGACGCCGGGGTCGATATCGACGCGGGCAACGCGCTGGTCGAGCGGATCAAACCCGCCGCCGCCGCCACCAAACGGGCCGGCGTCATGGCCGGGCTTGGCGGCTTTGGCGCGCTGTTCGATCTGAAGGCCGCGGGCTATCAGGATCCGGTTCTGGTCGCGGCCACCGACGGGGTGGGCACCAAGCTGCGCATCGCCATCGACACCGGGCATTACGACAGCATTGGCATCGATCTGGTCGCCATGTGCGTCAACGATCTGGTCTGTCAGGGTGCCGAGCCGCTGTTCTTTCTGGACTACTTCGCCACCGGCAAGCTGGAACTGGATGCCGCAGCCAGCGTGATCGAAGGCATTGCCGAGGGCTGCAAACGCTCGGGCGCGGCGCTGATCGGGGGCGAGACCGCCGAGATGCCGGGCATGTATGGCGCGGGCGACTTCGATCTGGCGGGCTTTGCTGTGGGCGCGATGGAACGCGGCTGTGCGCTGCCCGAAGGCGTCAAGGAAGGCGACGTGCTGCTGGGCCTCGCCTCGGACGGGGTGCATTCCAACGGCTATTCGCTGGTCCGCCGCATCGTCGAGAAAAGCGGCCTTGGCTGGGCCGATGACGCGCCCTTCGCCGACGGCCCGCTGGGCGCGGCGCTGCTGACACCGACCCGGCTTTACGTCACCCAAGTGCTGGCCGCGATCAAGGCTGGCGGCGTGCACGCGCTGGCCCATATCACCGGCGGCGGCCTGACCGAAAACATCCCCCGCGTCCTGCCCGAGGGTTTGGGCGTTGCTATCGACCAGAACGCCATCGCCCTGCCGCCGGTCTTCGACTGGCTGTCGCGCGAAGGCGGGTTGGATCAGGCCGAGATGCTCAAGACTTTCAACTGCGGCATCGGCATGGTGCTGGTGGTCGACGCCGACCGGGCCGAGGCGCTGTCCACCCTGCTGACCGGCCGGGGCGAGACGGTCTGCACCCTTGGCCGCGTCGTGGCGTCCGAGGGCGTTTCCTACACCGGGTCGCTGGGGTGAGCACCCGCGTCGCGATCCTGATTTCGGGGGGCGGGTCCAACATGATGCGTCTGGTCGACAGCATGACCGGCGATCATCCCGCGCGCCCGGTGCTGGTGGCCTCGAACGACCCCGGCGCGGGCGGGCTGGACCTGGCGAAAGCTGCTGGCGTTCCGGGGGCCGCCGTCGATCACCGCCCCTTCGGCAAGGACCGCACGGGGTTCGAGGCGGAGCTTTCCGCAGCCCTCGACGCCGCGCGTCCCGACCTCATCTGCCTTGCGGGCTTCATGCGGGTGCTGACGGCGCCATTCGTCGAACGCTGGCAGGGGCGGATGCTGAACATTCACCCCTCGCTTTTGCCGAAGTACACCGGGCTGAACACCCACGCCCGCGCCATCGCGGCGGGCGACGCGCAGGCCGGCTGCACCGTGCATCTGGTCACCCCCGTTCTGGACGACGGCCCGATCCTTGGGCAGGCCCGCGTGCCCGTCCTGCCCGACGACACCCCCGATGCGCTGGCCGCGCGGGTTCTGGTGCAGGAGCACCGGCTTTATCCCGCCGTTCTGCGCCGTTTCGCCCAAGGCGACACGCGGATGCTGCACCTTGACTGAGCCATCATGGCACCTTCACCGAGCCTTGGGCTTTTCTTCCGGCCCCGAAACCCCTAAGACCGGACACAGGCCAAGTGGGGACCGGTAAGCAACAAGAAGAACTTTCCCGATGCGAACACTGACAAACACGCAGGATCTAGCTGAATTCTGCGAGGCGGCCAGCAAACATCCCTATGTGACCGTCGACACGGAATTCCTGCGCGAGCGGACCTATTACGCCAAGCTCTGTCTGGTGCAGCTTGCGATGCCCGGCGACGACGACAGCACCGGCGTGCTGGTCGATCCGCTGGCCGAGGGTCTGTCGCTGGAACCGCTTTACGAGCTTTTCCGCAACGAGGATGTGGTCAAGGTCTTCCACGCCGCCCGGCAGGATCTTGAGATCTTCTTTGTCGAGGGCAAGGTCTTTCCCAAGCCACTGTTCGACACCCAGGTCGCGGCGATGGTCTGCGGCTTCGGCGATCAGGTCGGCTATGAGACGCTGGTGCGCAAGATCGCGCGTGAACCGCTGGACAAGACCTCGCGGTTTACCGACTGGTCGCGCCGTCCGCTGACCGAGGCCCAGAAGAAATACGCGCTGGCCGATGTGACCCATCTGCGGGTGATCTATGAATATCTGGCGGCCCGGCTGAAAAAGACCGGCCGCACCCAGTGGGTCGAGGAAGAGCTTGGCGTTCTGACCGACCCCGCCACCTATACCGTCGATCCCGAAAATGCGTGGATGCGGGTCAAGACGCGCACCAGTTCCGGCAAGTTTCTGGCCGCCGTGCGCGAGTTGGCCCGGTTCCGCGAGATCTATGCCCAGTCCAACAACGTGCCCCGCAACCGGGTCTACAAGGACGACGCGCTGATCGAGCTTGCCTCGACCAAACCCGCCAACGCGCAGGATCTGGGCCGCTCACGCCTGCTTCTGCGCGAAGCCCGGCGCGGCGACATCGCCGACGGCATCCTTTCCGCCATCGCGACGGCGGCGGCCTGCGATCCCAAGGATTACCCCAAGCCCGACACCCGGCGCGAAAAGCTTGTGGTGAATTCGGCGCTGGCGGATCTTCTGCGCGTGCTGCTCAAGGCCAAGTCCGAACAGTCCGACGTGGCCCAGAAGCTGATCGCCACCGCCTCTGATCTGGACGAGATCGCCGCGGGCGAGCGTGACCTTCAGGTCCTGCGCGGCTGGCGGCACGAGGTCTTCGGCGCCGACGCCCTGAAGCTTTGCGAAGGTCGGATTGCACTGGGAACAGACGGAAACGCGGTCCGCGCCATCGAGATCTAGGGGCGCGCCCTTGGCCGGAGGTCAGGGCAGGGCGCGTGCCCGCCTTCTTGGGCCTAGCGGCTGGCCGAGCGTCGGTTCGACGCGGCAATCACCTCGATCCGCCGGACCCCGACCAGATCGTTGACCGAGATCGCACGCCCGGCGGAAATCTCGCGCGATTGCCGGGTGCCGGCGGGCCGCGCCACCACGGGCGCAAAGGCCCGGAATTCATAGCGCAACACACCGTCCAGCGGACGCTCGTCGTTCAGGGGCACCAATTCGGCATCGAAATACCCTTGGGTCGGCGGCAGCCCCATCGCGCTGAGCACCGCGCCCGAGGTCGTGCGTTCCACCTTCACCCACTCGACCTGCTGGACCAGCGGGCGGGGGTCGGCGGGGATGGCGGCAGGGGTGGCGGCCACGCGAACCTCGGGCTCGCTGCGAAACCAGCTGAACGGGTTCAGGCTGCTGCTACCCGCACCACAGGACGCCAGAACCGCCGTGGCGGCAAACGCAAGACCAAGCCGAGTTTTCATGAATTTCCGCCCCTTTGCCGCATCTTCCCACTTCGTCCCTTTGGCCTAGCGGAAAGCGGCCATCTTGAAAAGCGCATCTTGCCGACAGGCCCCCTGCATCCGACCGCTTCCCGACCGCAGGGGGCTGGACCTTTGGCCGGCGCAAGCTTAACTCAATCACATGCCACCAAGGAGTTCCCATGACCACCGAGGCCTTTGAAGACATCGTCGAAACCTTCGAATTCCTGGACGATTGGGAGGATCGCTATCGCCATGTGATCGAGATGGGCAAGGCCATGCCGCCGCTGGACGACGCGCTGAAGGTGGATGCGACCAAGGTGACCGGCTGCGCCAGCCAAGTCTGGATCGTCCCGCATATCGAGGGGCAGGGCAAAGACGCCCGCTTCACCTTCGACGGCGAAAGCGACGCGATGATCGTGCGCGGCCTGATCGCCATCCTGCACGCGCTTTACGCCGGGCTGACGCTGGAAGAGGTGTTGAAGGTCGACGCCCCCGCCGAGCTTGCGCGTCTGGGGCTGGACGATCACCTGTCCGCGCAACGCTCCAACGGTCTGCGTGCGATGGTCGAGCGGATCCGAGGCGTCGCCGCCCAGAAATCCGCCGCCGCCTGAGCCCCTGATTTAGGGTCGCACAAATATCCCCGCCGGAGGCATCCGGCTCCGACACACGCGCCCCCAAAAGGCTAAAGCGCCTTCAGAGTCCCGCTCAGATCGCCATAGCCCGTCAGACGCCGCTCATAGGCCAGACCCAGACGGCGGGCGCAGTCGCGGGCCTTGGCGTCCAGATCCGGATCGTCGGTCTGGGCCTGATAGACCAGCTTTTCATAATTGCCGAAATACATGTCCCGCAGCTCGGGGTGCCGGTCCAGCCCCAGCGGGCGGGTGACGAAGGCGTCGAACTGACGGACCAGAAAGTCGGTCAGGTAAAACGCGGTGAACTCGTCCTCGGACAGCTTGGCAAAGCGGTCCACGCCCTCGAAGAAGGCATAGCAATGCGGGCCGGGCATCATCTGAACCCCCAGCTCCTTGCAGCGGGCGGCCAGCAGCCCGCCGGTGCCGCAATCGCCGTAGACGACGAAGACCTGATCGTATTGCGCCCGGTGGCGGGTGACGGCTTCGGCCACGGCGTCGGGGATTTTCTGGGGGCTGTTGTGCAGGATCGCGGGCAGGCACATCAGGTCCAGATGATCCAGACCGGCCTGATCGCGGATCGCAAGGATCTCGCGGGCCAGCGCCCCACAGGCCAGCAACAACACGCGGGGGCGGTCCTTGTCCGCCAAGGCCGGTGTCGGCGCGAGGCCGTTCAGGGTCAGGATGTCGTCGTCGGTGCTCATGCCATGCGGTCCGTCGGGCTTCAGGCCCGCCCGGTCGACGGTTTGGCCCGGCTTGCCGGGGCGCGTCTGCGCCACCGGGTCCGGGCCCAAGGCGTCAGCCGGCGGCCATCTGGTTGTGCTTGCGCGTCATGTAGTCCTTGGCGGTCTCGACCGCGACGGCGGCGTCGCGGCAATAGGCGTCGGCGCCGATGGCCTTGCCGAATTCCTCGTTCAGGGGGGCGCCGCCCACCAGCACGATATAGTTGTCGCGCATGCCTTTTTCAGCCAGTTGATCGATCACGGTCTTCATATAGGGCATCGTCGTGGTCAGCAGGGCGGACATGCCCAGAATGTCGGCCTCTTCCGCGATCAGCGCGTCGATATAGGCGTCGGCGGCGTTGTTGATGCCCAGATCGACCACCTCGAAGCCCGCGCCCTCCATCATCATCGCCACAAGGTTCTTGCCGATGTCGTGGATGTCGCCCTTGACCGTGCCGATGACCATCTTGCCCATGCGCGGCGCGCCCGTCTCGGCCAGCAATGGCTTGAGGATCGCCATCCCGCCCTTCATCGCGTTGGCGGCCAGCAGCACCTCGGGGACGAACAGGATGCCGTCGCGGAAGTCGTTGCCGACGATGGTCATGGCGCCGACCAGCGCCTCGGTCAGCACGCGATAGGGTTCCCATCCGCGATCCAGCAGGATGGTGACGCCTTCCTCGATCTCTTCGCGCAGGCCGTCGTAGAGGTCGTCGAACATCTGCTGGACGAGTTCCTCGTCGTTCAGTTCGGACAGGATGATGTCGTCTTCTTCATCAGCCATGACAGGCTCCGTTCGGTTGAGGGCGTTGTCTCTTGCCCGGTATTTGACCGCAAAGCGGCGCGGTATCTGTGCGAATTGCGACCCAGTGCCGGTCACAACCGACGCCGGGCGCGGGTGTCTGTCGTCAGTCGCGCTTGCGCCTGCGGCTGGAACTGCGGCGCGTCACCACCGGCTCGCCGCTGGTGCCGTCGCTTTCCGACGAAAACCCGCCCAAGGCTGCGGTGATCTGCTCAAGGCTGGGACGCTCGCCGCGGGGCTGGGTTTCCAGCGCCTCGCGCATAGCGGCCAGATGCTCGGGCATGGTGCCGCAGCAGCCGCCGATGATGGTGGCGCCGGCGTTGCGGGCCAGAACGGCGTATTCGGCCATCAGCTCGGGCGTGCCGTCGTAGTGGATGTGGCCGTCGACGTATTTCGGAATGCCGGCGTTGCCCTTGGCGATGATCGGCAGCTTGGCGCCCGCATCGACATAGCCCAGAGCGGTGCGCAGCAGGTCGGCGGCGCCGACGCCGCAGTTGGCGCCGAAGGCCACGGGCGGATGCTTCAGCCCCTCGACCAGATCGACCATCGCGGCCGAGGTCAGCCCCATCATGGTGCGTCCGGCGGTGTCGAAGCTCATGGTGCCGCACCACGGCATGTCGGCCAACGCGCAGGCTTCAGCGGCGGCGCGGTATTCCTCGGCCGCCGAGATTGTCTCGACCCACAGCACATCGGCGCCGCCGGCCTTCAGACCCTCGGCCTGTTCGTGGAACATCTCGACGGCGGTGGCGTGGGTCAGGGTGCCCATCGGCTCCATGATGTCGCCGGTGGGGCCCATCGAGCCCGCAACGATCACCGTCCGCCCCGAGGCGTCGGCGCATTCGCGCCCGATCTCGGCGGCCAGCTTCGACAGTTCGAACGCGCGGTCCTGCGCCTGATGCAGTTTCAGCCGCGAGGCGTTGGACCCGAAGCTGTTGGTCAGGAACAGATCGCTGCCCGCCTCGATCGCGCCGTTATACAGCTTCTTGATCCGGTCGGGATGATCCTCGTTCCAGAACTCGGGCGCGTCCCCCGAGGACAGACCCATGTTGAACAGGTTCGTGCCCGTGGCGCCATCGGCCAGCAGCCAGTCGCGGGTTTCAAGCAGGCGGGCGAGGGGATGCGTCATGGACAGACCTTTTCTGGGGTGGATGGGCTGACCTGCCATGCCTTGCGGTATGACGCAAATTGATAATTGTCATAAAGATGTTGAAGCGGGCTCACATCGAGCGCGGGGCGCGGCCCTTTAGACAATCGTCTCCGGCCCTATCCTCTTGGTCCGTCCTGTCCGGGCGTGGCACTTTAGGTGTCCAAGGGGTGTCCGGTCATCCGGGCGATCTGGGCTGCACTCAGACACATCAGGTGCAGGTTCTCGGCCTGTATGACCTCGGGCCGTTCGAAGCCGATGGCATAGAATGGGCCCGAGGGGCTGGTGCCCATGCCCGTGCCCATGCCCGTGGGAACGACCGTGGTGTCGTTGACCAGAAACTTGGCAAGGACGGTGTCGTGATAGCGGTTGCGAGTGCCGCTGCCCCGGCTCATCCGCACGAAGACGGGTTGCTGCGGCGAGACGACAAGCCGCTCGATCGGGCGCATGTCGCCGAAGGCGCCGGGTTCGATCAGGATGGCGGCGGGCTCGTCCAGCGCGCCCGGCGCGTCCGGTCCCAGCCCGGAGCCGGAGTCCAGCCCGGCGTCCAATCCGGTGGCCGCCCCGATGGCGCAGATCAGCTTGAGAGGTTGCGAGCCGCGGGCGTGGGTGACGATACGGTCGCCGGGGCTTAACGTCTCAACGGGGCGCAGGCCGCGCAGGGTGGCCACGCGGGTGCCCGCCCGCAGACAGGGAATGTGCCAGACCTGAACGGGCAGGGACGGCGCATCGGACCGGTCGCTTTGGACCGCGTCAAGTGCATCAGCGCGGATCGCGGGGGATCCTTGCCCGGGCGGCACTGCGTGTCCGCCGAACTCTCGTTGGGAAAAATCCATCACTCAAACCCGCCGATTGCGCCCCCGGCAGCGAGGTTTCTACCGGGCGAAGGCGGCCAAACTATGGCGTCGGAGGCGCCGGGCTGGGTTTGAGCGGCTGCGGGGCGGGAAAACGCCCGCTTTCAGGAACAGTGCCGGATCAAAGCTCGTCCATGATTTGCTGGCGGGCGGTGGTGGCCAGCTCGGCCATCTTGGCGCGGATCGTCGCCTCGTCGACCGAGGTGCCCAGATCGCCGGCCACCTTGCGGTAGACGTCTTCGTCGCCGGCCTCTTCGAAATCGGCGCGCACGACCTCTTTGGCGTAGTCCTGCGCGTCGTCGCCGGTCTTGCCAAGCTGCTCGGCGGCCCACAGGCCCAGCAGCTTGTTGCGGCGGGCCTCGGCGCGGAACTGCATCTCGGCGTCATGGGCGAATTTGTTCTCGAACGCGTTTTCGCGATTGTCGAAGGTGGTCATGGCGTTTCCAGTCTTTGTGAACCCTGCTGTATGGATCAATATGTGCAGTGCCCGGTTATGGCGCAAGGGCAATGGGGGGACGTGTCGCGCCGGGCATCGGGACGGCGCGGACCGCCCGTAAAGGCCGCAGCGTCGCGGTCGTCGCGCATTATCTTGCCCCTGAATGGGGCATGGCCTATACGGGCGCCAATTGACCGGGTTCTGCCCCCGGCCGCCGCTGTAATCGGAGCGCCCATGGCCCGCCGCAAGAAGATCTATGAAGGTAAGGCGAAGATTCTGTACGAAGGCCCCGAACCGGGCACTTTTGTCCAGTATTTCAAGGACGACGCCACCGCCTTCAACGCCGAGAAGAAAGACGTGATCGAAGGCAAGGGCGTGTTGAACAACCGTCTGAGCGAGTTCTTCATGAACGGTCTGACCGCCGTCGGAATCCCCAACCACTTTATCCGTCGCCTCAACATGCGCGAGCAGTTGATCCGTCAGGTCGAGATCATTCCGCTGGAAGTGATCGTGCGCAACTATGCCGCGGGCTCGCTGTCCAAGCGTCTGGGCATCGAAGAGGGCACCGCCCTGCCGCGCCCGATCATCGAGTTCTGCTACAAGGACGACGCCCTTGGCGACCCGCTGGTCGCGGAAGAGCATATCATCGCCTTTGGCTGGGCCGCGCAGCAGGATCTGGACGACATGGTCGCGCTGGCGCTGCGGGTGAATGATTTCCTGTCGGGCGTCATGTTCGGCGTCGGCATCCGTCTAGTGGATTTCAAGATCGAGATCGGCCGCGTCTGGGACAACGACTTCCAGCGCCTGATCGTCGCCGACGAGATCAGCCCCGACAGCTGCCGTCTGTGGGACATGGAAACCGGCCAGAAGCTGGACAAGGACGTGTTCCGCCGCGATCTGGGCAATCTGGCCGACGCCTATACCGAAGTGGCCCGCCGTCTGGGCGTGCTGCCCAGCAATGTCACCCATGCGGTCAAGCCGACGCTGATCAATTGAAAGCCCCCCCGATTGACGCTGGTGAAGAAGGCGTCATCGGGACCTACCGAAGGATGATGCACCGATGATGAAGGCGCGTGTTCACGTAATGCTTAAAACCGGCGTTCTGGACCCGCAGGGCGAGGCCGTGCGCCACGCTCTGGGGGCCCTTGGCTTTGATCAGGTGGGCGGCGTCCGTCAGGGCAAGGTCATCGATCTTGAGGTCGACGCCGACAGCGAAGAGGCCGCGCACGCCTCGGTTCAGCAGATGTGCGAGAAGCTGTTGGCCAACACCGTGATCGAGAAATACGACATCGAGATTTCGGCGGCCTGAGCGCCGGGCGGCCCCTTGTGCGGGGCCGATACTCTGTCATGGGGCGGCGATGTCCGGCCCGTCGGTTGATCAAGGGGCCGCGGCTGCATAGATGCAGCGCGACCCCACAAGGCAAGAGGCTGTGAGATGAAGGCAGGCGTGATCGTATTCCCCGGCTCGAACTGCGACCGGGATCTGGCCGTGGCGTTCGAACGCGCCGGCGCGGACGTGCAGATGATCTGGCACAAGGACAGCAGCTTGCCCTCGGGGCTGGACGTGCTGGGGGTGCCGGGCGGCTTTTCGTTCGGCGATTACCTGCGCTGCGGCGCCATCGCGGCCCAGTCGCCCATCTGCCGCGCCGTGGTCGATTTCGGCGCCAAGGGCGGGCATATCCTTGGGGTGTGCAACGGCTTTCAGGTGCTGACCGAGACCGGGCTGCTGCCGGGGGCGCTGATGCGCAACTCGAACCTGAAGTTCATCTGCAAGAACGTTGATCTGACTGTGGAAACTGCCGACTCGGCCTTCACCACGGGCTATGAGAAGGGCGCCACCATCACCGTGCCCGTTGCCCATCACGACGGCAACTATGTGATCGACGACGATGGCCTTGCCCGCCTGCGCGACGAGGATCGGATCGCCTTTACCTATGGCGCCAATCCCAACGGCTCGGTCGCCGATATCGCCGGTGTGCTGTCGTCGAACCGCCGGGTGCTGGGCATGATGCCCCACCCCGAACGCCGGGTCGACGCGACCCTTGGGGGCGAGGATGGGGCCGCGATGTTCCGCGGGCTGGTCGATGCGCTCGTGCCCGCCTGATCGCGCCCTTTGTCTCGCGTCGTCGTGGCTTGAGCCCGGCCCGGTCGGGCCGTAGGCTTCGGGCATGACACCGCAGCATTCATCACCCCAGCCGACCGAGACCCCGGTTCTGGATACCGGACGCTTCGCTTGGTATCTGCGGGCCTCGGTGCTGTTGCTGGCGGTGGTGGCCTCATTGACCATCTGGTTCACCAACCAATGGCTGACCGAACGCTATACCATCGCCACACGATCCAAGGCCGAACTGCGGCTGGCGCTATATTCTGGCAATATTGTCAGCGAGTTACAGCGCAACTCTGTGGTGCCGCTTTTGCTGTCGCGCGATCCTGCGCTGATCGGGGCGCTGAACTCGGGCGACTATTCGGCCACCTCGCAGCGGCTGATCTCGTACCAGCAGGAAATCGGCTCGGCCTCGCTGATGCTGTTGGACGAAGCGGGGCGCGCCGTGGCGACCACCAACCGCAACGCGCTAAGTGCGCTGCACCGCACCAACCCCTTCTTCGTCGAGGCGCTGCGGGCCGACGATACGGTCTTCACCGCCGCCCGCGACGACACCGGATCGTTCAAATTCGTCTACTCGCGCCGGATCGAATCCGAAAAGCGCGGCATCGGCGTGATCGTGGTCGAGGTGGATCTGAAGAAGCTGGAAAGCCGATGGCGGGGCACGTCAGACGCGGTTCTGGTCACCGACAGCACCGGGCAGGTCATCCTGACCACCGAAAACCTGTGGCTGGGCCTGAATATCGAAGAGGCGTTGAAACAACGTTCGCCCCCCAGCGCCATCCAGCGGGCCATTCAGGCCACCGCCGACTGGGGCCCGATCCCCCCCGACGCCTATTTCCGCGGTCAGGCCTTCATGCGCCAAGACGGACGCATTCCGTTTCAGGGCTGGCGGCTGGTGTCGTTCACCTCACACACGCCGGTGCGCGAGCGGGTCAACGGCGTATTGGCGTTGGAAATCATGGGCTTCGCGCTGATCCTTGCACTGGCGTTTTACCTGTTCAGCCGTCGCGCGGCGTCGCAATCTCTGTTCTTCCAACAGGAATCCGCCGACCTGCGCCGCCTGAACCGACGCCTGCAACAGGAAATCGCCGAGCGCGAGCGGGTCGAGAAAACCCTTGAGGTGGCCGAACAGACCATCGCCCAATCGTCGAAACTGGCCGCCCTTGGAGAGATGTCTGCCGCCGTCAGCCACGAGCTGAATCAGCCGCTGGCCGCGATGAAGACCTATCTGGCCGGGGCCAAACTGTTGTTGCAGCGCAAGCGCCCCGACGAGGCGCTGTCGTCCTTCCAGCGCATCGACGATCTGATCGAACGCATGGGCTCGATCACGAAACAGTTGAAGTCCTATGCCCGCAAGGGCGGCGATGCGTTTGAACCGATTGACCTGCGGGCCTCGGTCTCGTCGGCGCTGGCGCTGATGGAGCCGCAGCTAAAGCAGTTTGACGTCAACGTCAGCACCGCGCTACCATCCGACGCGGTGATGGTCATGGCCGACCGGATCCGTCTTGAGCAAGTGATTATCAACCTGTTTCGCAACGCGATTGATGCGATGCAGGGCCAGAAAGAGCGCAAGCTTGATATCCTGTTGACCGCGGGCTCCGTCGCCACTTTGGCGGTCCGCGACAACGGCACGGGGATCGACGATTTGGATGAATTGTTCGAACCCTTCTACACCACGAAAAAGCCCGGCGATGGCGTCGGACTTGGGCTTGCAATCTCGTCCGGGATCGTCTCGGACCTGGGCGGACGGCTGATTGCACGGAACGCAGATGGGGGTGGCGCAGTTTTTGAAGTGCAGCTGCCTATATTGAGCAGTGAGACAGCCGCGGCAGAGTAGGAGCACCATGCCCGAAGGTATGAAGATAGCGATCGTCGATGACGAACAGGATATGCGTCAGTCCATCTCTCAGTGGCTGGCCCTGAGCGGGTACGACACAGAAACCTTTTCCAGCGCCGAAGAGGCGTTGAAATCGCTGGGGTCCGATTACCCCGGCATCGTGGTCAGCGACATCAAGATGCCGGGCATGGACGGCATGGCCTTTCTGAAGAAACTGATGAGCGTCGACTCGGCCTTGCCCGTCATCATGATCACGGGCCACGGCGACGTGCCGATGGCCGTCGAGGCGATGCGCGTCGGGGCCTATGACTTTCTGGAAAAGCCGTTCAACCCGGACCGGATGACCGAACTGGCCAAACGCGCCACCCAGACCCGGCGGCTGACGCTGGACAACCGCGCCCTGCGGCGCGAGCTATCCGATGGCACGGTCCTGATGCGCAAGCTGATCGGCTCGTCCCCGGTGATGGAGCAACTGCGCGAAGATATTCTGGATCTGGGTCAGGCCGACAGCCATGTGCTGATCGACGGCGAGACCGGGACCGGCAAGACCCTTGTGGCCCACGCGCTGCACGCCGTCGGCCCCCGCGCCGGCAAGAAGTTCTGCTTTCTAAGCTGTGCCGCCTATGGCGAGGATGAGCTTGCGGCGCGGCTGTTCGGCCCCGCCGCCAACGACAGCCTTCCGCTGGCTGAAGAAGCCCGCGGCGGCACCCTGCTGCTAGAGGACATCGATGCGCTGCCCCAGACCCTGCAGGCGCGTCTGCTGACCTTCATCAACGATCAGGGCACCCCGGCCGAGACCCGCGTCGTGGCGATCTGCAACCTGCAAGAGGTCGACAAGACCTGCGAGGATGCCATGCGCCCGGATCTTTACTACCGTCTGGCGGCGATGAAGATCACCATGCCGCCCCTGCGCCAGCGCGGCGAGGATATCCTGACGCTGTTCAACCGCTTCGGCCAGCAATTCGCCGAGGAATACGGCACCGAGGAACCCGAGGCCAGCGCTCAGGAAGCCGCCCAGCTTCTGCAGGCCCCTTGGCCGGGCAACGTGCGCCAGTTGATCAACGTGGCCGAACGCGCCGTGCTTCAGAACCGGCGCGGCTCGGGTTCTATCGCGTCGCTTCTGATGGCCGACAATTCCGAGATCGAGCCCACGATGACCACCGAGGGCAAGCCGCTGAAGGAATACGTTGAGGCGTTCGAGCGGATGTTGATCGACAACACCATGCGCCGGCACAAAGGCTCGATCTCCAGCGTGATGGACGAGCTGTGTCTGCCGCGTCGGACGTTGAACGAGAAGATGGCGAAATACGGGTTGAGCCGGTCGGATTACCTATAAATTGACCGAGCTTGCCCAAACACGACAAAGGCCCGCTTTGGCGGGCCTTTTTTCAATTCGGCAGGGCGAAAGGGGCGCGTCTAGTCCGTAGGGCGCGAGTCGGGCAGGTTGATCCGCGACACCTGCTCGGCGATGGGATCGTTGGACAGCGGGTGCAGATCGGCCGCGTAATCCTTGGGATCGCCAAGCGGCGCCCATTCGCCCTGATGGTAAACCTCGACCGAATTGAATCGCGCCTTGTAGCCCATCTTGTCGCTGCCCGGCACCCAGTAGCCCATGTAGACGTAAGGCAGGCCAGCCTCGCGGGCGATCTCGATATGATCAAGGATGATATAGGTGCCCAGCGACCGGTCGGTCATGGTCGGATCGTAGAAGGAATAGACCAGCGACAGCCCGTCATCCATCACGTCGGTCAGGCAGACGGCGGTCAGTTGACGGTCGCCGGCAATCGGGCCGTGGGGGTCGGTGTATTCCACCACCCGGCTGCGCACCGGAGTCTCTTCGATCATGGCGGCGAACTCGAAGATGTCCATGTCGGCCATGCCGCCCGTGGCGTGCCGCGCCTCGAGGTAGGCGCGGAAGAGGGCGTATTGATCCTCGGTCGCCCAGGGCGACGTGGCCTCGCGCTTCAGTCCGCGATTCCGGTTCAGCGTGCGGCGCTGACTGCGTGACGGTTTGAAATCCGCGACCCGGATGCGTGCCGACAAACAGGCTGAACATTCGGCGCACGAGGGGCGGTAAAGCACGTTCTGCGACCGGCGAAACCCTTGTTTCGAAAGCGAGTCGTTCAACTTGGAGGCGTAATCCCCCTGCAGCGCGGTAAACAACTTCCTCTCCATCCGACCCTCAAGATAAGGGCAGGGCTGTGGGGCGGTCACATAGAATTGTGGCGCGATGGGAAGAGTATGGCGCATGCAGCTTTTCGTTCTTTGGGTCGCGCCGAGCGTAGCAACTGCATCGCACGACGCCAATAGTCAATAAAGGTGCCGGATCATGGCCTTTGGGTGGTGCCGGATACTCGATCGGCGCGCGCGGCGCCAAAGGTCTCGGCGGCGCGGTTCAGCGCGACGGTTCCCAGCACCAGATCGCTTAGGCCCTGCCGTTTTTCGGATGTGAGCATCATGGCGATGGAAATCAACTGGGGGATGACCATCGACATCGACACCACATAGCCCAAGGTGTGCAAAATGGCGCTGATCGGGTCCAGACGTTCGCCGTTGCGGTCCAGCACCACGATGCCGGTCAGACGCATGCCCAGCGTGGCCGAGCCCGCCGCCATCGAGGCCGCGCGGTAGATGATCGCCACCAGCATGTAGAGCACCGGCAGATAGAACAGCGCCGTAAACAGCGTGAAGGGCACGGTGATGGCGGTCAGCACGACGGTGATCACCACGTCCACCAGCCATGCGATGGCGCGCTTGGTGGGCACGTCGCGATAGAACGCCTCTTGCTCGACGGGATCGGGCAGGCGGTCGTGATGGGGGCTGGTGTTCATGGCGGACCTCTGGTGGTGGGGTGTCGCGTGGCGCGCGGTGCGGCGCACAGACGGGGACTGTCACATGGGGAATGTTACACGGGGGAATATAGGGGCGGGTGGCCCGGCCCGAAAGGGGGGCCACCCGGTTGGGGGCGCAGTTAGAGCGCGACCAGACTGGGTGCGACCAGATTAGGCGCGGCCCTGCACGTCACCCTGATTGGCGTCATCGCCATCGGGGCGCGCGGCATCGTGACCCTTGGCCTGATCGGCCATGAACTGGTCGAACTCGGCCTTGTCGCGGGCTTCGCGCAGACGCTGCAGGAAGCTTTCGAACGCCCGCTGCTCGTCTTCCAGACGGCGCAGGGTTTCAGCCTTGTAGCTGTCGAACGCCTGATTGCCCGAGGTGCGGAAGGCATAGGCCGCGGCCGGCGCCGCCTTGACGATGGGCGAGCCGTTCAGAAACCGCCGTCCGACCGTGACATAGGCCAGAATGGCAAGGCCAAGGGGCCAGAAGACGATAAAGCCGACGATGACAGCCGCAATCCAAGCGGTCTTGCCACGCGCGTCGAGCCAGTTTTCGGCCATCGAGGGCCATGCGGCGACACTGTTCATTACGGATACTCCGGGGTTGGGAACGGGATAGGTGCGGTGGTCGGTTAAGGTGGTCTGCGTTAAGTGAATGTTATTCACATTTACATAGATGGGAGCCCGTCGCGCCCATGCAAGAGGCAGGGGGGCGATTTCCTGTCGAATTCGCCGGTGGGCCGCCGCTGGCCCATTGACCATTGGCAAAAGCGGCGCACATCTTCGCACCATGAGCTTTGCATCCCGGATCGCCCGCACCCCGATTCCCTATGACGCGGACCGCGGCGCCGATCTGGCGCGGCGCTATGCACCGCTGGGGCCCGAACTTTCGGAACTGGTAGCGGGTGCCGCCGGGTGCAGCCCGTTTCTGGCCGGCCTGCTGGAACGGCACGAGCCGTGGTTGTCCGACGCGCTGACCATGCCGCCCGAGGCCGCCCGGCGCATGCTGATGGACGGCTTCGCCACGCTGGACGGTGCGGGCATCGCCGACGGGTTGCGCCATCTCAAGGGGCAGATGGCGGTGCTGGTCGCGCTGGCCGATCTGGGCGGCGTCTGGGATCTGGAGCAGGTGACAGGCACGCTGACCGAATTCGCCGACCGGGCCGTCGACACCGCGCTGACCCACTTTCTGGCCGCCGAGATCCGGCGCGGCAAGCTGCCGGGCATGACGCTTGCGGATCTGTCCTCGGGGGCGGGGGTGGTGGTGCTGGCGATGGGCAAGATGGGCGCGTTCGAGCTGAATTATTCCTCGGACATCGACCTGATCTGCCTGTTCGATGAGACCCGCTATGGCGAAGACGCCGGCGAGGCGCGCGCCGCCCTGATCCGCGTCATCCGGCGGATGGCGGGCATGCTGTCGGACATCACCGACGCGGGCTACGTCTTTCGCACTGACCTGCGGTTGCGCCCCGACCCCTCGGTCACGCCGATCTGCCTGTCGATGGACGCCGCCGAGCGGTATTACGAAAGCCTTGGCCGCACCTGGGAACGCGCGGCCTATATCAAGGCCCGTCCCGCCGCGGGCGATCTGGCGGCGGGCCAGACCTTTCTGGACACCCTGCGCCCCTTTGTCTGGCGGCGGCATCTGGACTTCGTGGCCATTCAGGACGCCCACGACATGCGTTTGCGCATCCGGGCCCACAAGGGGCTGTCGGGCCGGCTGACGCTGGAAGACCACAACATGAAGCTGGGCATCGGCGGCATCCGCGAGATCGAGTTCTTCACCCAGACTCATCAGCTTATCTCGGGCGGGCGCGACCCGGATCTGCGGGTGCGCGGCACCGTCGAAGGTCTGGCCCGGCTGGCCGACAAGGGCTGGATGCCCGAGGGCGACGCCGACTTGCTGACCGATTGCTACCGGCATCACCGCGAGGTCGAGCACCGGCTGCAGATGCTGGGCGACGCCCAGACCCACCAGCTTCCGCGCAGCGACGAAGGCTTCGACCGGCTGGCGCGGTTCATGGGGCAGGGCGACACCGACACCTTCCGCGCCGGTCTGCGCGAGCGGCTGGAAGCTGTGGCCCATCTGATGGAGCCGTTCTTCGCCCCCGAAGCCCCCGAAGGCGCCAGTCAGGACACCGAGGACGCGCCCCCCGACATGCCGCCCGAGATGGCCGAGATCATCGACCGCTGGCCCAGCTATCCCGCCCTGCGCTCGGAACGCGCGGTCGAGACCTTCGAACGGCTCCGCCCCGGCATCATCGAACGTCTGAACCGCGCGGCCCGCCCCTCGGAGGCGCTGATCCAGTTCGACCGCTTTCTGAAAGGTCTGCCCGCCGGTGTGCAGCTTTTCGCGCTGTTCGATTCCAACCGGCATCTGGTGGATCTGCTGATCGACATCTGCGCCACGGCACCGGGGCTTGCGACCCACCTGTCGCGCAACCCGGGCGTGCTGGACGCGGTGCTTGGCGGCAGTTTCTTCGACGACTGGCCGGGCGCCGAGGCGCTGGCGTCCGAGTTGTCGCCCCGGCTGGCGGCAATCGATGATTACGAGGATCAGTTGGTCGAAGCCCGGCGCTGGTCCAAGGAATGGCATTTCCGCATCGGCGTGCATCATCTGCGCGGGCTTATCGGGCCGGGACAGGCGGCGGCGCAATACGCCCAGCTTGCCCGCGCGGTTCTGACCGGTCTGTTTCCCACCATCGCGGCCGAATTCGCCCGCCGTCACGGCCCGATGCCGGGGCGCGGGGCGGTGGTGCTGGGCATGGGCTCGCTTGGGGCGGGGGGG
>SWCD01012253.1_pt1 | contig 36914 bp, 36 predicted proteins | sample 4693011 | NCBI WGS metagenome assembly SWCD01 (sample SAMN10267278, study PRJNA491770) | bioreactor metagenome | isolation source: DHS bioreactor inoculated with marine | place: Japan: Omine Ridge, Nankai Trough
TAGAGACCCTAGGGTTATGAATCCTGCGCTCCCTGCCCGAACTTGCCGTTCGGTACGGGCGGGCAACCACCTGATCTGCTCGAATTATTCGGGTGGGGCTACCTCGCCAAAGGTTTTTTAAGCGGCTGCAAATATAAAGTTTAATTTCTTCACTTGCCAAATAAGAATCGCTAAAATAATATTGGGCAATTATTTTTTTATCATGTAGAAATATATATATTGTCCGTTAAATAAAACAAAGAATGAATGACAAGGTTAAGTTTGAGATAGAGTTTGTAATACAATCATCTCCAAAACTACTATATCAATATATATCTACCCCATCCGGATTGTCGGAATGGTTTGCCGACAATGTAAATTCCAGAGGAGAAATTTTTCGTTTTATTTGGGACGGTGCCGAAGAAGAGGCCAAACTGTTAAAACGCAAGAATGACGAATTTGTACGTTTTGCCTGGGCAGAGGAAGAAGACAACAGCTATTTTGAATTGAAGATAATCGTAGACGATATTACCTCGGATGTGTCCTTGTTTATTACCGATTTTGCCGAAGAGGATGAAGTGGAAGAGGCTAAGATGTTGTGGCAAAACCAAGTATCCAGCTTAAAACAGGTTTTGGGTTCGTCCTAGTTATTGTCCATTTATAGGTATATTTGGCCTTGAATTTTTCAAGGCTTTTTTTATGACTTCGATGGTAAACTTCAATGGTGAAATCCTTCAAGCGGACACAAATTTTCTTAATCATGAAAACCGTGGACTGCGCTATGGTGATGCCCTGTTCGAGACCATAAGGATAATTAATGGCAGGATTGTCTTTTGGGAAGACCATTACCTTCGACTTATGGCATCTATGCGGATCCTGCGCATGGAGATTCCTATGAATTTCACTATGGAATTTCTACAGGAGCAACTCTTAAACGTAATTCCCGCCAACGGTTTGGGGAATGGCCCCGCCAGGGTAAGGCTTACGGTATTTAGGAACAATGGCGGACTATACTTGCCAACGAGCAACGATGTTTCTTTTATAATTGAGGGCAACGCCTTAAAAAATCCGTTTTATACATTGGACACTTCAGCCTATGAGGTTGAGTTATACAAGGATTTTTACGTGAATGCCAATAAGTTGAGCACTTTAAAGACCAACAATAAGTTGATCCATGTGCTGGGTAGTATTTTCTCAAATGAAAACAATTATGACAATTGTTTGCTGCTCAACCAGAACAAATCTGTTGTGGAGGCCCTAAATGCCAATATTTTTCTTGTTGTCGGTAATACCGTGAAAACGCCTCCCTTGTCGGATGGATGCCTGAATGGAATAATCCGAAAGAAAATATTGGAAATTTTTGCCAGCCTTGGAAATTATGCTTTTGAGGAATCCTCAATTTCCCCGTTCGAATTGCAAAAGGCAGATGAACTTTTTCTTACCAATGCCATAACGGGGATACGGCCAATTACCAAATTCCGGAAGAAAGAATATAAAAATACCGTTGCAATGGACATATTGGGCAAGTTAAACGCAAAGGCGATTGCCGAAAGGACGTAATACTTAAGTCGATCAGGGAACCCTGGTATCGCACGGCACTAGTTTAGGTTAGGATTTTCCGGTGCGTTGGACCAAATAAGATAATCCCCTCCCAATTCCATCATTTTTTCCCGCCAAAAGGCATCTGCCGATTTTTTAAGAATATCGCTTTTATATTCATTTTTCACAATCACCCAGGATTTGGAGGAAAGCTCCTGATCCAATTGCAGGGAGGCCCAACCGGAATAGCCAAGAAAAAATCGGATATCCGAACTTGTAATTATTTTCTTGTTGACCAGGTCTATAATATTATCAAAATCCCCGCCCCAGAAAATTCCGTTGGAAATTTCTATACTGTTTTCTATCAAATGGGGGACTTTATGCAGAAAATAGAGGTTATCCTGCTCTACCGGACCTCCGTTATATACTGGAAATGGAACATTGATTTCCGAAATAAGTTCACTGATGTTATAATCCAAAGGTTTATTGAGGATAAACCCGACAGAGCCTTCATCGTTGTATTCCGCCAATAGTACGATAGACCGGCTAAAGGAAACATCCCCGGTGAGCGTAGGCTCCGCTATCAAAAGTTCCCCTTTTTTTGGTTTTATCGCCAACATGACGGTTTAATTGTTAAAATTAAAAATATGACAAAAAATGGTAACTGCAAAACACTTTTAAACAAAAAAGCACCTCTTTTCAGAGGTGCTTTTATTATTTTCCAAAAAATTTGGACTAGTTTACTGAATTGCTCAATTCAGCGCCAGCCTTAAACTTTACAACATTTTTAGCTGCAATTTTGATAGTTTTACCAGTTTGGGGATTTCTTCCTTCTCTGGCATTTCTTCTAGAAACGGACCAAGATCCGAAACCTACCAATGATACACGTCCACCTTTCTTAAGAGATCCTTCTACGTTGCCCAAAAAGGATTCTAAAGCTTTTTTTGCCGCTGCTTTTGTAATTCCAGCGTCTGCTGCCATAGCATCGATTAATTCTGTTTTGTTCATAATACGATTAAATTTATTGTTATTAAATAATTAATACTCAAACAAATTTATATGGATTTGCGGTTAACGCAAGTAAAATCAAGGGAAATAGCCATTTTTGTTGATAACTTGAAACGTTTGTTGATAACGTAGGGCTTTTTTTACGTGTACTTGACCAGTTAATGGTAAGTCAATGAACATGGGCGGTTTCGGAGAACGTGGTGCCATTGAGAAGTTCATGGACTTTCATTTTTCGTTTTCCTGGAAGCTGAACTTCCAATAATTCCAGAAATCCTCCTTGTACGGCAACCTTTATGCTCTTTTTGTCGTGCATCAAACTTCCGTTTTTAAGGGAGTGTGCTTCCCTTGCCTTAACGACCGAATATATTTTCAGGATGCTGGTTTCACCCGAATCATGAAGTGTGGTCCATGCGGTGGGATATGGGCTAAGGCCTCGGATGTGATCGTAGATCTTATCCATAGGGAGGTCCCAATCTATCATGCAGGTTTCCTTATATATTTTGTTGGCGCTCTTTAATTCTTGAACGTCACCTTGCTTTTTTCTTTCTACCGCGCCCTTTTCAATCTGTTGTATTGTTCTTAGGACCAAACCCGCTCCCAGTTCCATTAGTTTATCATGTAGGGACCCTGCGGTTTCATCGGGTAAAATTTTTGTCTTTTCCTGCAGTATTATTTCCCCTGTGTCTATCTTATCGTCAATATAAAAAGTGGTGACCCCGGTCTCTGTTTCCCCGTTTATAATGGCCCAATTGATGGGTGCCGCTCCACGGTAGTTGGGCAGGAGGGAGGCATGCAGGTTAAAGGTGCCGTATTTGGGCATTTGCCATACCACCTGTGGCAACATCCTAAAGGCGACCACTACCTGGAGGTTTGCTTGCAATGACTTTAAGCCCTCCAAAAAAGTACTGTCCTTGAGATTGTTGGGCTGCAGCACTGTAAGTCCGTGGGACAGGGCATATTCCTTGACAGCGGATTCCTGTAGTTTTCTACCACGGCCGGCGGGCTTGTCGGGTGCTGTGACCACCCCGACCACATTGTAGTTATTGTTTACAAGGTGGTCCAATATTGCAACGGCAAACTCGGGGGTTCCCATAAAAACGATCCGCAATGGTTCCATATCAGCTGATTTCATATTCGTTTTTTGTATTGATATTTATTTCCCCATCCTCCAATAGACTTTGGATTGTAGCTAGGATAGCATCTTCCTTGTAAGGAAGTTTTTTAATTATTTCCCGGGAAGATTGTTCCTTTTGTTTTAACTGGGTGAGAATATCTTGCTGGATCAATTTTAAAACGTCCTTGTCCACCACCGTGCCTGAGGTACAGACATCACATATCCCACAATTGGTTATCCGCTTTTCACCGAAATAAGACAACAATTGCCTGTTTCTGCATATTTTATTGTTCTTTATGTAGGTCAACATGCTTTCCACATTGTTGATCTTTACCTGTTGTTGCGCCTTTATCTTATTGGCGAAAGCATTTATGGTCCTATCGTCTTCCCGAGGTACTAAAAATACAATTTCCAGATCGCTGTGTTGTGCCTTATAGTCAATAATCCCATCTACCTGAAGTTGTTCCAATATTGAAAGGACCTTTTTTTCGGGGACGCTTGCTTTTTTTGAGACCAAAAGTGTATTTATTTTGGTATCGTAATCAAAAATTCCACCGTAAGTCCTTAAGATTACCTGGGTAGGTTCTGCAATATTCCGATTTTTATCCAAGTAATTAAAAAGTTGATCCTTTGATGCGATGAACCTAACGGTCGTCTTTTTGGAAAACGTTTCCGAAAGGGCGATGACCGAATTTTGGTCCAATATATGCAATGTGTTATAGGCAAGGATTTGGTTCAATTTATAGGCCTCGCAAAAAGCGTTGAAATTAAATTGAAAAATTTCGTCGGTCCCTTCGCCAAAGGCTATTTGAAAATAGTTATTCAGTTTTTGGTACAGCATTTTAATAAATGCAATCTCCGGTAAGACACTTAAAAACTGATTTTTCACTTGACCTTCATCCGTCTTATTGGTGATCAATACGGCTTCAGCAGGATTCCCGTCCCGTCCGGCCCTACCACTTTCCTGGAAGTAATTCTCCAAACTGTCCGGAATTTGGTAATGGACCACCAATCCAACATCTGGTTTGTCCACTCCCATCCCGAACGCATTCGTTGCCACCATGGTCTTGACCTCATTATCCATCCATTCTGCCAACCTTTTCTTTTTTTCCTTTTGTGGAATGCCTCCGTGGAAAAAGGTGGATCCACATCCATTCTGGTTTAAAAATTGTGCCGTTTCTTCTGCTAACCTCCGAGAACGAACGTAAATAATGGCACTTTTTGAATTTTGGAGACACAGTTCCCTTAATCGGTAGCGTTTGTCCTCTACCCATAATACTTTATAGGCGATATTTTCCCTGGAAAACGAATCCTTCACCACCAAGGCTTCCCTCATTTGCAGGTTGTCCACGATATCATGGGCCACCTTCTGGGTCGCGGTAGCGGTAAGCGCTATCATTGGGGCATCCGGGGCCAATTCCCTTAAAATGGAACAGTCGAGATAGGCGGGACGAAAATCGTTCCCCCATTGGGAAATACAGTGGGCTTCATCCACGGCCAAAAGGTTTACGTCCATCTGCTGTATTCTTTCCCGGACGATTTCTTGTTGGAGGCGTTCGGGGGACAGGTATAAAAATTTGTAATTGCCATATAGACAGTTGTCCAGCAAGTCGTTCATTTCATCAAATGAAATGCCACCGACCAAGGCAATGGCCTTTATTTCCCTCCTTTTTAATGAATTAACCTGATCTTGGATAAGTGCTATCAAGGGTGAGATTACAATACAAATACCGGCCTTGGCCAGCGCGGGAACTTGATAGCAAAGCGATTTGCCTCCTCCAGTCGGCAATAAGGCCAACACATCATGACCGTCCAAAACGGCATCAATGATTTTTTCCTGGGACCCTTTAAATTCCGGATATCCCCAATACTTTTGAAGTATCGCTACGGAGGTGCTAGACATTATTGTTTTTTTATCTGGTTTACTATATAGGATACCCTTTCCTCAACGGTACCTATGGGAACGTGTTCTATTTTGTAACCGTATTTTTCATAAGTATGCTTTAAGAAATCGTATAAAACCAAGGCTTCCCTAAAATTTTCATAGCGTTCATTGTCAGCCGTATAGATATCTTCCCAAGGAGGTAACAGAAACACCTGATCATAGGTGAAATTTTTACAGGCCTCCGTGAAAATTCTGTCGTAAGGTTGGCCCACCCGATCCATATAGGCTATGACATCCGGGATTCCACGGTCAAAAAAAACATATGGGCCGTCAGTCTTGGCAACATTTTTAAATTGTGAGATTCTGCCCTCCAAAATCCGGCGGCTGAACAGTAAGGGGTCCGATACAAATAGTTGGGGAATCCCCTGGGATCTGGCTTCTAGGGTAATGCTCCTGGAAATCTCGTGGATACAGGTAAATCCGTCTTTTTGTAATTGTTGGACTACCGAAGTCTTACCAGATCCTGGCCCTCCCGTAATCACAATTTTTTTTGGCTCCACAAATAATGTTTTGATCTAAATAGAGTACGCAAAGTAATGAATTAACGGCAATACTAAAAAATAGGTACATTTCAAAACTTTCCCAAATTCGGTTATTTTCCCAGTTACAGGAGGTATAGTAAATTTCCATAAACCCCAACAAGTAACATCCTTCCGTCTAGGAACATTCCCTCCCTAACCATCCCCGGAAGGGAGGGAACGTTTTTATTTGTAGAATCCGCTCCCCCTCCTTTGGAGGGGGTTAGGGGGAGGTCAGAACGATTATTAATTTAAAAAGCGGGACCTGCTATTCTTCGTTTACTTTGCTCCTTGGTCTTTCCTCCTTTGTCATTTTATATTGAACCATTATCTTTGCAAAAAGAAAACAATGGATTCCCAAAAAGAAGATGAATTTTATGCCCGGCTCAAGGAACAATTGTCCGAAACAAGCGCTTGGCCTACCGACTTCCTATATAAATTTATTGTGCCTACCGATAAGGATAAAATAGATCAGATCAATAAGGTATTTGACAATACAGGGGCGGTAATAGAGTCCAAGCAATCGAGCAAAGGAAAATATACCAGTGTTTCGATTACCGTAAACCTTAAGGATCCGGATGAGGTAATTCAAAAATATAAGGAGGTAGGGCTCATTGAAGGGGTAATATCGCTGTAAGTACAAAATTTAATCCCAGTAGGCTTTTGTAAATATTTTTCGTTCGAACCATATTTAGGATGGACCAAAGACATAAGGCAAAGAACAAATGAAAAGTTCAATCCTGTTGGGCCGAATTTAGGACCCTGTCGATTTTAATTTAATATTTCCTATTTAATGGAAAAATTAAAATGTACACTTTTTGGACATTTGTAACGTGTTTTTCATCAATGGGTTGAGAAATTCCTACGTCCTTTATCTTTTGGCAAAGCGGTCTTTTGTCTTTTTAATGTACAGCAGTAATATTTTAATATTACCAGAACCTGATTTAAACTTCAAAATAGCTGTTAAAATAGCATTTGTTGTATAATTTTGTTACTTTGCAGCCGTTATCAATCTACACTTCACCATTTTGTTAAGCCCAAGTTGAAATGACGTGTAATACAATCGTGGATTTTGCGGCACCTTTGGCTTAACCTAACATTAGATAAATCTTTCAAATTGAATTTAGTAGAAAACTTAGAATACAATACCGAGCGATCCAAACTTATTATTCCAGAATATGGCCGCCATTTTCAAAAAATGGTAGATCATGCCGTTTCCATTAAAGACGATGCGGAACGCAATCGGGTAGCCAAGGCCATAATCAGTGTTATGGGCAACATACAGCCCCATTTGAGGGATGTGCCGGATTTTCAACATAAATTGTGGGACCAATTGTTTATCATGTCCGACTTTAAATTGGACGTGGAATCCCCTTTTCCCATCACACCCAAGGAAACCCTTCAACAGAGGCCGGAACCTTTGAAATATCCCCAAAATTTCCCTAAATATCGTTTTTATGGCAACAACATAAAGCGAATGATAGACGTAGCGGTAAGTTGGGAAAAGGGCGCTATGAGGGAAGGATTGGAATACGTAATCGCCAACCACATGAAGAAAAGTTACCTTAATTGGAACAAGGATATGGTGGATGATAAGGCAATTTTTAAGCACCTTTACGAATTGAGCGATGGACAGATAGACATGGCATCGGAAGGTGAAAACCTCACGGAAAGCGATCAGTTTCTAAAATCGAGGCCCGCAAAACCTGCTAGGACCGTTAGCGGGAAAAAAAATCCAAGAAATACAAATAGTCGCGGAAAAAAGCGATACTAAACTTTATTACGCTTAATGGGAACGTTTACAATTGAGGGTGGCCACCAACTTCATGGTGAGATTACGCCACAAGGTGCTAAAAATGAGGCACTTCAAATACTTTGCGCTGTACTTTTAACCTCGGAAACAATTACGATCAACAATATTCCTGACATTGTGGACGTAAATAAATTGATTTCCCTCCTGGAGGACCTTGGTGTTAAGATTCAAAAAAAGGGAAAGGGCTCCTATTCCTTTAAAGCCGATGACGTAAACCTGGAATACTTGCAGTCCGACCAATTTAAGCATGACGGACGGGGATTGCGTGGATCTATAATGTTGGTCGGGCCCCTATTGGCCCGCTTTGGCAAGGGCTACATACCCAAACCCGGAGGTGATAAAATTGGAAGACGCAGGTTGGATACCCATTTCGAAGGATTTATCAGCCTTGGGGCCAAATTTAGATATAATAAGGAGGAACATTTTTATGGGGTAGAGGCCAAGAAACTCAAGGGCACCTATATGCTCTTGGACGAGGCCTCGGTAACTGGAACCGCGAATATTGTAATGGCCGCTGTATTGGCCGAAGGAAAGACTACCATTTACAACGCCGCTTGTGAACCCTATCTACAGCAATTATGTAATATGCTGAATAGGATGGGAGCTAAAATCTCCGGTGTCGGCTCCAATCTTTTAAGTATTGAGGGGGTCGATAAATTGGGAGGTACGGAACACACCATGCTCCCCGATATGATAGAAATTGGCAGTTGGATCGGTTTGGCCGCCATGACCCGCAGTCAGCTCACCATTAAAAATGTGAGTTGGGAAAACCTGGGGCAAATTCCCAATGTCTTCCGGAAACTGGGAATCACATTGGAAAGAAAAGGGGACGATATAGTCATCCCGGAACACAAGGACGGCTACAAAATCCAGAATTACATCGATGGGTCTATCCTGACCGTTGCGGATGCACCTTGGCCCGGACTTACACCGGATCTGTTGAGCATTATCCTTGTCGTTGCCACGCAGGCCCAGGGAGAGGTCCTTATTCATCAAAAAATGTTCGAAAGCCGATTGTTCTTTGTCGATAAGCTAATCGATATGGGGGCAAAAATCATCCTGTGCGATCCCCATAGGGCTACGGTAATCGGCCATGATTTTAAATCGACCCTCAAGGCGACCACCATGGTCTCCCCGGATATCAGGGCAGGGGTTTCCCTGTTGATCGCGGCACTATCCGCCAAAGGGACTTCCACGATCCACAACATAGAACAAATAGATCGGGGATACGAGGATATCGATACCAGGCTACGTGCCATAGGAGCCCGTATCGTAAGGGTATAGAACGGTTTATTGACTTCTGTTATGGGTTTGTTTTTATTCTATTGAAGGGGAAGGTTTATAGGTTTGGTAGCAATGTTGGCAAATGGTTAAAGGTTGATTGTAATCCTTAATTCGAAAACCGTAAATCTTCAAATCAATATTTATCCGGTAGACATTTTACAATTTCGACTTATTGGATTTCAGCTACACCTAATCTCGTGGTGTCGATTTTTTTATCGGCTCCAAAGGACCAACATCCAGCGTCCAACATCCAACCTCTATAGTCCAACCTCCAATTTCAAAAAACCATTTTCCTTTTACGTACCAAGAGCCAAATTACCACAGGGGCGCCTATTAGGGAGGTTATAGCGTTAATGGGCAATACTTGGGCAGAGGTCGGTAGTTGGGCAATGGTATCACAAACAAGCATTAAAATGGCTCCATACACCAATACGGCGGGCACTAAAACCCGGTGATCGGTGGTATCAAAAATCTGTCTGGTCAAATGGGGCACGGCCAAACCGATAAAGGCTATAGGTCCGGCAAAAGCGGTAACCCCGCCCGCCAACAATCCGGTCGACAAAATTAGGATGAAGCGCGACCTGTTGAGGTCTACTCCTAAACTTCTGGCGTAGTTTTCTCCCAATAGCAGGGCGTTCAGGGATTTTATGGAGCGAACCCCCAAAATACTTCCAATCAATACCACAAGAAAAAGAAGGCCCAATTGATACCAGGAAAGGTTTCCTACACTACCGAAGGACCAAAATATATACTGCTGTAATTTGTCCGAATTGGTGAAATAGGAAAGCACACTGACAATAGCTGTGGTAATACTCCCAAACATGAGTCCGATAATTAAAAGGGCCATGGTATCCTTGACCCTAGAGGCGACCGTTAAGACCACGAGTAGCACCACAAAGCTGCCCAAACTGGATGCGATTGCCAAAGAAACGTCGTTCAACAGGCCCAAGGCTGCCAAACCGGGGAAAATTGATATTCCCATAATTACAAGGGCCGCTCCCAAACTGGCACCGGAACTAATACCCAGCACAAAGGGGCCGGCCAAGGGGTTTCTGAAGAGCGTTTGCATGAGCAGACCGCTTACCGATAATCCACCTCCCACCAAAATAGCAGTTAAGGCTTTTGGAATCCGATAGTCCCAGATAATATAGTCCCATGAACTTTGCCCGGTATTGCCTCCAAAAATAGAGGCGAAAATATCCCCGATCGGAATGGAAACCGACCCCAAGGCTATATTGACCCCGAAGCATAGCAGCAGAGCCAATATTAGTAAAAGGAAGGGAATGCTATATTTCTTTGTGGAATTCATTGGCCACAATTATTAGTTGGAAAATTACATCTAAATACAAAACCTACTGTAAACTTGTCAATGAAATTATTCGGTTTTAAATTATAAGGTTATTTTGACAGTATCCCGGAACAACTTAACAATCCTGTATTCCCCGACCCCTCGGGGACGTTTTCATTGCTTTTACACCTTATATTTCGGGGTTTCGGATTCCATCTAAGGTTTGCTTATTCCAAGGGCTTAAAAAAATAGGGCTGATAGTCGGGGAGCAATTCCGGGTGAAAAATGTGTACCAAATCCTTTAAGATCAAATCGGGGCGGGCGGGCCCCAATTCATAATACAGTAGCCCCCCTGTAGCTCCCTTGGTATTGGCGAACGTAAATATTTTTTTATTCTTGAATGCGGCAAATTGGGTGTAATGTGGGTTGCCTTCCTTTAAACCATTGTACGAGGTATATTCTGAAGGGGAGACCCAAAAATCGGTGGCCCCACCCTTTACCAAAACGCTTTCCAAACTTAGGGACAGGCTACCCGTTCCTTCCGTATCCTTCCATGGATAATCGGCATTGGCATCTTCCAAAAATTGGGCGGCCCAGCTATCCCCGGCTGGCAAATACCATACATCCTTATACAGGGCACCACTTAGTACCGTGGGTTTGTTTTGCGCTTTTTTGGCCAAGGATTTGACCATTAGATAATCGGATTTTATCCTGGTAAAGATACTATCGGCTTCCTTTTCCTTGCCAAAAAATGGGGCGAAAAACTTGATCCATTCCGCCTTTCCCAGCGGGCTCCCCTCTGTCCAGTCACCGTTATATACCACTGGAATACCGGAACGCTTAATGGTCTCGTAGGCCTTGTTTTGACCGTCTATGCCGAAACCGAACACGATATCGGGTTTCAAGGCCAATAACATTTCGGTATTAATGGCCTCGTTATTACCCAGTTCCTGGACATCGCCGGCATCGATGCGTTTTCTCGTGGCTTCGGAAGAGATATACTGCGTATTGGTAAAGCCGATCAGGCCATCGGACACTCCAAGGGCTTCCAGAGCGGGGATGTGGGTCGTAGAGGTCGCCACGTATCGCTCAACGGGCACCGGAACAATGGCATCATAGGCACTTTTGTCCAATAATGTAGCGTTTATTTTTTCTTTGGGAACAAGTGCGTAAGTAAAAGCTGATTTGGAATTGGGCCAGGGAGAGGTAATCCTAATAATTGTAACGTCTCCATTCAATTTTTCAATGCGAAATCCAGTGGCATTGGAAACGGGTATTTTTTGCGCCGTGGTAGGTAGGGTTGATGCTTGCTTTCCTTCCTGTTTACAAGAAAAAAACACCAACATAAAGATGAGTAAAAATAAATGCCTCAAAGAAATTACGGATTTGGTTTCCGTTCCAAAAGTAAGATTATTTTAGGAGTTGCATGGGAAATAGTATTGGAAGAGGGAGGATTCAGATATTCTCCATTGCTTTTCGGCTAAGGCGATCCTCTGCCATATCGCTCAGTCGGTCATCGGTCTCATACTCTTCGTTTAAAGTAAGTTGGAGCTTCTTTGAGATTTCCCTTAACCCCAATTCCTTTGCAAAGCGAATAGCACTGCTGTAACCCGAAATCTCATAATGTCCCAAACGCTGGGCGAGCGACATTAGGCCGGCATTGAGAACATCACCCTCCATGCTGTCGTTTAAGAATTGATGCACCGTCATTACAAGGCCATCCATGGCATGGCAAGTATTGCCCAAGGTAGAAATTTCAAGTTCATCACAGATGATTTCCAAGCGGGTAAGGTGTAACTTGGTTTCATTGAAATGATCCTCCAGGATTTTCTTTAATTGGTCATCTGTTACCTTTTGGGCAAAAATATCCAGCAATTCCAACAGTTGTTCTTCGGCACTATATAGATCCCGAAGTTGATACTCGAACAAATCCTGTAAGGTTTTCATGGGCTATAAGTTGATTCGGAAAGGTACCATATAACCTAAATTAAGAATGACCTTAAAAAAGTAAATGTTGACTTAATAAAATGAGAATTAGTGGGTAGGGAATAGACTAAAAAGTTTATAAGTTTATGGGTTTATTTTTTGATTCCATCAACTATCAACCAAATCCACCTACTGCAAACTGCCAACTGCAACTGCAAACTTCCACCAAGTTTCGTATTTTCCATCAAACGACAATGGAAACCCCGTTAGCGCTGCCGTTGTTCTGTTCGTCAAAATAAAAATCGATCCTGCCAAGGTTTATACCATAGCATCCCACTTGGTTTATCAACATATTTTGTCCTTTTCTGTTTACTGCTATGGTAGGCCTGTCCAAAAAAGTATGGGTATGGCCACCGATGATCAAATCTATATTTTCCGTGTTCGCGGCCAATACAAGATCGCTAGGGCGGTGCTTGTCATTATAGTCATACCCTATATGGGACAAACAGACCACCAAATCACATTTCTCCCCAATTTTCAGGGTCTGGCTCATGGTCTGGGCAATTTCTATGGGGTCCAAATACTTGGTTTCCTGGTAAAGCTTTTTCATCACCAACCCGTCCAAGACAACCCCCAAACCAAAAACCCCGATTTTAATTCCATCCACCAGAAAAATTTTATACGGTTTTACGTGACCATCCATAAGGGTATTGCTAAAGTCGTAATTGGCAGAAATTAAATCGAACTTGGCATGGGGCAATTGGGCGTACAGTCCGTCCAAACCATTGTCAAAGTCATGGTTGCCGATGGTCGCGGCATCGTACCGCAGCATACTCATCAATTTAAATTCCAGTTCCCCACCATAAAAATTAAAATAGGGGGTACCCTGGAAGATATCGCCCGCATCAAAAAGGAGGGTATTTGGATTTTGGCTTCTTATTTGTTCCACCAAAGTGGCCCTCCTCGCAACCCCGCCCAAGTTTGGATATTGTGCATGGTCCATGGGAAAGGGATCAATATGGCTGTGAACGTCATTGGTATGCAGTATGGTGATATGTTTTTTACTTCCCCTAAAACAAGAACTCAACGACAGACCGCCCAACCCCATCAGTGCTGATGTTGCGGTTGTATTGGATATGAATTTTCTTCGGTTCATGGATAGTGGATCAGTGGGTTTTCCGTGATACCGTTAGCTATTTTTTTAAGTTCAGGGTTCAGGGTTCAGAATTGTCCTTCGTCTTTTGTCTTTCATCTTTTGTCTTTCGTCCCATTAACTTCATACTGCTTTTTCCGAGATAATATGAACGGGTTATCAGTTGTTGGTTAATTGTTAATAATAGTTCATATAGTACAAAACCTGGTTTGCCGTCTGCAACTGAAAACGGCCTACTATTTACGGGTTTAATACATTCCAACAACCAACAACCATCACCCAAAGACCTTGAACTTTCAACTCTATCTGCCAAATGCAACTGAAAACTGCCTACTTAATACTTTGTACTCAATACTTTGTACTAAATACTAAATACTAAACCACTCAGTTCACCTTTATAAACCGTTCATCGACCGCTGCGGTAATTGTGTCCTTTTTAATAAAATAATCGATCATGGCCTTGCGGATAAAATAATCGAGATCCGTAACTTGGAATGCTTCCTTAAAAAAAACCATATTATCCCCACCACCCAATAGGTAATTGGAGGTGGCAACATAATAGTGACGATTTTCATCAAAGGGTTTGCCCTTAATATCAACGGACTGTAAACTGTCATTCTTGTCCAAAACAATTTGCAGGCCCGAGATGGGGTGGGCGGTTTGCTTTTTTACCAAAAAGCCAATAAGCTTTCGGACGGATTGGCCACTGAGTTCCACTACCATAATATGATTTTCAAAAGGCATTACTTCGTAGGCGGTACGGGTAGATACGCTGCCTTTCGAGATCGAGGAACGGATACCTCCAAAATTTAAAAGGACAAAATCTATTTGTTTGCCCGTTCTGGATTCAAAAATGGGATTTGCCTGTTCCAAAACAATATCCGCCATCAGGTTTCCCTCAGAAGTATTGTACCGGCCATCCTCTTTTGTAATATCCTTGGGGGCGTAGGCCAACTGGCCGTCCAATACTTCGTCAATGTGCTTTCCATAGGGCGCAACAAAGGCTAAAATTGAATCTACTCCCTGAATGGAATCGTTAATTTTAATTTGTTTTCCGGTTAGCTCAACAAGTTTTTCCTTCGGTTGTTTACAAGAAACAAATAATATAGTTGTTATAAATATAACAAAATGTGTCATTTTTAAATTCATAGTTCCAACTATATTTGTCCCGTAAATGCCCTTAGATTATTTACCTTTGTATGCGATGGGTTCTAAATACAAAATTACATGATTTTAAAGGGACTACAAGAAAAACTTAAATACAAATCTGGGGAAAAATTCTTAAAACAGGAATTGAAGCGACCAAGTGTCAAGTCAGCTCGTACCAAGGGAATTGCGTCTATAGGTTGTATTGTGGATTTGGATCAATTTGATGATTCCAATGTGTTTTATGATTTTGTGGATGAATTTTCTTTGCGGCCAAATTCTGTAAAGATTATCGGGTATAAAAATTACTACGATAAGAATTCCCCTTATTCCACCCCAGTGTTTTCCGATAAGGACTTGGGTTGGAACGGAAAAATAGAAAATGGCTATGCCTTGGAATTTTTGAGCAGGGAGTACGATTTATTGATCAATTATTATACGGAGGAAAAGTTGTTGTTGCAGTTGATGACGCTAAAGGCACAGTCCCGTATTAATGTAGGGTTTGGGGGAGTTGATGAAAAGTTGAACGATCTAATTATTAAAACTTCCTTAGGGGACTTTAAGACCTTTAAGGCCGAATTGAAGAAATATCTGGTTATTCTTAACGAAATTAAATAATGGAGCAGTTGCGTGGTACGGGTGTAGCTTTGATTACCCCATTTAAAAACGATTTTTCGGTAGATACGGAAGCCTTGGAGCGGATCGTACATTTCAATATCGATGGGGGAGTGGACTACCTGGTTGTTTTGGGAACAACGGGGGAATCTGTGACCTTGACCAAGTCCGAAAAACAATTGGTCATCGATGCGGTTATAGCTGCGAATAATGGAAGGCTGCCTTTGGTCTTGGGTATCGGGGGCAACAATACGGCTTTAGTGGTTCAGGAGTTGAAGGAAACCGATCTAACTGCCTTTGACGCGGTCCTTTCGGTATCCCCATACTACAACAGGCCGACCCAGGAAGGAATTTATCAGCACTTTAAGGCGATTGCCCAAGCTTCTCCAAAACCTATCGTATTGTACAATGTCCCTGGAAGGACCGGTAGCAACATGTTGCCACAGACGGTAGTGCGCTTGGCCAAGGATTTCCCGAATATTGTAGCTGTTAAGGAAGCCTGTGGAGATCTTGTCCAGATTATGCAATTGATAAAGGAAAAACCAGCCGGTTTCCATGTGATATCGGGGGATGATATGACCGCCCTTCCCACTGTTTTAGCGGGAGGATTTGGTGTTATTTCGGTTTTGGGACAGGGACTTCCCTCCGAATTTTCAAAAATGATCCGATTGGGATTGCAAGGCAATGAAAAGGATGCCTATAAGCTGCACTTTAAGCAGCAGGATGGGATGTCGCTTATCTTTCAGGAAGGGAACCCGGCGGGCATCAAGGCTATTTTTGAAACCTTGGGACTTTCCACGGCCGTTGTCCGTCTTCCCTTGGTAGAGGCATCTGCTGGTCTAAAGCAAAAAATACGGGCCTTTATGGGGAGTTTTGCAGGAATTCACGCCTAGCACTTCGGATTTATTGAAAAAATCGGCCGAACCGTTCGATCTAAAAATTGAACCGCATAGGGCTTTATATCAACGTTCGCGCCCCTAAACCTTCCTTTATTATGCCGAACGCGCGTCTATACACATAGACCGGTCCAAATTGACCTGGCCCAATGGCCCGGACCAAAGTGACGGGTTAAATGCAATTCTTGGATAATTCCGGGGTTTATCCGACGGTTTTTTCATCTTTATGGCCAATTGGGAGGGTTAAGGTAACTCCCTTATCAAAAGAATTGCTGTGTTACATTAGGATATCAATTTTAGCTTGTTAAAAATGTTTTTGATATTCATTTATAATACCTAATTTTGCCAGATGTTTTTTAAAATGAGGCGAATATTCCCTTTTCTTTTGTTTATCATCCTTTTGGGCTCTTGCAGTGAGTATCAGAAAGTGCTTAAAGGCACGGATGTTAAGGCTAAATACGATTTGGCCGAAAAATACTATAATGAGGGCGAGTACGATAGGGCCAATCGATTGTTTGAACAAATTGCGCCCAAATACATTGGCAAGCCCCAAGGGGAACGGGTATTGTTCTTTTTTGCAGACTCTTATTTTAAGGTAGGGGACTACAATATGTCGGGCTATCAGTTTGAACGTTTTCTAAAATCGTATCCCAAGAGTGAAAAGGCCATTGAGGCGGCCTTTATGGGGGCGAAAAGTTACTATGAACTGTCCCCTAGATATTCACTGGATCAAACGGATACCGATAAGGCCTTGCAGAAATTGCAGCTATTTATAAATACCTATCCGGAATCAACCTATTTGGATGACGCCAATAAAATGGCCAAAGAACTTACCACAAAGAAGGAGAAAAAGGCCTTTGAGATTGCCAAGCAATATAATTCGTTGGGAGAGTTTGATTATTCTATTCTGCCTTCGGCGATTGCCGCTTTGGACAATTTTATGACGGATTTTCCGGGTTCCATATTTAGGGAAGATGCCCTCTATTACAAGATCGAAGCCACCACCAACATTGCCTTGAACAGCTATGAAAATAAAAAAATGGAACGGTTGAACGAGGCAAAAGCAGCCTATGATGCCCTGTTTAAGTACTTTCCCGAGACAAAATACAAAGCAAAAGCGGACGAACTTTTGCAAAAAATAAACAACGCAACACAGAATCTTTCCAAATAAAATATATATGAGCGACTTGAAAAATTCAAAAGCACCCGTTTCTACGGTAACCCTGAACAAGAACGAGTTCGATGCCAAGACCGAAAATATTTATGAGGCTATTGCCATAGTGGCAAAAAGAGCCGTACAGATCAATTCCGAAATAAAGAAGGAGTTGTTGGAAAAACTCGAAGAATTTGCCACCTACAGCGACAGTTTGGATGAAGTTTTCGAGAACAAGGAACAAATAGAAGTTTCCAAATTCTATGAAAAATTGCCAAAACCACATGCTTTGGCCGTCCAAGAGTGGCTAGAGGACAAAATTTACTATAGGAACACGGAAAAGGACGCGTAATATTATGTTGGCCGGCAAGAACATCCTTTTGGGAATTACAGGAGGAATAGCCGCCTACAAGACTACTTTTCTGGTTCGATTACTTATTAAGGCTGGCGCAAACGTTAAGGTAGTTTTAACGGAAAGCGCCAGCTCTTTTGTTTCCCCCCTAACCTTGTCCACCCTTTCCAAGAATCCGGTACTTTCATCATTTATTGCTAAAACCGACGACAGTATTTCTTGGAATAATCACGTGGAATTGGGTCTTTGGGCAGATTTGATGCTTATTGCTCCCGCTACCGCCAACACGCTTTCCAAAATGGCCAATGGCACATGCGACAGCTTGCTTTTGGCAGTTTATCTATCGGCAAAATGCCCTGTTTTTTTTGCACCGGCCATGGATTTGGACATGTATAAGCATCCTTCTACCAAGGCTTCTTTTGAAAAGCTCACATCCTTCGGGAATATTATGATACCGGCTACGTCCGGCGAGCTGGCCAGCGGTCTGGAAGGGGAAGGGCGAATGGCCGAACCTGAAGACATAGTTGCGCTTCTCAATAAGCATCTTTCCGAGGGATTGCCCTTAAGCGGTAAAAAAGTATTGATTACGGCCGGACCTACCTATGAGGCCATAGACCCGGTTCGGTTTATTGGCAACCATTCCTCTGGGTTGATGGGATATGAATTGGCAAAAGTGGCGGCCAATTTGGGAGCCGATGTTATTTTGGTTTCTGGACCCTCACATTTGACCATTTCACACAGTTCCGTTGAGTTGATCTCGGTCGTTTCAGCGGAGGAAATGTACCATGCGGTGCACCAACATTATCCTGCCATGGATATCGTTATCTGCGCGGCAGCGGTGGCCGATTATAGGCCAAAGTCCGTTGCAGGCCAAAAGATTAAGAAACAGGAAACGGAGTTAACCCTGGAACTGGTAAAGAACAGGGACATTCTAAAATCCTTGGGGGAACGGAAGGGAGATCAATTTTTGGTCGGATTTGCCCTGGAGACCGAAAACGAGGAAGAAAACGCTTTTGGTAAACTAAAAAATAAGAACTTGGATGCCATCGTTCTCAACTCCTTAAACGATTCCGGTGCCGGTTTTGGAAAGACTACCAACAAAATATCGTTTTTGGATAAGAATCTTAAGATAAAAACGTTTGAGGTAAAGACCAAGGCTGAAGTAGCCTTGGATATTTGGAACGAAATCATTGGTAGGATCCATGCGTAACCGGTTTGTTTTATTTCTTTCTATGTTCTTTTCAATTGCACTCGGGGCACAGGAGATGAATTGCATTGTTACGGTAAATGCAGACCAAGTTTCCCAGACCAACAAGAAGATTTTTAAGACCTTGGAGCGTTCCCTTACCGATTTTGTCAACAAGACCCAATGGACCAACAGGGTATATCAAGAGAACGAAAGGGTTAACGCCAGGATGTTTATTACTGTCACAAACTATGACAATGATCTCTTTAAGGCTACGGTCCAGCTTCAATCCAACAGACCGGTATACAATACTTCTTACGACAGCCCCATTTTTAATTACAAGGACAATCAGTTCAATTTTCGATATTTGGAATTTGAACCCTTGACCTATAATGATAATACGTTTGAATCCAATCTTGTCGGGGTCATCTCCTATTATGTGTACATTATGTTGGGGTTGGATGCGGATACCTTTGCCTTGGACGGTGGTACGCCCTATTACAAGCAGGCGCAGAAAATAGTTGCCCAGGCACAGGGAAGCGGTTTTGTCGGATGGAATCAATCCAATAGCGAACGCACACGATTTGAATTGGTAGATAACCTACTCTCCAATACGTACCGGGAATACCGGGTGGCCATGTACAATTACCACCGGAAAGGGCTCGATATTATGGCGGATAACAACAGTACCGGAAAACAGGTGGTCGCTGGAAGCTTGCGATTGTTGGAGACTTTGGTAAAGCGACGTCCCAATGCTTTTTTGATCCAGACTTTTTTTGATGCCAAGTCCGAGGAGATCCAGAATATCTTTTCAGACGGTCCAAAAATCGACATTGTTGAGCTCAAGGAGACCCTAAATAAGATTGCACCTTTCTATTCTACTACCTGGAACCAAATCAAGTACTAAACGTTGTTTCTTTAATGCGTACGGCGCATGACGTTTAGCGTAAAGCAGACAGCGAATAGCAAACTTCAAAACCCTATCCCCTCGGAAACCACATAAGTTGGTCTAATTTCCCGAAATTCGAACAGCTTGGAATAATCCATTACATTTTCAACCCCATCCAACGTGCATAAGAGGGCAATAGCGTTGGAAAGTCCTTGGAACAATACTTCTTTGTCCGTGGGATTTTTAGGTTTACGGTTGCTTCGGTTTAGGGGTAATTCATAACCACATCCCTTAAGGAATTCCGCTTCAATTTGTAAAAGTTCCACAGGGGAATAGCCATTGAACTTTCGTCCAAAATTTTGGTTTACCAATCCCACGTAATTCAGTTGGAGCGAACCGTGGCGGTCCGAAAGGTTTTTCCAACTGTCCTTATTGTCCAATATATTCCCTACCGCACAGCTCTTGCAGCACTCGGGATGTAAGGTTCCGTTGTGAAAGGCGATATATAATTTTTCGATAGCTTGTTCCAATCTTTTTGAAGTGCCCATGGTCATAAAATTTAAAAAGGAACAACAAGGTACTAATTTCGTAAGACTTAGGGAGTGTAGTTAGCAGTTTTTAACTAGGTGGTCGGAAATTTTGGTTTAGGGAGCGAGGGACTGCATCTCTACCAGTTTACGGTACACCCCATCGGCGGCCATCAGTTCGGTATGGGATCCCTTTTCCACAATTTCCCCTTTCTGTAGGACGACTATGGTGTTGGCATTTTGGATCGTCGATAGGCGGTGGGCGATCACGATGGAGGTCCGGTTGCGCATCATTTTTTCCAGTGCGTCCTGTACCAACCGTTCACTTTCCGTATCCAGGGCCGAGGTAGCCTCGTCCAGGATCATGATGGGCGGATTTTTGAGCACTGCCCTGGCGATGGACAAACGCTGTTTTTGTCCGCCGCTCAACTTGTTGCCGCTGTCGCCGATATTGGTATCGTAGCCATGGGGCAGTTCTGAGATAAATTCGTGGGCGTTGGCAATTTTTGCGGCTTCAATTATTTCATCCTCGGTTGCATTGTGTTTGCCCAGTCCGATGTTGTTCCTAACGGTGTCATTAAAGAGAATGGAATCTTGGGTAACAAGACCCATCAGGTCGCGAAGGGACTTCTTGGTAATATCGACAATGTCGGTTCCATCGATCAAAATGGAGCCTTCGTTTACGTCATAAAAACGGGTCACCAGATTGGCAATGGTACTTTTACCGCTTCCCGATTGTCCAACGAGCGCTACGGTATGCCCCTTGGGCACTATCAGATCAAAATTACTGAGCACATTTTCATCCTCGTACTTAAACGACACCTTTTTAAGGACAATATCCTTTTCGAAGGTAGATTTTACAACGGCATTTTCCTTGTCTACTATGGGATTATCGGTTTCCAGGATTTCCAATACCCTTTCGGCGGCCGCATTTCCTTTCTTAACCCCGTAGGAGGCCTTGCTGATAGATTTTGCCGGGGTCAGTATGTTGTAGGCCAGTCCCATATAGGCGATAAAGGAGGAAGCGTCCAAGGTTCCATCGACCAACACCATTTTTCCGCCAAACCAAAGCAGGACACCAATAACCATAATTCCCAAAAACTCTCCTATGGGCGACGCCAGGTTCTGGCGGTTGAGCAATTTGTTGGAATAGGCAAAGAACCTAAAAGTAGAGATTTTAAAGGTTAGGAAAAACTTGGATTCCGCATTAAATGCCTTTATCACCCTAAGTCCGCCCAGCGTTTCCTCAACAATGGACAAAAATTCCCCCTGTTCCTTCTGCACCTGATCGGATTGTTTTTTTAACGATTTCCCGATCCGTGAAATGATCATCCCCGCGATGGGAATAAAGATAAAGACGAACAAAGTCAGCTTAACGCTTATAAAAAACATGACGATGATCGTGAACAAAATGGTGAGCGGTTCCCTGACGATAAGCTCCAATATGGAAAGAAAGGAGTGCTGAATCTCCAATACATCCGATGTTATCCTCGCAATAACGTCCCCTTTTCTTTTTTCGGAAAAATACGAGATCGGTAGATCCACTATCTTTTTGTACATACTGTTCCGCACGTCCTTGAGCACCCCGTTCCTGAGAAAGGTGATAAAGTACATGGCAAGGTAATTGAACAGGTTCTTTAGGAGAAAAAGCACCAATACCAGACCGATGACAAGCACTAGGGCCTTCATTTCATCATCGGCCGCATAGAGGGTAACCCTGTAGTTTAGATAATCCTGGAGGTAGTCCTTAAGGTGTCCCAAACCGCTATAAATGGGTGCTTCGTAGACTTTTTTGGTCTTGTCGAAGAGCACGTTCAGCATGGGTATCAATGCGGCAAAGGAAAGCGCACTGAAAAGGGCATAGAGGATATTGAAAAAAATGTTGAGATATCCAAATCTGCTATAGGGTTTCGCAAAGCGAAGAATTTTCTTGAAATACTCCATTCAATTAAAGTTCACCGAGGTCCTGCCCCGGAGTTTCCGATTTACCCCTCTTTGCCCAAATTAATTCAGGCTGGCCTCGGAGAGGTCGGAACCGCTTATTCGGCCGTTCCTGGTGAGGTAAAATAAATAATAAGTAACGCGCAAAATTAGGTATACTTTAATTGATTGGCAACTATAAAACAATTGGGCATCTCCAGGATTTGTCAGCTGGGGAATTTTTATTCCAGCTTCAGCTCATTTAGGATTCTTGCGATCTTGGCATCCAGTTCCTTACCCACCTGCTTAAAGTTTTCCGCCTTGTCCAATTTGGCATTGGTGCTAATATAAAACTTCACCTTGGGCTCCGTTCCACTGGGTCTCGCCGCAATCCGTGTACCATCCTCGGTTTCGTAGATCAACACATTACTTTTGGGAATATCGATGTTTTTTTCCTCTCCCGTAATTACGTTCTTGGCTTTGGAAGTATTGTAGTCTTCGATCCATTTTACTTTGGAACCGGCGACGGAAACTACCGGATTTTCCTTAAAATCCTTGAGCATTTGTTTGATTTCCTCCGCACCGCTTATCCCTTTTTTGGTAAGGGATACCAAATGTTCCTTGTAAAAGCCATAATCCACATAGCAATCGATGAGTTCTTTGTAAAAGGAACTACCGTTGGCCTTGGCATTGGCTCCGATCTCGCAGGCCAGTAGGGTAGCGGTTACCGCATCCTTGTCCCGCACAAAATCGCCTACCATGTAGCCAAAGCTTTCCTCGCCCCCCCCCAAGAATTTGGATTCCGGGAAATCCTTGATCATTTTCCCGATCCATTTAAAGCCCGTCAATGCGGTCTTGAATTCCACTCCATAGGCTTTGGCCATAACCTCCATCATCGGGGTGGAAACGATGGTGGTGGCGACAAATTCGTTGCCTTTAAAGCCTTTTTCCTTTTGTTTTTCCAAAAGGAATTTGGTCATTAAAATCATCGCCTGGTTGCCATTGACGATTTGCATTTTTCCTTCAAGATTGCGCACGGCGATTCCTAGGCGGTCTCCGTCGGGATCTGTGCCCACAACCATATCGGCACCGATTTCCTCCGCTTTTTTAACGGCCATGGAAAGGGCCTCGGGTTCTTCTGGATTCGGGGATTTTACCGTTGGAAAATTTCCGTTCGGCTTGGCCTGTTCCTTTATGATGGTGACGTTGTGGTAACCGGCCCGCTCCAACACATCCGGAATGGCGGTGATCGAGGTGCCGTGAAGGGAGGTGAATACGATCTTAAAATTGTCTTTTCCCTTGACATGGAAATTCCCGTTTTCCAACGAGGCCTTAATAAAAGCCTCATCAACCTGCCTATCGATCAATTCGATCAGGGTTTCATCGGCCCCGAACTTGATATCCTCAAAGGAAAGTCGATCGATCGCCGCAATGATAGCCTCATCTTGGGGAGGCACTATTTGACCGCCATCGCTCCAATAAACTTTGTACCCGTTGTATTCTGGCGGATTATGGGAGGCGGTTAGGACGATCCCCGCTTGACATTCCAAATATCGGACGGCAAAGGAAAGTTCGGGCGTGGTCCTAAGCTCGGAAAAGAGAAATACTTTTATACCGTTGGCAGAAAAGACCTCGGCCACGGTGCGGGCCAGGGTGTCGCTATTGTTCCGGCAATCATAGGCGATGACCACCTTGTTTTTTTTATTTGGATGTACCTTATTTAAATAGTCGCTAAGTCCTTGGGTGCTTTTTCCCAAGGTGTATTTGTTGATGCGGTTGGTACCTACCCCCATGACGCCGCGCATACCGCCCGTCCCGAACTCCATGTTCTTATAAAAACGGTCCTTGAGCTCTTCGGTGTTATTTTGTTGTATCAGGGTTTCGATTTCCTTCTTGGTATGGGTATCGAAAAAATCGGTCAGCCATGTTTTGGCAGTAGTTAGAATCGTTTCCATAAAATTCAGTTTTATTTTTAAAAATACAAAAAAATTACACCGAAGTCCGAGTTAGGTTTATTTCTTCTGAAATGGTATACCTGGTTTCATTTTTTCGGGAGCGTACCATGATCTCGCCCAGAAAACCAGCGAGGAAAAGTTGGGTTCCTATTATCATGGCAGTCAAGGAGATATAAAATTGGGGTTGGTCGGCAATCAAGCGACCGTGGGGATTAAGGAACAATTTGTCCAGGCCCAAAAATAAGGCAAACCCAAATCCGATGATAAACATAACCACCCCCATGGCACCAAACAAATGCATGGGCCGCCTGCCAAACTTGGATACAAACCAGATGGTAATCAGATCCAAAAAACCGTTGATAAATCGTTCCATCCCAAATTTTGTTTTTCCGTATTTACGGGCCTGATGTTGTACAACTTTTTCGTCGATCCGGGAAAATCCCGCATTCTTAGCCAGAACTGGAATATATCGGTGCATTTCCCCGGACACCTCGATATTTTTTATCACATCCTTCCGGTATGCCTTCAATCCACAATTAAAATCGTGCAGTTGTACCCCAGAGGTTTTTTTCGCTGCCCAATTAAAGAGTTTCGAGGGAATATTCTTTGCTAGGACCGAATCGTATCTTTTCTTCTTCCAACCGGAGATCAAATCAAAATTTTCCTTAACGATCATGTTGTACAGCTCTGGAATCTCTTCCGGATTGTCCTGTAGATCGGCATCCATCGTTATAACTACGTCGCCCTGTGCGGTTTTAAAGCCGGCATGGAGGGCTTGGGACTTACCAAAATTCTTGGGAAATCGGATCGCTTTAACATTGGGGTTTTTATGGGAAAGTCCAGTAATTATTTGCCAGGACTTATCGGTACTCCCGTCATCAATAAATATGATTTCATATAAAAAATGATTGGATTGCATAACTTTTACAATCCAATCATGAAGTTCTATAAGTGATTCCTCTTCGTTGAGTAATGGGATTACTATGGATAGGTTCATTCGGTACGGCTGATAATCTGCCCAAAAATACAAATTATACTCGTCCCAGATTATAATCCGGGAATTTTGGGTCGAAATTCTTCGCTGTTAATGGTTTATAACCTATTTGTGGCCAATGGTCATCAAAGATATACTTCGACAATTTTAAGCCATTCGCTCCTTTTTCAAGATCAGCCCGGTGATCAAGGAGACAATAAACCCGATAAAAAGGTTGAACAGCAATATCATCGGGTACATGATCCAAAAGAATTTATTCTGCATCTCAATGGCGTTGTCCAATTGTTCGGGTGTTATTTGCGGATTTTTTTCCTTGATGGTTACCCTGGACAGTTCGGCGGTTTTTTCCATAAAATCCGGCACAAAGAAATTGGTTAGGAGGTAGGTAAAAACAAGCGCAATGATCGCTGCCACAAGCGCCGTTCCAATACCTGTTTTCAAGGCCTGACCAAGGGTTAGAAATCCTTCGTTCTGTTTTTTGAAGCTGGAAATAGCCAAATATATGGCCGCTACCAGGATAAGGGTGCTTACAACGGATTTGCCCCAACCTTGGTCGTAAAGCATATCCATGGACAATAGCATCAAGGTAAATATGATTCCTACACCACCACCCAAGGCCCCGTAGGTCCATGCTAATTTTCCGGTACTAACTTTATTTTCTTCCATAATTTAGTTTGATTTTTGGTTATTTAATAATATGTCAATTAGTCCATAATTTTGTTACATTAAAAGTACAAATTTTTTATTAGTGAAAAAGCACGGACGAATTGAAATTCGATGGTCGAATTGACCCTAACGGTACCGTCAGGGCCTCCAGTTTAATATCCCTCATGTATTCAGAATCCCCGAATTTTAAAATGGCACGAGTATATTTTTCTTTTTTTACCAGATGTATTGTTGTTATGAGAAAAATACTTAAATTTGCACCTCGAAAAATAGAATAGTTTTAAAATAACAATACGATGAGAAAAGGCATCCACCCCGAAAATTATAGATTGGTAGCATTTAAGGACATGTCCAATGATGAAGTTTTCTTGACGAAATCTACCGCAGAAACAAAGGAAACGTTGGAAGTGGAAGGTGTTGAATATCCCTTGGTAAAATTGGAAATTTCAAGGACCTCCCATCCATTTTACACTGGCAAGGCCAAGCTTGTGGATACGGCAGGACGTATTGACAAGTTCAAGAACAAATATCAAAAGTTCAGCAAATAATATTTTCCCTTTTTGGGAATACAGAAGCCTCTGATTAGTGTCAGGGGCTTTTTTTGTTGTTTAGGGTTTTTCCAGTCGGTGCGTTGGCCTTGGTTTCTCGGCCCTGTTGCGTTTCTTTTTGGCGAGCAAAAGAAACCGACGAAGGAGGTTCATGAATTCATTTTAAAAAAAATAGAAAATAATGAACTATATGAAAATAGTCGATGGACATGTAAATATTTATCAGGTTTAAAAAATCAACACCAATCCAGAACGGAGCCAATAATCGTTTTAATTATATGATGCTCAATAGATTAATCCTTATAAACTTATAAACCAATAAATCCATAAACCAATAACCCAATCCCTTTGGTTTTATTGATTTTAACTCCAATTGTCAGCTTGAAACAACAGTTTATCGAAATTGCAAGGGGGTACCATCAACTTTTTTTATTTTTGTTTGGAAAACCTGAATTGATTTCAGAACGTATTTTGCTATAAAGAAAAGATTATGAACTATATCCTCTTTGACGGTCCGGTAAGGGATTCCCTTTTACCCTTTACCTTTACCAGGCCAGTGGCGGAAATAAGAATTGGAATATTGACCATTCGCGAAAAATGGGAAATGTATCTGGGCAGTACTACAACGACTATAACCGAAGATTATCTCTCTGAAAAGTTTTCTTTGGTGGAAATGGAGGAAAATGTACTGATCAATGCCTCTTTTTTGCCCAATGCTAAGCTGGTCGACCTTGTTCAGGGTCTGGGTCCCCGAGAAGCCATTTTTTCCGGGGAGGAGGTTATAGCGTTCCACGCCGTGAATACGCAGGAAGAAATCGATTTTTCTACTTACAAAGCCATTGAGTTCGATAGCAGCGTTTTGAGGATCGAGCACACCTGGGATATTTTCTCAAAAAACGGGGAAGCGCTGCAGGCCGATTTCGAAATGGTTACCAAGGGACGCAAAAGTGCACCAATTTCCAAGACGAATACCTTGATAAACCCAAAAAACATATTTTTGGAGGAGGGAGCTTCGGTGGAGTGCAGTATATTGAATGCGACGGAAGGTCCTATCTACATTGGAAAGAATGCCCAGGTATTGGAAGGAAATATGATTAGAGGTGGATTTGCGCTCTGCGAAAGGGGTTTTGTAAAGATGGGAGCCAAAATCTACGGACCAACGACCATAGGTCCGGCCGGAAAAGTTTGCGGGGAGATCAGCAATTCCGTAATTTTTGGGAATACCAGTAAGGGACATGATGGCTATTTAGGAAACTCCGTTTTGGGGGAATGGTGCAATTTGGGAGCCGATACCAGTAATTCCAACCTTAAGAACAATTATAGCTTGGTTAAGATATGGGACTACAAAACGGAAAGTTACGTGCCTACGGGACTCCAGTTTTGCGGGATAATGATGGGCGATCACAGCATGTGCAGTATCAATACCATGTTCAACACAGGAACCGTAATAGGGGTAAATGCCAATATTTTCGGGACGGGCTTCCCTCCAAAATTCATACCCAGCAACAGTTGGGGTGGATCGGAAGGATTTACTACCTATAAGTTGGATAAGGCCTTTGAAACTTTTAAGGTCATGATGGCCCGGCGAAATGTGGAGTTCGATGACAAGGAAGCCCGAATAATGACACATGTATTTGAGCTGACCAAAAAGTGGCGCGAAGATTTCCCAAGCTCCGGGGCAACCCCGAAAGCTATCGGAATAAGTGCAAATCCGATTACCATACCTATCTGGACAAGCGCGAGTTGAAACCGTTTATCGTTATCGGTAGATCCTGTAGTATTATAGGGCGAATGCCAACTGTAACTGAAGACTGCCAACTTCTTCCTAGCCTCCCATCAACTATTTCAAGGAGCCAAGGACCAAAGACCATAGACAAATGACGAGAAAGTTTATATGTTTAATTTTCTATCAACTTTGAACCTTCAACATCAATCCTCGTACCTCGTATTTCGTACTTCCAAAAACGCTTCCTACACCACCGAGCCCAGGAATTTAGCAAAATCGGATGGGTTTTTGATTTGAAGATAGGTCCCTCCCTTGATCACTATGGGATAGGTGACAACCTCCGGGTGCTTTTCCAGGACCTTTATCCAATCCTCATCATTTAGGTCGATTTTCTTTTCCCCATAATTTTTAACAAAATCCGGGTGTTCCTTTTCCACAAGGTCGGAAATATGTAGGTGAAGTCCGTCTGCAATTTCGGCCCATTGGGTACCGGTCACTTTAGTTTTGGAAATATCGACATCCAGTACCTTGTTGTCCGACGCCTCCACATAGGCCAGGGTTTGTTTTCCCAGCGTGGTCCCGGAGTGGTAATACAGTATGTTTTCTCTTTTATTGGTAGCGATTGTTCCCATATTTCCCTTTTTAGAAGTATCCATAAAAATAGAATAAGTAATCTTTCCCTCAAATTTAAAATATTGGCACCGTAAAGTCTATTAAAAGAGTAATAAATTAAGTTGCCACGTAATTTATGCCCTATCAATTCCTTCCAGATTAAACAGGACAAATGACGAAAGGACTAAAGATTAAGGACAGTGTAATGACAACCTTAGAGAAGTAGATGTTCCCTCCAACATCTAAAATCTGACGTCTAAATTCTAACCTCTAACCCAACACGTCCTTCCCTTTCAAAAAATCAAAGATCAATTTATCTACTTCAGATACCATCTCCCGGTCCTTGTAGTTGAGCCAGACCAGTTCGGAAATTTCGGCTGCCGGTGTCAATTTCCCGACATATGTAGCGCTGTAGCAGGTCATCCTAACGAGGACTTCGGGCTTATGACCATCTGCATGGGCCTCGAAAATCCCAATAAATTCCATCGTCATAGGATCTATGTCCACCGTAAGCTCCTCCTTAATTTCCCGGATAAGGGTTTGTGAATCCGTTTCACCCAATATCCTTTTACCCCCTGGGATATAATATTTTGATTTGCCTTTGCTACGGGTACTTAGAATGCGCTTATCCACCAAGTGGATCCAGGCCACCTTGTCGATTATTTGGGTAGTCGGTTCAATATAGTAGTCGATGGAATTCAGGGAATGGTTTGGGTCTATCCGATCCAGAAAATGGTCGATGGCTTTTCCAAATCCCGTTAACGTACCCATCTTTTTATTGCGTCCTATGGCACTGGATATGGTTTCGTCCCGGTTCCCAAATCGATATCCATCTTTTTTGATCCAAAGTTGATCGAGCAGGTGCTGCATAATCACATTGCCCAATTGATCTATGGATACGGCGACTTTTAGGGTATATTCACCCAGGCCGGCAATGCCTTTTTGGACAAATTTGTAAAAAACACCGTAAATAAATCCGATCGGGCCTGTAAGGAGGAGGAGTACAATGGAAATAAAAAAAAGTAGGACCCCAATAAAGGGATTTGCCTTCTTGTCTGCCTTGTAGACTTGCTTTTTTATGATCATGGGGCGGGGATACCAGAAATCAATTGGAGTACAAGGTAAGGAAATTTTGGTTTAAGGTGTAGGGTACAAGGTACAAGGTTAAAGGTTTAAAGTTTAAGCTAAGGTTTATAGGTTTATTTACTAGATACACGGCAAATTTTGGAAATTCGATAAAAATAGGCCTTTATGACCGACCCCTCCCTAACCCTCCCCAAGGTTAGGGAACTTGTACTCGCTGCAATGAAACCGTCAATTTCCCTGTAAGATCTGCCCCCCTCCTTGGGAGGGGCTGGGGGAGATCGGCCTAATGGATTTTTGTCGTACTCCCATTGAATTTACGGTTATTGAAGTAGTGAATAAGTGGTAGTTCAAACCATCAACCTTTAGTCTAGTCTCTAGCTTCTAGCTTCTAGTTTCTTGGCTCTTTAAAGCGTAAAGGCGAAAGGCAAAAGGCGAACAGCGCAAAGCGAACAGCGGCGCTAGTTCCCCTCCAGTCCGATCAACCGCAGTATAGCAAGTCGTGCTCTTTGAAAATAGGACCTAAAAAGTTTCAGGGTAAAGAATGCCCACGGTTCGGCTTGGTCCCATACAAACTGAAGACCGGTAATGACGTTTTCTTTTATGGCAACCTTGTTCTTTTCGTATTGTAGGGAAAGATAGGTGGAGGCCACCATAAACAGGATCGCCCCGGGAATAACGATGGCAGGGGAGAGGGAGTGGTTTAGGAAATAGTAAAGCCCCAAGCCCGTAAAACTGCCATACAGAATGATATAATGTACAATGTAAATGGTCAACGTACTTTGGCCAATGCCCAATACGGTGCGATTGGTCATAAATCGTCTAAAGATCATAAAAATGGCAAACACCAGAAAGACATCCCCCAAACGAATAAAAAGATAATTATTGCCATACACAGAGGCGAACAATTGCAGGCCGGTAAGTTCGTATAGATTCCAAAATAGACCCGAAGACAGGAAAATAAGGGAAAGCCCCGTGATTATGGAAACACTGATCGCAATGGGATACAGATGCTTGGCATTTTTGTATTTAGTAAAAACAAGGGAAATAAAGGCACCGACGGTGGCATAACCGAACCAAGGGATTATGGTAAACACCGACCCGTTCGCCTTGGTCAGATAGTTGGCCATAAGTTGGGGCAGATAGGTATAAGTCCACTGTTTGTAATAAGGTTCAAAGAGAAACAGGACGAAGGTGACCAGCACGAGGGCCAACGGAAACCAGTAATTCTTTTTGTTGTAAGTAAGCAGATAGATCCCCACAATTCCTATAAGCGAAAACCCAATACAGTGGAGCACGTCCACCAAATAAAAGGATGGATAGATCTGTCCGTTTAAAAGGCCAAAGAAATTAGTGCGAAGTAAATACCCGATAAACAAGAGTTGAAGCCCCCTTTTTATCCCTTTTTGCACCCTTGGGTTCTCAAAACCCTTTTTATCGCCCCTAACGAGCAGATAGGTAAAGATAAAGCCGGAGACGGTAAAAAACACGGGAGCGGTCACCCCTCGGAAGTATTTCCAAATATTAAAGCCCAGATTACCGGTATCCCTAAAGGCATTGTCCAACAAACCATCCACAAAATGCCCTTGTAGCATCATAAGAATGGCCCATGCCCGCATGGCATCGACAAAATATAGTCTAACCGCTTTATTTTCCACACTCAATTTTTTATTGTTGTTTCAGGTTTCAGGTCTGATAAATTTATATTTAAGAATTGTCCTTCGTCCTTCCGTCTTTCTTCCTTTCTCGCAAAAAATTAGGACCTCACTCAAAATTGTCCTTTGTCCTTCATCCCAAGTCCTTCACATTTCTTTCCTCCAACCTTGAACTTTGAACTTTGTACATCAACCTTCCCTATATACTTGTAAAACAATCCGTTTGGATGTTTTCGGGTGCAAAATTATGCAAAAAACATACAACTCCCTTTAAATTGGATTAATTTCGTCGATAAAACGCTATTAGCCATGCGCCAAATGCGAATAAGGCTGAGCGTATAGCATATAGCGATAAGCCAAAAAGAAAAAAACCAACTTGAGAACTAAATCGTCTTTTGAACTAAACTCCATCCCCTCCTTCAAAGAATCCCTCTTCCAATGGGGCCAACAATTCGAAGAAGTAATGTGGCTGGATGGCAATGGACACAACGACCCTTATGGATCCTTTGATGTTTTGCTGGCCGTTGGGGCTTATAGTTCCTTGACGGTGGAGCGCCAAAATGGATTTGAAGCGCTGACCAAATACCAAAAGGAAACTAAGGATTGGATATTCGGGTATCTGTCGTATGACTTAAAAAATGAGGTAGAGCGATTGGATTCCAACAATTATGACGGACTCGGGTTTCCCCTTCTTTATTTCTTTCGACCCAAAAAAATAATCAGAATTAAAGGAGCCAGGGTCGATTTTCTTTATTTGGATATTGATGTTGACGAATCCCAGGCCGATTTTAATGCGATTTCCAGGTTGCAGTCAAGTCCGATGCCTATAGCGAGTCCCATTAATATTAAAATGCGGATATTTAAGGATGCCTATTTTAATCAGGTAGAACAGATATTGGCACACATCCATAGGGGGGATATTTACGAGGCCAATTTTTGCCAGGAATTTTATGCAGAAGACGTGGTAATCGACCCAGCTGCTGCGTATCGCAGATTAAATTCCATTTCCAAACCGCCATTTGCCTCATTTTTCAAATCGGGCGAAATGCATCTGCTATCCGCTTCCCCGGAACGGTATTTAAGGAAGGAGGGAGGCAAGGTCATCTCCCAGCCCATCAAAGGAACCGCTAGGAGGTCTTCGGATCCGTCGGTGGATGACCATTTAAAACTTGCCTTGGAACAGGATGAAAAGGAACGGGCAGAAAACATCATGATCGTAGATCTTGTTCGGAACGACCTTTCCAAAAGTGCCATCAAGGGAAGCGTGGTGGTGAAGGAATTGTGCAAAGTGTATTCGTACACCCAGGTGCATCAAATGATTTCCACGGTTATTGCCCAAGTTCCTCCAACCAAGGCTCCGGTCGATATCATATCGGAAACCTTCCCTATGGGCAGTATGACCGGTGCGCCCAAGATATCGGCTATGAAGATCATCGAGGAATTGGAAGCTACCAAACGGGGTTTGTACAGTGGGGCAGTTGGGTATTTTGCCCCAAATGGGGATTTCGATTTTGGCGTGGTCATCCGCAGCATCCTCTATAATGCCACTAGAAAATATGTATCCTTTTCCGTCGGCAGCGCCATAACGGCAAAGTCGGTCCCTGAAAGGGAGTACGAGGAATGTCTGCTCAAGGCCAAGGCCATGCGGGAGGTGTTGGAAGGGTAGGGATTGTTGACTTTGAACATTGAACCCTATCCCATCACCACATGTCCGCCGAAATTTTAGTGAAGGTGGAAACCACCAAACCTGCCGACTGCAACTGCGCACTGCCTACTTTTTTCTAATTTCGTATTTCTAATTTCGCAAACCTTGAACCCTCAAAATACAGCAATGGCAAACAACCTCTACAAACCACAGTATTCCGTCACTGCCAACAAGCGGGCGGAACAAAAGCACCAACGTCCCCTGCTTGTATGGATAACAGGGCTGTCCGGAGCAGGGAAGTCGACCATTGCGAATAATTTGGATATCGAATTGAACAAACAAGGCTTTCATACTTTCTACTTGGATGGGGACAATATTCGGTCGGGAATCAATAATAATCTTGGCTTTACCCCTGAGGACCGAAAGGAAAACCTTAGGCGTGTAGCCGAAATTGCCAAACTGATGTTGGATGCCGGCCTGGTTTGCATAGGAGCTTTTATTGCACCCTATGAGGAAGATAGGAACATGGTTCGGGATATTGTAGGGGAAAATAATTATTTTGAAATATTTATGGATACCCCCTTGGAAATCTGTGAGGCAAGGGATGTAAAAGGACTGTATGCCAAAGCGAGGAGGGGAGAAATTAAGGATTTTACAGGAATAAGCGCCCCCTATCAACGTCCTACTTGTCCAAACTTGGTGATAAAGACCGAAAACACTTCAATAGAAGAAGCGGTTAAGCATATAGTTACCGCAATTTATGATCGCATCAAATCCGAACGGGAATAAGTATCATTTTCTAGGGTATGGACCAAAGACCTAAAATTCAATCATATTACCCTGATCCTAAAGCCCGACAGTAACTATTCGGGCAGGGGAATAATTAAATTTTCTCACTAGTGTCCACTAAACCAGATAGGAAATCACTGTTAAAAGTTGATGACAAACGTCTTGGGCCGATTTTAGCATCGTGTCGATTTCAATTCAATAATTTACCATATTGGTGGAAAATTTAAAATGTTCACTTTTTTGACATTTGTAACATATTCGGCTTCAGTGAGTTGAAAAAGTCCTTCGTCCTTCATCTTTTAGCACTGCGGTCTTTTGTCTTTTTAATGGACAGCAGTGAAATTCTCTAAGTTCTTACCACTTGAAGCAATTGAAATTTTAATTTTTGGGTCATTCGGTTGATTTCCATAAAAAAATTGGGATCTGGATTAGCCGAGTGTTGATAATTTTGAAATGGACGGGTCGTATGGAAGGCACAGGAATTATTTGTTCCCCTCGGATACACCTTGGTGTTCCATTTTTGTCCAACTTTGCGCTGGACTCCCGCCGGTATCATTCAAACCGGCGCCCAACAGAACAAGGCCCCCAAATAAATGGGCAGGAAAATTTAATATCTAAAAAATGCTTCAAACTATAATACAGGCAGCTTTATTGGCGGGTAAGGAAATCATGAACGTTTACCTTAATGAGGATTTTAAGGTCGATTTTAAAAGTGATGATTCCCCATTAACAAAGGCCGATTTACGGTCGCATCAAATCATAATGGAACATCTCAAGAACACCAATATCCCGGTTTTAAGTGAAGAAGGAAAAAGTATACCTTTTGCACAGCGCAAGGACTGGCCCCTAATGTGGATTGTTGATCCACTCGATGGAACCAAGGAATTTATAAAAAGAAATGGGGAGTTTACCGTAAATATAGCGTTGGTAGAAAATCAGATCCCTGTTATGGGGGTAATTTATGCCCCGGCGCTCCGAACCTTGTATTATGGAGCGGCGGGAAAGGCGTTTAGAATAGAGGATGTAACCATGGAGAATTATGTTGAAAAACAAAAAAGTGCGAAACGACTACCCCTGCAAAGGTCATCGAGCCAAAAACCAAAATTTACCGTAGTAGCCAGTAAATCACACCTTTCCAAGGAAACGGAAACATACATCCGTGAGCTGGAAGATAAACAGGGAGAGGTGGATATCATTTCCAAGGGAAGTTCCCTCAAATTTTGTATGGTGGCCGAGGGTACGGCCAATGAATATCCAAGGTTCGCACCTACGATGGAATGGGATACCGCAGCAGGACAGGCTATATGTACTTCTTCTGGATGCGATGTACTCGACTTGAAAACATCAAAAACCATGACCTATAACCGACAGAACTTATTAAATAATTGGTTTATCGCCCGTAGAATTCGTGATGCGGTGATACGGTGATACAGTGATACGGTGATACGGTGATGCGGTGATGTAGTGATGCAGTGATACGGTGATACGGCAATGCGGTGATTCAGTGATGTAGCGAAGCAGTGATGCAGTGAAACAATGTCGCTTTCATGGATAACGTTATTACGGAAAATGAAATACGAAACTGGACACTAGAAACTAGAAACTAGAGGCTGGAAGCTGGAAAAAGAAGTGCAACAGTCGGCAGTGGTAGTCGGCAGAACGGGTTTAGGTTAACGCGATTACTTGGAACCATCACTCTATAAATGTTCCGTATCATTTGATTAGCAGATCCAAGCAAACAGTATCCCTTTTTTATTGTAAAACGTCAAATTGAAATCGAATGCCTTCGGCCTAAGAAGACTTTCCGTAAAAAATGACTTGAGCGGAGGGTTAAGCAAAAAGTTCCCATGTTCAAAATGGTGTTGAATTTACTAGAGTTCAATGCTACTGCAAGGTAGTCCTAAAGGTTCAGATCCTTATTTTTGCGCCGGAGCGAAATATATTTTTAGGAAAGGGTTCTTCAGCCAAGTGTCAAATCAAAGCTGAAACGACGTATAAGGCAATCATGGATTTTGTGCCAGGCCTAGGCAAAAAATCATTGCATAGCCGTAGCTACGGAATCATTTTTTAACGAAGGGATGGTGCAAAAGACACATTGGATTATGCGTTAGTTTTGGCTTGACTTGACACTAACCTTTTTTGGCTTGGTTTATCCTGAGCGCAGTCGAAGGGTTTTTTTGGCGATGAAATCGAAGATTCACGAACACTAAGGAAAATAGAAAACAATAGTGAGTAAAAAAATGAACAAACATCAATTAAGGTTTGAATTTTGAAGCTTAACAGTAATTTGGTGAAACAGTATCAAAAGAAAATACGAAACTAGACACTAGACACTAGAGGCTGGAGGCTGGAAAAAGAAGTGCAACAATCGGCAGTTGCAGTTGGCAGAATGGGTTTAGGTTAATGTGATTACTTGGAACCATCACTCTATAAATGTTCCGTATCATTTGATTAGCAGATCCAAGCAAACAGTATCCCTTTTTTGTTGTAAAACGTCAAATTGAAATCGAATGCCTTCGGCCTAAGAAGACTTTCCGTAAAAAATGACTTGAGCGGAGGGTTAAGCAAAAAGTTCCCATGTTCAAAATGGTGTTGAATTTACTAGAGTTCAATGCTACTGCAAGGTAGTCCTAAAGGTTCAGATCCTTATTTTTGCGCCGGAGCGAAATATATTTTTAGGAAAGGGTTCTTCAGCCTAGCGTTTTTTGGTTCGTTTTTTTGGCGATGAAATCGAAGATTCACGAACACTAAGGAAAATAGAAAACAATAGTGAGTAAAAAAATGAACAAACATCAATTAAGGTTTGAATTTTGAAGCTTAACAGTAATTTAGTGAAACAGTATCAAAAGAAAATACGAAACTAGACACTAGACACTAGAGGCTTGAGGCTGGAAAAGGAAGTACAACAGTCGACAGTAGCGGTCGGCAGAATGGGGTTAGGTAGTTATGTTCAGTTAAGTGTGTCATTGTTATTCTAGACCCAGTCTTTC
>SWCD01011622.1_pt1 | contig 36906 bp, 37 predicted proteins | sample 4693011 | NCBI WGS metagenome assembly SWCD01 (sample SAMN10267278, study PRJNA491770) | bioreactor metagenome | isolation source: DHS bioreactor inoculated with marine | place: Japan: Omine Ridge, Nankai Trough
ACCGTATCGAATTCGAGCAGATGGGCGTGCATGGCGGCATCGCCCACCGCATCGTTGATCCACGCCACCTTGGCGCCGCGCTCAAAGAGCGGCTTGAGGATCAGCTTACCGATCCGACCCAGACCGTTGATGGCATAGACCGTCATGCGCCCTGCCCCTCGGATTGCCGCGCGATGTCATCGACCGCGGCCTGCAGGCTGACACGATCCAGAGTCTCGATCGGCAGCGCCGCAAAGGCCGTGATCCGGTTGCGGAGCGCGCCGTAAGCCTGCTGAAACGCAAGGCTTTTCTGCGCCTCCGTGCCCTCGGCCTTGACCGGGTCGGGCATGCCCCAATGGGCGCTGACCGGCTGGCCTTCCCAGGCCGGACATTCCTCATTTGCGGCCGTGTCACAGACGGTAAAGACAAAGTCGAGCGCGGGGGCTTCGGGCCCGGTGAACTCTGACACGTTCTTGGCGCGCAGCGGGCTCAGGTCATGGCCCTTGGCGCGCAAGACCTCCAGAGCAAAGGGATTAAGCTCGGAATAGGGGCGCGTTCCGGCGGAATGGACGGTGAAACGATCCCCCGCCATGTCGCGCAGGATGGTTTCGGCAAAGATCGACCGCGCCGAATTGCCGACGCAGATGAAGAGCACGGTGTATTTTCGGTGGGCCATATCGGGGCCTCCTCTGAGGGGGGGAAAGGGCGCGCAGATATCCGGGCGCCCGCGACAACAGTCATGGAACAGGTAATCGAAGGTGCGTCGCACCTCTGTCATGTCGATGGAATATCTAAGGGATGTGCCTGCCCGCTCCTGCACCACCAGCCCTGCCTGCATCAAGGAGGCGAGATGGGCAGAGAGCGTCGAGGGTTTGAGGTGCAGAATCTCGGCCAATTCGCCCGCCGGGATACGATCCGGGTAGCGGCGTATGAGCAGCCGAAAGATCGCCAGCCGCTGCGGATGACCAAGGGTTGCGAGGCGGGTGGGGGCCAGTGTTTCCATATTTCTGGAATATAAGAAATATGGGGAAACTCAAGTGAAGTTTTTGTGACGGTGCAGGGCAAGGACCCCCGTAGGGTGCACATTCATTGCGCACCATGGCGCGGACGGGTGCCGTTGATAGGTGCGCAATGAATGTGCACCCTACGGGCGGCTATTTGGAAATCGCATAGATGAAATGATATTGACGCGACCAGTTGATGCTGGTTTCTATTTTTACGAGAGTGAGTGCAACGGTCGCGTAGATTGGGTGTAGCGAATGACGTCCGGACAGACCGAAGGCAAAAGAGGGCGACTGTCGGCGTCGATGCCAGCACCTTCGGCTCTGCTCTCGGACAGGCCGTCTGGCTGATGACCATGGACAAGCGCTATCGCGATCGCCCGATCCGCGAGATCGAGGCGCTGGTCGCCATCCCGATCCTTCTGCGACAGTTCAAGATCTATTCGAAAGGCAAATCGCCGGTCGCGTTCCTGAGCTGGGCCAGCGTGTCGGACGCGGTCAAGGCCAAGGTCGAAGCGGGCGCGCCGCTGGCGCTGGAGGGCTGGCGGTCGGGGGCGAGCCTCGTGGTGGTCGATGTGGTGTCGCCCTTTGCGGAGGCGGAGGGGGTGCGGGAGAGGTTTTTAAGGTCGGCGTCCGAAAACAGTTCAAAAGTGCATAAAGAGTAAAAAGATATGAGTATGCTCGTTAAAGCAGCGCTCGCATTCCTCGGCCTTTTTATCTTTCTTTTGGTTCTTGATGACAGAGCCGTCAAAAGGGCAGACAAAATCATCAGGCAGAACGATTTTTACTTTTATGAGCGTTTTGACTTTGGGGCGCTTGATTGGGATGGGCCACTTCTTCAAAACTGTGTGTTTGATTACTTCTACAAAATTTACGCTTACCAAACTTGCTTTCTGAGAACGGCGCATAAGGACTCGAATGGATTCGATCGATTTTCCTACATCTATACGGCACCAACTAAACGGATAGACATTAGCATTCCTGCACCCGGCGTGTTGTCGATGCGGGGTCACAATCCTGATGACTATCGCTTCAAACTTCCAGTACGTGACGATGAATCGTTCAAAGTTATGGGCGATGGACGGGTGTTTCGATATGTCCGCACCAAGCAAACCATCAAAGAGAACAATGCCGCGCGATCTCCGTACAAGGAAGTCGAAATTTCTCCGCAGGAGATTCGGGAGAGGAAAAATAAATGACGGATATCAATACCTTGGTTGAACTGGCCAAGAACTCCTACACACTTGATGAAAGTCTGAGCGTTGGCTCCTACGTTCCCACTGCCCCTGTCCCGACAATTAACCCCGAAACAGGATTTACGGCACAGTCGCATTATTCGTCGTCTGCAAACACTCTCGTGATTACATATACCGGGACAAATGATGCAATGGATCAGACATCTAACTTCACGATTTCTGGGTTAGATTTTTCTCGTACTATTCCTGAACAGGTTCCGGAAGCAATTGAATACGCCAATCAGCAAGTATCCCAAGCGCAAAAGCAATACGGAAATGACGTCAGTATCGTATTCAATGGACATTCCCTAGGCGGCTATCTGGCCGTCGCAGCAAGGCATGAACTGGATATAGGCATTGCCATTGCACTCAACGCTCCCGGAGTCGGTGCCGGCTCCACTATAAATTTCAAAGACGAGAACGCATTCTATTACTATTCAAACCCGGCCGAGTGGGGCGAAATACAAAAACACTATTTCGGCCCAATTAGTATCGACAGCGGTCAGATTCATAATGTTGGGGTTAGAGCCAGCGACAACATTTTTTTCATTATGGAAGCGAGCCCGCCGTAGGGTGCGCATTCATTGCGCACCGTGGCGCGGACGGGTGCGCTGGATTTGTGCGCAATGAATGCGCACCCTACGACATGGCGGCCTCGGGTCAGGCCCGGGGCGCGCGTATTACCTCATGAACTTCTTATACTTCACCCGCTTGGGCTCCAGTGCATCCGGGCCCAACCGCCGCTTCTTGTCCTCTTCATAGGCCGAGAAATCGCCTTCGAACCATTCCACATGCGCATCCCCCTCGAAGGCGAGGATATGCGTGCAGATGCGGTCGAGGAAGAAACGGTCGTGCGAGATGACCACGGCGCAGCCTGCGAAATCCATCAGCGCATCTTCCAGCGCGCGCAGGGTTTCGACGTCGAGGTCGTTGGTCGGTTCGTCAAGGAGCAGCACGTTGCCGCCCTCTTTCAAGAGCCGCGCCATATGCACGCGGTTGCGCTCACCGCCCGAAAGCAAAGACACTTTCTTTTGCTGGTCGCCGCCCTTGAAATTGAACGCCCCGCAATAGGCGCGGGAATTCATCTGCGCGTCGCCCAGCACGATCACCTCGGCACCACCGGAAATCGCCTCCCAGACGTTATCGTCGGGTTTCAGATCGTCGCGCGACTGATCGACATAAGACAATTGCACCGTATCGCCCAGTTCGATCGTGCCGGCGTCGGGCTGTTCCTGCCCGGTCAGCATCTTGAAAAGCGTGGATTTGCCCGCGCCGTTGGGGCCGATCACGCCCACGATACCGCCGGGCGGCAAGGAAAAGCTGAGATCCTCGATCAAGAGCTTGTCGCCCATCGCCTTGCGCAGCCCGTTGACCTCGATCACCTTGTTGCCCAGGCGCTGGCCGTTGGGGATGACGATCTGTGCACGGCTGATGCGCTCGCGTTCGGACTGGCCGGCCAGCTCGTTATAGGCGTTGATCCGGGCCTTTTGCTTGGCCTGCCGCGCCTTGGCCCCTTGCCGCATCCATTCCAGTTCGCGTTCCAGCGTCTTTTGCTTGGATTTATCCTCGCGCGCCTCTTGCAGGAGGCGCTTGGCCTTCTGGTCGAGCCAGGCCGAGTAATTGCCCTCATAGGGGATGCCCCGGCCCCGATCCAGCTCGAGAATCCAGCTTGTGATGTCATCGAGGAAATAGCGGTCGTGGGTGACGATCAGGATCGTGCCCTTGTAGGCAATGAGATGCTGTTGCAGCCAGGCGATGGTTTCCGCGTCAAGGTGGTTGGTCGGTTCGTCCAGCAGCAGCATGTCGGGCGCTTCGAGCAAGAGCTTGCACAGCGCCACGCGGCGGCGTTCGCCCCCAGAGAGCGAGGACACGGCCGCGTCATCGGGCGGGCAGCGCAGGGCCTCCATCGAGATGTCGATCTGGCTGTCGAGATCCCAGAGGTTCTGGCTGTCGATCTCGTCCTGCAACTGCGCCATCTCGTCGGCGGTCTCGTCGCTGTAGTTCATCGCCAGTTCATTGAAACGGTCGAGCTTGGCCTTTTTCTCGGCCACGCCCAGCATGACATTGCCGCGCACATCAAGGCTGTCGTCGAGATGCGGTTCCTGCGGCAGATAGCCCACGCGCGCGCCCTCGGCAGCCCAGGCCTCGCCAGAGAAATCCTTGTCCATCCCGGCCATGATCCGCATCAGGGTGGATTTACCCGAGCCGTTCACGCCCACGACGCCGATCTTCACCCCCGGCAAAAAGTTGAGGTGGATGTTCTCAAAGCATTTCTTGCCGCCAGGATAGGCCTTGGAGACGCCCTGCATGTGATAGACATATTGATACGCTGCCATGATGTGCCGCTCCGCTCCGCTTGGGTAACTTCTAATTCAGCCCGCGTGATACCTGCATGGGCGTGCGGGGGCAATGGGCTGTGGGGCGATGGATCAGAGGGCGCCCCGGATTTCGCTTTACACCGCGCGCGCCGCTGGCAATGAAGAGGCGATGACACATGCCCTGCCCCCTACCCGCCCCGGTCAGGTGATCGGCCTCTTGGGTGGATCGTTCGATCCGCCGCATGCAGGGCATCTGCATATCAGCCGCGAGGCGCTGCGGCGGTTCGGGCTGGACCGGCTGTGGTGGCTGGTGAGCCCGGGTAATCCGCTCAAGGCGCATGGGCCTGCGCCGCTCGCGCAGCGTATGGCGGCGGCGCGCGCATTGGTGCATCATCCGCGCATCGACGTGACCGATATCGAGGCGCGGACCGGCACGCGACATACCGCCGCCACGCTGCGCGCGCTGCGCAGGCTCTGTCCGGGCGTGCGGTTCGTCTGGCTGATGGGCGCGGACAATCTCGCGCAATTCCACCTCTGGCAGGATTGGCGCGACATTCTTGACACGGTACCGGTGGGAGTGCTGGCGCGCCCCGGCCAGCGTATTTCGGCGCGCCTGTCCCCTGCCGCGCGCATCTATGCCAGCGCCCGCCTGCCCGGCCATGAGAGCCAGGCGCTGGGACGGCGCGACGCCCCCGCCTGGTGCTTTGTCAATGTGCCGATGATGGATATTTCCTCGACCCGTCTGCGCGAGAGCGGCACCTGGACGCGGGGGCAGAAGTGACCGCGCACCCGGCAAATCGCGATTGCGCGCGAATGCGGCCTAAGGTTTACTCTGCACCATGACCAAGCGTATTTCACGGCGGTATTTTCTGGGCACGGCGCTGGCCGCGCTGAGCGGTCCGGCCTTTGCGGGGGCACCTGCGGTGTCCCTGCGCCCCGTGGCCCGGCCCGATGGGGGCGCACGCCGCGCGGTGCAACGCGCCCCCGCCCCCGAGGCGCTGATTTCCGAGGCCAATCTGTCGGGGCGCGTGGGCTATGCGGTGGCCGACGCGCGCACCGGGCAACTTCTCGAGACGGGCGATGCCACCACCGGCCTGCCACCCGCGAGTGTGACCAAGGCCGTGACCGCGCTCTATGCGCTCGACGCGCTGGGGACCGAGCATCGCTTTGGTACGCGGCTGATTGCAACCGGGCCGATTTCGGGCGGTGTGCTGAATGGCGACCTGATCCTTGCGGGCGGCGGGGATCCGACGCTGGACACCGATGCGCTGGCCGGACTTGCGGCCAATCTGGCCAAGACCGGCTTGCGCGAGCTGCGCGGCAGGTTCCTGGTCTGGGGCGGCGCGGTTCCGTTCAAACGCGCCATTGACGAGGCGCAGCCGGAACATGCGGGCTATAACCCTGCCCTCTCGGGTCTCAACCTCAATTACAACCGCGTGCATTTCGAGTGGAAGCGCGCAGGCGGCAAATATGCCGTCACCATGGATGCGCGATCAGACCGCTACCGCCCCGATGTGACCATGGCGCGGATGCGGATCGCAGATCGCAGCGTGCCGGTCTATACCTACAAGGACGCGGGCGGCTATGACGACTGGACCGTGGCGCTGGGGGCGTTGGGCAATGGTGGCGCCCGCTGGCTGCCGGTGCGCAAGCCAGAGCTTTACGCGGGCGAAGTCTTTGCCACCTTCGCACGCAGCCAAGGCATCAAGACCGGCGCGCCGCAGATCACCCAGAACCTGCCCGGCGGCACCGTGCTTGTGACCCATGCCAGCGCGCCGCTTCGCGACATCCTGCGCGACATGCTGAAATATTCGACCAACCTCACGGCGGAAATGGTGGGGCTTGCGGCCTCGGCCAAGCGGCGGGGCGCGGTGGTGGCGCTGGATCAATCGGCGCGGGACATGAACGGCTGGGCGGCGCAGGCGCTGGGCATGTCGGGCGCGGCGCTCCGGGATCATTCGGGCCTCAGCGATCGGTCGCGCCTGTCGGCGGCGGCCATGGCGCAGGCCTTGGCGCGGGCGCATGGCGCGGGCCTCTTGCGACCGCTCTTGCGACAGGTCGACTTGCGCGACGCCCAAGGCCGCCCCAATCGCAATCATCCGCTCAAGGTGGCGGCCAAGACCGGAACGCTGCATTTCGTCAGCGCGCTGGCCGGCTATGTGACGACCCCGCAAGGGGCCGATCTGGCCTTTGCCATTTTCACCGCCTCGGACAGCTTGCGCGCGCGCATCGACCCCTCGCAGGATGACAGCCCCCCCGGCGCGCGCGGCTGGAATGCGCGCTCAAAGCGGCTGCAACAGGCGCTGATCGAGCGTTGGGGCGCGGTTTACGGCGGCTGACAGGCTATTTCCGCGCCGTCGGATCGCGACGTTTGTCGGCATGGAGCGCGCGCCCCCGTTGCACCCCCTCGCGCGCGCCCACAACTTCGAGCCAACGGGCGAAATGCGGTTTATCCTCCAGCGTCTGTTGCTGCCCCTCCCAGAGCGAACACCAGCCCCAGAGCGCCATATCGGCGATGGAATAGAAATCGCCCGCGACATATTCAGACTGCGCCAATTGCCGGTCGAGCACGCCGTAAAGCCGCGCCACTTCTGCGCGGTAGCGGTTCTTGGCATAGGGGATGTCTTCGGGTGCGTATTTGAGGAAATGATGCGCTTGGCCTGCCATAGGGCCGACACCGCCCATCTGCCACATGAGCCATTGATCGACCGCGATCTGATCACGCGCGGTCCGGCCGTAGAATTGCCCGGTCTTGCGCGCCAGATATTGCAGGATCGCCCCGGACTCGAAGATGTGAATCGGCGCGCCGTCCGGGCCCTCTGGATCGGTGATGGCGGGAATGCGGTTGTTGGGCGATATTTTCAGATAGTCGGGGGCGTGTTGATCGCCTGCGCCAATGTCGATCAGGTGGCAGCGATAAGGCAGACCCATTTCTTCAAGCGCGATGGATATTTTCCAGCCATTCGGCGTGGGCCAGAAGTAGAGGTCGATCGGGGCGGGCATCGGTTAGTCTCCTGCGCGTGGGTCACGCTCAGAATGACGGTTTACGTCCCATTGGCAAGGGCAGGCGGACCTCTGGCAGGCTCAAAAGGCGCGACCACCGCGGTTCCGTGACACAAGGCAGCGCGGCCCTGAGCGCAGCAAGCGGCAGATCAGGGCCAGCCCGCAGCAGGCGGTTGTAGAGCGAAAAGACACCGGGTCGCGTATAGGGCGACCAGTGGCAGACGCGCGCGGCGGGCGGAGCGATGGCAAAGCCCGCGCGATTGAGCGCCGCAAGCGTGCCCGGATGGTCCATCTGAAGCGTGAGAACATTAGGGCCCGTCGTCAGCGTCAGCCCAAGACTGCGGTCGCCGCGCCGTGGCGCGGGGATCAGACATTCCAGCAAGAAATCGTAGAAATCATTCTCGCGGCTGGTGACGTTGATGATCTCGGCCCCGCGCCCCGCCGGGGTCTCGAGCGCCTCAGCTGCGCGCTGACCGAATTCGGCACCGGCCAGCAGGATCATGCGCTGCAACGCGCCCTCGGGCAGATGTGCCAGCGCCGACAGAACCACCCGCCCGCCCAGAGAATGTGCAACCGCGTGGATCGGGCGGTCCGGGCGCACGGCGCGAATCATCATGACCAGTTGCGCCAGTTGCGCACCAGCCTCTGCCGCCGCCGCATAGGCGCGCCAGATATTGCCGCGCGCTGGCCAGCCAAAGCCGATGGCCAAGCCTTCCTCTGGCGCATTGGCGCCAAAACCCAGCCCCGCGGGCCAGCTGCGCACTTTGAAACAGTTACGTTCCGGCCTGAGTGAGAAGATGTGATCGTGCGGGCATTCGGTGGGGTGGTGGGGGGCGTATTTGAACCCGTGGACCATCAGGATCACCGGCCCGCTGTCGCGCAAGAGACCGGGTAGCGCCGGCGCCAGATCACCGGCCCCGTCATGCAGCACCGGGCCATTTGGCCCCGCATTCACATGGATCAGCGGCATGTCCCTCACCCCACCAGATGTTGTGGCCGAGAGCTACGCGGCGCATACGTCGTTACGGTGACGCTTGCGTGAAACCTGCGTGACAGAGTTGACGCGCGCGCGGCGCGGGAGTAATCCGCAGTTGTGGCGATTTGTTACCGGATTGCGGGCCACGTTAAACAAACCGCTAAAAGGTCAGGATGAAAGGCCCCTTTCGCTTGACCGCGTCGGGGCTTTTTTCTTGGGCGGGATGCCCGGAGGTTGGATATGAGCGAAACTTGGCAGAAGCGCACCAAACTGGTGCATGGCGGCACGCGGCGCAGCCAGTATAATGAGGTGAGCGAGGCGATCTTCCTCACCCAGGGGTTTGTCTATGACACCGCCGAAGCGGCAGAGGCGCGGTTCATCAAGGCCGGCGCGGATGAGTTCATCTATGCGCGCTATGGTAACCCCACCGTCGCGATGTTCGAGGACCGCATCGCGGCGCTGGAGGGGGCCGAGGATGCCTTTGCCACCGCAAGCGGCATGGCGGCCGTTTCGGGCGCGCTCACATCCATGCTGCGGGCGGGCGATCATGTGGTTTCGGCGCGCGCGCTCTTTGGCTCGTGTCTCTATGTCCTCGAAGAAATCCTGACCCGGTTCGGGGTCGAGGTCACATTCGTGGACGGCACGAACCTGGAGGAATGGCGCGCGGCCATCCGGCCCGGCACCAAGGCGGTATTCTTCGAAACCATCTCGAACCCGACACTCGACGTGGTGGACATCCGCGCGGTGGCGGAGTTGGCCCATGCGGCGGGTGCGCTCGTGCTGGTGGACAATGTCTTTGCCACGCCGGTCTTTTCCCGCGCCATAGAACAGGGAGCGGATGTGGTGATCTACTCCGCAACCAAGCATATCGACGGCCAAGGCCGCACACTGGGCGGGGTGATTTTGGGCACGCGCGATTTCATCCGCGGCACCGTTGAACCCTACATGAAACACACTGGCGGCTCGATGTCGCCCTTTACCGCCTGGGTCATGCTCAAGGGGCTTGAGACCATTGATCTGCGCGTGCGGGCACAGGCGGCCACCGCACAGGCGATTGCCGAGGCATTGCAGGGTGATGCACGGCTGGCGCGGGTGATCTATCCGGGGCTGGCCGACCATCCGCAGAATGCCCTGGTGCGCGCGCAAATGGGCGAAGGCGGCACGGTTTTGGCGCTCGACCTCAAGGGCGGGCAAGAGGCGGCGTTCCGGTTTTTGAACGCGCTGGAAATTGTGGTGATCTCGAACAATCTGGGCGATGCGAAATCCATCGTGACCCATCCCGCCACCACCACCCATCAACGCCTGCCCGCCGCGCAGAAGGCGGCACTTGGCATCACGTCGGGGTTGGTGCGGCTGAGTGTGGGGCTCGAGGACTGCGGCGACCTGATCAGCGACATCCGGAACGCGCTGGAGGCGGCGAACTGAGGCGGAAAGGTTTTTCAGCGATTTCCGGGGTTTGAATGATCCGCTTTGCCGCATTTGACGTAAATCCCTACGATAATGGCAATTCCTGCGGAAACCTTGTATGTAAAGGTCTGGCAGAGCGGATAGGGAAGTTTTGCGATGAATGTGCATCCGTCTGAGATGAAGCCTGCTCCGGACCGGGACGAGGCCAAAGAGGCGCTGGCGCTGCTGCGCTCCTGGGCGCGTGCCGCGTCTCCCGAAGAGGTGGCCGATCTCGATCCGGCGATTGCACGGCTTTTGCCTTCGGGCGAGGTGTCGAATTATCCGGTTCTGGCGCGGGAATACCCCGAGGATTTCGCCACGAGCGCTGCCTACCTCGCCAGCCTGCCCGATTTGCAGAATGGGCCGGCCTCGCTCATTCGCGGGACGCGGCAGCAGTTGCAGCATGTGGGAATTTCGAATTTCCGCCTGCCGATCCGCTATCACACCCGTGACAATGGCGATCTGACGCTCGAGACCTCGGTGACGGGCACCGTCAGCCTGGACGCAGGCAAGAAGGGCATCAACATGTCCCGGATCATGCGCAGTTTCTACAAGCACGCGGAAAAGACATTCAGCGCCGATGTAATGGAGGCCGCGTTGTCGGATTACATCACCGATCTGGAATCACTGGATGCGCGCCTGCAAATGCGCCTCTCCTACCCGGCACGGGTGCGCTCGCTGCGTTCAGGGTTGGAAGGCTATCAGTACTATGACATTGCGATGGAATTGGTGAAAAACGCCGGGGTCACGCGCAAATTCATGCATCTCGATTACGTCTATTCCTCGACCTGCCCCTGTTCGCTCGAGTTGAGCGAACACGCGCGCGCCGCGCGCGGGCAACTGGCCACGCCACATTCGCAACGCTCTGTCGCGCGGATCTCCGTGGAACTGGTCGAAGAGGACTGTCTGTGGTTCGAGGATCTGATCGAACTGGCCCGTCGTGCTGTGCCGACCGAGACACAGGTCATGGTCAAGCGCGAGGACGAGCAGGCCTTTGCCGAGTTGAACGCCGCCAACCCGATCTTTGTCGAAGATGCCGCGCGTCTCTTTTGCGAGCAGTTGCTCGCCGATCCGCGCATCGGCGATTTTCGGGTCGTGGCCAGCCATCAAGAAAGCCTGCACAGCCATGATGCGGTCAGTGTACTGACCGAGGGTGAAACCTTTGCCGCGCAGAGCCTTGATCCACGGTTGTTCCAGACCCTTATTCATGGGCGTTAAGCCCGGAAATCCGGCAAATCGGCCAAATTTTCAGCAGGAATCCGCGTAGCGCAGCGAAAGTGATTTGACCTTAGGTCAAATTGCTGCAACGCAGCGATGCGCGCGTTATATTCCTGTCATCCGCTTGCTTTAAATCCAGGCGCGCACCTGCTGAAAAGGACGAAATCATGCTTGCACCCGAACTTCCGCTGAAACTGTCCGCCGCCGGCATCCGGTTGACCGGATATATGGTCGAGAAACAGTTGCGCGTGGCGCAGGTCTATTGCGAGGCGATGCTCAAGAGCGGGGTTTGGTCGCGGAACCTGACGGCCAAGGCCGCAGTTCCCGCATCCCCCGCCAAACCCAAGGCACCGGCCAAGCCCAAGGCTGCGGCCGTCGCCGCCAAGCCGCGCCGCGCCACCCGCGCCCCCGCGACCCCGGCCGCGCCCGTCGCCCCCGTGATCAAATCCGTGGAAAAGGCCGCCCCGGCCGTTGCCGCAAAACCGGCGCCTGTGGCCGAGGTGAAGCCCGCGGCAAAGCCCGCCACCGTGGCCGTGGCCAAACCCGCCCCCACGGCCGAGGTCAAGCCCGCGCCAAAGCCTGAGGCAACCCCGGCGAGCGCAGCACAGCCCACCCCGCAGCCCACTGCGCGGGTGATACCTGTCGACACGAGCGCGCCCAAGCGCCAGCCCTCGCCGCCCCCCACGATGCCCGAGCGCGCGGCCAAGGCCAAGGCCGAGTAGCAAGAAAGGTCGGGATGCGCCCCTTGCAACCCGGCCATTCCGTTTCCGCGCTGGTCGCGTCAATCTGACTGACCTATCTAGGACGCAGGGAGGGAACCAAACCACTTAAAGTGAGGTTTCCAATGGCGAATATCACAACCAACGTTTCCGCATCGCCTCTGCGCGAGAGCTGGAAAAAGTTTGTCGCGGCGCTGGTGCGCGGTCTTGAGGCACAGGCCGCCGTGACATCACGGCGCAACCGGATCGAAGCGCTGGAAGCGAAATCCGATGCAGAGCTGGCCCGCATGGGTCTGCGCCGCGAAGACATCGCTTATCATGTCTTCAAGGACCTGTTCTACGCCTGATGCGCGAGGGGGCGGGCACCCTGCCCGCCCTGTCAGGCACCCTTGTCGTCCTTTTCCTCGGTCGAATGATCGCGAAAGAGCGCGCCTTGCGACATGAAGAAGACAAAAATCGCGGCCGTCAGACCGAAGGTCTTGAAATAGACCCACATTTCTTCGGTCTGCGTGCGCCAGATCGCCTCGTTCAGCAGCGCGAGCCCAAAGAAGAAGAGCATCAAGCGCCGGGTCAGGATCATCCAGCCCGCGTCGGTTAGCGGCATCACCCCATCCATGACATATTGCAGGTAAGAGCGGCCCCGCAGCAGGCCATAGCCCAGCACCCCGCCGAAGAGCAGGTAGATCATCGTCGGCTTCATCTTGAAGAAGCGCGGATCGTTGAACCAGACGCTGAGACCGCCAAACACCACGATCAGCACCGCCGTGACCACCTGCATCCGGCTCAGATGGCCGGTGAGTCGCCACAAAATACCCATCGAGATCAGAAATACCGGGATGAACCCGGCGGTGACGACGATAAAGCCCTCATAGTCGGTGCCGCCAATGGTAAAGACCCTGTCCTTGAGCCAGAGATAGGCGGCAAAAAAGCCCAGCACAGGGCCAAATTCCAGAACCGGCTTGGCCCATTTGGGCGGCTGCGTGTCATCCATGTCGTCAGGTTTCCTTATCGCTCACGCCGGTTGTGGCGCATTCAGCCGCCAAGCTCAACTATGACCGCACCCGCGGCGATCAAGGTCATGAGTGCAATACGTCGCGGCCCCACCGTTTCCTTGAGCACGAGCCAGCCAATCAGGGCCGCAAAGACAGTCGAGGTCTCGCGCAGCACCGCCGCCTCGCCCACCTTGTCAAGGCGGGTGGCCAGCATGACCGACCCGAAGGAAAAGAACGCCACCACCCCGCCCGAGACCCCGCGCAGCAACAGGGGGCCTACCGCGTGCCGCGTGGGCATATTGCGCCAGCGTAGATAGGCAAAGGGCGGAATCGTCAGCCCATCGAGGAAAAAGAACCACGCAAGGAAGGTAAAGGGATCAGCCGCGGCGCGAATGCCGTAAGCGTCATAGGTGGTATAGAGCGCCACAAAGAGCCCGGTCGCCACCGCAAGACCCAACGCCAGCGGCATGGTATCGCGATTGAGCGTGAGCGTGCGCAGATTATAGACCGCTAGGCCGTAGATACCGCACAGAAGCACCGCCACGCCCAGCCATTGCACTGGGGTAAATACCTCGCCGAAAATCGCATAGGCCCCGATCACGGTGAAAAGCGGCCCGGTGCCCCGCACCACGGGGTAGACGACCGTATAGGCGCCGCGCGTATAGGCCATCGCCTGCAACACCTTGTAGCCGATGTGGATCACCACCGCGCCGGCAAAGATGGGCCACATATGCGCCTCGGGCCAAGGCACGACGAAGAGGGCAAAGGGCGCGGCCATGGCGGCATAGCTTGCATCTATCGCGCCCCTGCTGAGCCAGGGATCATGCCGCCCCTTTTGCAACGCGCCAAAAATGGCATGCAAGAGCGCCGCGAGGAGCGCAAGCACCATGGCAAGGTCATGCCCCGCCTCGGTGCCCTCAAGTGAAATCAGCCAAGCGCTCATTCAGAGGCTGGGACATTGGGGGGCCAGCCCCCCAACCCCCCCGAGGTACTTAAGGCCAGATGACAGGCGCAAAGGGTCATTCGCCGTCGAGCCCGGTCAGGGCAGCGGCAAATTCCTGCGGATCGAACGGCGCCAGGTCGTCGATCTGTTCGCCCACGCCGATGGCGTGGATCGGCAGGCCGAATTTATCCGCCAAGGCCACCAGCACACCGCCGCGGGCGGTGCCGTCGAGCTTGGTCATGATCAGGCCGGAGACATCGGCGAGCTTCTGGAAGGTTGCGACCTGACTCAGCGCGTTCTGCCCCGTGGTGGCATCGAGCACGAGCAGGGTGTTATGCGGCGCGCTTGGGTCTTTCTTGCGGATGACGCGCACGATCTTGGCCAGTTCTTCCATCAGATCGGCGCGGTTCTGCAACCGTCCGGCGGTGTCGATCATCAAAAGGTCCGCGCCCTCGGCCTCGGCGCGGGTCATGGCGTCAAAGGCGAGGCTGGCGGGGTCGGAGCCTTCGGGTGCGGTCATCACCGGCACACCGGCGCGCTGCCCCCAGACCTGAAGCTGTTCGACGGCTGCGGCGCGGAATGTGTCCCCGGCAGCGATCACCACGGATTTGCCCGCCGCCTTGAACTGGGCTGCAAGCTTGCCGATGGTCGTCGTCTTGCCCGAGCCGTTGACCCCCACCACGAGCACCACTTGCGGGCGCTTGGCATAGATCGGCATCGGGCGCGCCACGGGGTCCATGATGCGGGCGATTTCCTGCGCCAGAAGTTCCTTGATTTCCTGCGACGAGAGGCGTTTGCCCATGCGACCTTCGGCCATGTTGGCAGTGACGCGGAGCGCGGTATCCACGCCCATATCCGCGCCGATCAGCAACTCCTCAAGGCTTTCGAGCATGGCATCGTCGAGCACGCGGCGCGGTGCCGCCTCAGGCGTGGCGCGCCCCAAGAGGCGACCAAAGAGCCCGCCACGCGGCGCGGTCGCTGGCAGATCGTCGGGGATTTCGACCGGTTGCGGCGGTGCCAGGCTTTCGGAGTCGGGCGGCGGCACCTCTTGCGGAGATGGGGCAACGGGGGCCTCTTGGGGCGCGGGTGCCGGCACCTCTGGCGGGGGCGGCGCAACACTCGGCGTGCTCTCTTCTGCGCGCCCGTCCTCGACAATAGCCTCCAACCCCTCTTCGAGCTTGGAAGAGGATTTGAATAACCGTTCCTTGAGTTTCGAGAAAAACGCCATGCGCCCTCCGATCCGCGTGTCAGTTCTGACCTAATGCGGATCGAAGGGAGATGGAAGCCTGCGCTTGGCTCAGATTTCGTCAGCGAAATGCTTCATCGTCAGGCGGATGGGGTTGGGTGCGGCCTGTCCCAGACCGCAGATGCTGGCATCGGCCATCGCGGTGCACAGCTCTGTCAGGAGCGGCTGATCCCAGGTGTCGGCCTGCATCAGCTTGACCGCCTTTTCACAGCCCACCCGGCAAGGCGTGCATTGACCGCAGCTTTCATCCTCGAAAAAGCGCAGCATGTTGAGCGCTGCATCCCGCGCCCGGTCGTGATCCGACAGCACCACCACCGCCGCCGAGCCGATAAAGGTGCCATGCGGTTGCAGCGTGTCGAAATCGAGCGGAATATCGTTCATCGACGCAGGCAGGAGGCCCGAGGACGGACCGCCGGGCTGATAGGCTTTGAAGGTATGCCCATCCAGCATGCCGCCCGCCGCCGCGATAATGTCCGTGATGGTGGAGCCTGCGGGCAGGAGGTGGACGCCGGGTTTTTTCACGCGCCCCGATACTGAGTAAGAGCGAAGCCCCTTGCGGCCATTCAACTCGACCGTGTTCAGGATTTCCGGCCCTTCGCGCAGAATTCGCGTGACCCAGAGCAGGGTTTCGATGTTGTTGACCAGCGTGGGACGGTCGAAAATGCCCACCTGCGCCACAAAGGGCGGACGATGACGCGGCAGGCCGCGCTTGCCCTCGATCGATTCGATCATGGCGCTTTCTTCACCGCAGATATAGGCCCCTGCCCCCCGACGCAGTTCGACATAGCCGGGTTCGATCAGCCCTGACGATTCCAGCGCGGCAATCTCTGTGGCGAGGATATGCAGAACGGCGGGATATTCATCCCGCATGTAGATAAAGCAGCGCGCGGCCTCTACCGCCCAAGCGGCGATCAACATCCCCTCAAGGAAGAGATGCGGCGTCCGCTCGAGGTAATAGCGGTCTTTGAAGGTACCCGGCTCGCCCTCGTCGCCATTGACGGCCAGATAGCGCGGACCGGCTTCGGCGCGCACGAAACCCCATTTGCGCCCCGACGGGAAGCCGGCACCGCCAAGGCCGCGTAGCCCCGCATCGAGTAGGGTTTGCTGCACGCGCTCGAATTCGGCGTCGGCATTTGTCGTGGCGCGCAGATCGGTCAGCGTGGCGTAGCCGCCCGCCGCGCGATAGGCATCAAATCCTTCGTAATCCGGCACATGTGCATGGGTATCCCCCGCCGTCACAGCGGCCAGAACGCTCTCGGGCGTGGCGTGGTCAATATGATGATGACCAAGTTCCACCACGGGCGCTGTGTCGCACCGCCCCATGCAGGGCGCGCGCAGGATGCGCACCTGCGTGGGATCGGTGCCCTTCTCAAGCGCGGATTTCAATGCCTGCGCGCCCGCCAGCTCGCAGCTTAGCGAATCGCAGACGCGGATGGTCAGAGCAGGCGGCGGGGACTCGCCTTCGCGCACCACGTCGAAATGCGCGTAAAAGCTGGCAACCTCGTAAACCTCAGCTTGCGACAGGCGCAGTTCCTCGGCCAAGGCCCGCAGATGCGCCGCCGACAGATGGCCGAACTTGTCCTGAATCCGGTGCAGATATTCGATCAAAAGGTCACGCCGGCGCGGTCCCTCGCCCAAGAGCGCCTGAACCTCGGCCCAAGCACCATCTTCAAGCGGACGCCCCTTGGTCGTGCGGCGGCCCTTGCCCGTGCCGGATTTCCAGACGCCTTTGCGATCATCCAATGCCATTGCGATCATCCTCTTTCCCTGTTGCGACCGAACCTAGCGGGCCGGGATGTGGGTAGAGCCCTCAAAAACGACATTTGCGCCACCATTCGCGTTGATCAGGGCGTGAAATGCGACGGGGTGCGGCAAGGAAACCCTGTGCGCGGCCCCTGCCCCGGATTAGAGTATGGCAAAACCGGGAACGCCTGATGCCGCTCTTTTCCATTGCCGCAAGCCTGCCTCTGCTGCTGACCGCGATTGCCGCACTCTGGGGCGGTGTTTGGGGCATTCTGGCCTTGGGCACGATTACGGTTCTGGTGTTCACGCTGGATCGCGTGTTCGTCACAGGCGGCAATCCAGATCCAGAGGCCGAATTTCCCGCCGCAGACTGGCTTTTGGTGGGTCTGGGATTGACGCATTTCGCGGTGCTGGCGCTGGCGGTCTGGGCGGTGGCCGGGGACAATGGACTAAGCGGAGTGGAGCGCACGCTTGTAGCGCTGAGCGCAGGCTTGAGCATGGGCCAGATTTCGCATCCCGTGGCGCATGAGCTGATCCATCGCGGCGCCCGCGCCAAGCGGCGTCTAGGGCGGCTCATCTATACCTCGCTGCTCTTTGGCCATCACGCGAGCGCGCATCTGCGGGTGCATCATGTGCATGTGGCCACCCCCGATGATCCCAGCAGCGCCCGCCCCGGTGAAGGGTTTTACCGCTACGTTCTGCGCGCCTGGCCGGGTGCGTTTCAGGCGGGGCTGCGCGCCGACTCGCGGCGCTATGCCGATCAACCGCTCTGGCAACATCCCTATACCCTTTATCTCGGCGGAGCGGGGGCGCTTGTGCTTGCGGCCGCGATCGGCCTTGGGGCGGCGGGGGTGGCGGCGCTGCTCTTCATCGCGGGCTATGCCCAGATGCAAATCCTGCTTTCGGACTATGTGCAGCACTACGGGTTGCGCCGGGCACAGCGACAGGATGGGCGGTTTGAACCGGTCGGCCCGCAGCATTCCTGGAACGCGCCGCATGTGATCTCGGCGGCGATGACGCTGAACGCGCCGCGCCATTCCGATCACCATGTGACGCCGCACCGCCCCTATCCGGCCCTGCAACTCGACCGCACCGCCATGCCGACCCTGCCACAGTCTCTACCGGTGATGGCGGTGCTGGCGTTGGTGCCGCCGCTCTGGCGACGCATCATGGATCGCCGCGCCGCGCGCTGGCGCAAAACCTCTGGCGGCGTGGCAGCCGATCTGGCAGGCTAAGCGCATGCGTGCCTTGGTCCTGTCCTGTTTCATCTTCGCTTTTGCGGCCCCCGCGGCGGCACAAATGTCGGCGGAGGAATTCGACACCTACACGCGCGGCCAGACCTTTTACTATGGCGCCGGTGGCGCGCCTTATGGCGGCGAGGAATATCTGCCCGACCGCCGCGTGCGCTGGTCCTTTCTCGATGGCGAGTGTCAGGACGGGCATTGGTATGAAGAACGCGGGCTCATCTGCTTTGTCTATGACAACCGCCCCGACCCCCAATGCTGGAGCTTTGAGCGCACCGAACGTGGCCTGATCGCGCGCTTTGCCGGGGAACAGAGCCTCTCGGAACTCTACGAGGTGCGCCGCTCCGATGCGCCGCTGATGTGTCTCGGGCCCAAGATCGGCGTGTGATCCCCGGCTTCTTCTTGGAAAAAATACTCATTCCCCGCTCCACCCCTTGCGCCGGGGTTTGAAATCTTCCCCCTAGCAAGCGGGTCCCCCATCGCCTAAGTTCATGGCAGGCGTATGGAAACCGGCAATGGGGGCACGATGAGTGATACGGGACTTCAGAAACTGGCGTTCCTTCTGCTGGTGGCGCTGATCCTGTTTGTCGCGGCCACGGGGGGCGTGTGATGGCGCAGCGGTTTGGCGGCAAATACAGCCCCGACGGCGCGGACAAGGGCGCGCCCGTGTCGGACCGGGGCGGCTTTCGTGGCGCGCGGCGCACGCGGGCGGGCGGGCGCGTGAACCTCCTTTTCTTTGCGCCTTTGCCATTGGCTGCACGGGCCTTTGCCTCGGGTCCGGTGGAACTGGCGTTCAACCTTGGGGCACTCGGCGCGCTGCTCTTGGCGGCATGGCTCACCCGCGAGGGGATTCTGGCGCAAGAGGCCTATGAGGCGCGCAAGATCGCGCGTCGCCCGGCCATCCCGCGCAAGATTTTTGCCTCCGCGCTCACCGGCGCGGGCCTTGGGCTAGCGGGTTTTGCCAGCGGCGGCGGGCTTCTGGAGCCGCTTATTTATGCCACCCTCGGCGCGGTTCTTCACAGTTTCGCCTTTGGTCTCGATCCGCTCAAGGACAAGGGGATGGAGGGCGTCGACAGCTTTCAGAGCGACCGGGTGGCGCGGGTGGTCGATCAGGCCGAGGATTACCTGCGCGCCATGACCGACGCGCTCAACCGTGCCGGCGACCGGCAGGCGGAAACCCGGCTTGAGCGGTTCCAGATCACGGTACGCGACATGCTGCGCACGGTTGAAGATGACCCCCGCGATCTGACAGCGGCGCGCAAATATCTGGGCGTCTATCTGATGGGCGCCCGCGACGCGACGGTCAAGTTCGCCGATCTGCACGCTCGCGCCCCCAACCCCGCTGCACGCGACAAATACCTCGCGCTCCTCAGCGATCTGGAACAGAATTTCACCGCCAAAACCCGCGCGCTGATGCAGGACAGCACCGCCGATCTCGATATAGAAATCGACGTGTTGCGTGACCGGCTCGAGCGCGAGGGCGTTCACCTTGAAACCAAAGATTTAGCGTAAAAAGGACCACACTCATGTCAGAGACCACCCGCCAGAAGGCCGAAGCCGTGCTCAAGGATGTCGAGGCCGTCAGCCGCGCGGTTCTGCCCGTGCCCTCAGAGGCCAATGCCATCGTGACGCTCGATCAGGCCGACGCGCCGCAAAGCGCCGAGATCACCCGCCGCATGGCCGAAATCGACATGGGCGATACGCAATCCATCGTGTCGTTCGGCTCTGCCGCGCAGGCCGAATTGCAGGAAATCTCCCAAGCCATGCTGCAAGGCGTGCGCAACAAGGATGTGGGGCCGGCGGGCGATAGCCTGCGCGGGATCGTGACCACGATCCGGGGCTTCTCGGTCTCGGAGCTTGACGTGCGGCGCGAGCGGTCGTGGTGGGAAAAGCTCTTGGGGCGCGCAGCCCCCTTCGCCAAGTTCACGGCACGCTTCGAGCAGGTGCAGGGCCAGATCGACAAGATCACCGACGACCTCTTGGCGCATGAGCATACGCTCTTGAAAGACATCAAATCGCTCGACATGCTCTACGAGAAAACGCTGGCCTTCTACGACGAACTCGCCCTCTACATCGCGGCGGGCGAAGCCAAGCTGAAGGATCTCGACACCAACGACATTCCCGCCGCCGAAGCCGCCGTTCAGGCCGCGCCGGAGAATGATCAGGTGATGAAGGCGCAGGAACTGCGCGACCTGCGCGCCGCGCGCGACGATCTGGAGCGGCGGGTGCATGATCTCAAGCTGACCCGTCAGGTGACGATGCAATCCCTGCCCTCGATCCGACTGGTGCAGGAGAACGACAAGAGCCTTGTGACCAAGATCAACTCGACCCTCGTCAACACTGTGCCGCTGTGGGAAACCCAACTGGCGCAGGCGGTCACGATCCAGCGCTCGGCAGAGGCCGCCGCCGCCGTGCGCGATGCCAATGACCTCACCAACGAGCTTTTGACGGCCAATGCCAAAAACCTGCGCGAGAGCAACAAGATGATCCGTCAGGAAATGGAACGCGGCGTGTTCGATATCGAGGCCGTGAAACAGGCCAATGCCGATCTCATCGGCACCATTCAGGAAAGCCTGCAAATCGCAGACGAGGGCAAGGCCAAACGGGCCAAGGCAGAGGAAGACCTGAAAAAGATGGAGGCCGATTTGCGCGACACGCTGGCCTCGGCCAAGGCGCGGCGCGATGGGGTGGGCGACACCGCAGGCACCGCTGTGCCCAAGGGCTAAGCGCGGCATGCGGTCCTATGGGCTGAGATGGGGCATTTTGGGGCTGGCGCTGACGGCGCTGGCCGCTTGCGATATGCCTGCGCCGCCCACGTCCTCGGCGCGCCCGACTGAGCGCCCCGTAGCGTCAGCGCCAGCGCCCTCCGGCCCCTCGGCCAATAGTCTGGCCTTGGCCAGCTATTACGAGCGGGTCGAATCCGATCTTCTCAGTCGCGGCCTCTTGCGCCGCGATGGCGGCGGGCCGGACACGCCCTATACCGACACCGACATTCTGCGTAATTTCGAGCGTATCGCCTTTTATGACGAGTACCAGCAGGGTGCAGGCTATCGCCCCTCCTCGGGGCGGGCCGGGGGCCTGCGGAAATGGGTGGGGCCGGTTCGGATCAACACCGAATTCGGCGCCTCTGTCACCGGAGCACAACGCGCCGAGGATCGCCGTCTGGTCGCCGATTATGCCGCGCGGCTGGCGCGTGTCACCCGCCACCCGATCACCACTGGCGGAGGGGCGGCCAATTTCCATGTTCTCTTCATGGGTGAAGATGACCGCGATACCATGCTGGCGCGTATCCGTCAGCTTGCCCCCGAGGCGGGGCCAAACACCATCGCCATTTTCCGCGACATGCCGCGCACCATACATTGCCTTGTGGTGGCCTTTTCAGGCCAAGGTGAGGATCACGTCTATCGCCGCGCGATTGCGCTCATCCGGGCCGAACACCCGCCCCTCATGCGGCAATCCTGCGTGCATGAGGAACTGGCGCAGGGGCTGGGCCTTGCCGATGATTTCCCCGGCGCGCGCCCGTCGATCTTCAACGACGACGATGAATTCGCCCTGCTGACCAGCCATGATGAAGAGCTTTTGTGGCTGCTCTATCATCCCGACCTCAAGCCCGGCATGACCCCCGACGAGGCCCGCCCCATCCTGCGCCGCCTGCTCGATGCGCGCGCGGGCGGGCCGGTCTGATCCTCGACTTTCCGATTAAAGGAGTATCCCGATGCCCATTTTCGATTTCCTCTCCGGCCAGTTCATCGACGTCATTCACTGGACCGACGACACACGCGACACGATGGTCTGGCGGTTCGAGCGCGAGGGCCACGAGATCAAATACGGCGCCAAGCTGACGGTGCGCGAGGGGCAGGCGGCGGTTTTTGTCCATGAAGGCCAATTGGCCGATGTCTTTACCCCCGGTCTCTACATGCTCGAGACCAACAACATGCCCCTGATGACCAGCCTTCAACATTGGGATCACGGCTTTAAATCGCCCTTCAAATCCGAGATCTACTTTGTCGCGACGACGCGGTTCAACGATCTGAAATGGGGTACCAAGAATCCGATCATGCTGCGTGATCCGGAATTTGGCCCAACCCGTATCCGCGCCTTTGGCACCTACACGGTGCGGGTGGCAGATGCTGCGAAATTCCTGAGCGAGATCGTCGGCACCGATGGCGAATTCACCATGGACGAGATCAGCTTTCAAATCCGCAACATCATCGTGCAAGCGTTTTCGCGCATCATCGCGGGCAGCGGTATCCCGGTGCTAGACATGGCCGCCAATACCGCCGACCTAGGCAAACTGGTGGCGGGTGAGATTTCCGCCGTGGTGGCGGAATATGGCCTTAGCATCCCCGAGTTCTACATCGAGAATATCTCGCTCCCGCCCGAGGTCGAGGCGGCGCTCGACAAGCGCACCTCGATGGGGATCGCGGGCGATCTGGGCCGGTTTACCCAGTATTCCGCCGCAGAGGCGATGACAGCGGCAGCCAAGAACCCGAGCGGCGGCGCGGGCATCGGTGCCGGATTGGGCATGGGAATGGGTATGGCCATGGCGCAGCAGATGGCGGATCAGGGGCCTTGGGGCGCGCGCCCTGCCCCTGCCCCTGCCCCGCAGAGCCCGCCGCCGCCACCGGTAGAACATGTCTGGCACATTGCCGAAAACGGGCAGACCCACGGCCCCTATTCCAAGGCCTCTCTTGGTCGCATGGTGACGGAGGGCAAGCTGACCCGCGACAGCTTTGTCTGGACCGCCGGGCAGGACGGCTGGAAACGGGCCGAAGATGTGACGGAGCTGGCCACGCTCTTTACAGTAATGCCGCCGCCACCGCCGGGTGCGTGACCCATGCGCCGGAGCCTGACGATCACGCTGCACTGGCTGAACCTGATGTTGCTGCTGTTCGTGTTGGGCGATGGCGGGGCGACAGTCTGGTTATCGTTGGTCTATGCAGTCTCGGCGCTGGTCATGTGCGCGCTGGCACTGGTCTTTGGTCTCTTGAACGGGCCGGGGCCAAAGTTGGAGGGAGGATTGCGCGCGCTGCATCCGTGGTTGCACCGCGCGCTTTATCTGCTTCTCGCTTGGGGCGCCGTCGCACTGGCGGCCGAGGCGCTCGGTCATGCCCTGCCCGGCCCAGAGGCGCGAAAACTGCTCTTGGCGCTCTTGGCGGCCTCTGCGCTGCACGCCACTTTCAACCTTTGGCGGCACACAGCCTTGGGGGATGGGGCGCTGCGCCGCATCACCCCACGTGCCGTGCATCAAATCCTGTGAGCCAAATGCAGAATTCCCCGCCCCCCGCCCCTGTCATGACCGAAACCCAGCATCGTTTTCCTTGTGTCAGTTGCGGGGCCGATTACCGCTATGATCCGGGCAAGAACCACCTCATCTGCGATCATTGCGGCGATGTTCACGCCATCGTTGCAGGTGGTCCGTGGCAAGGCGGGATCAAGGAGTTGGACTTTGAGCGCGCCCTGCGCGATCAACTGCCCGCGCAAGAGTTGGAAGAGATCCGCAGCACCACCTGCACAAGCTGCGGCGCGCAGGTGGACCTGGGCAGCGATACCCATGCCGCCGAATGCCCGTTCTGCGCCTCGCCGGTCGTGACCGATACCGGCGCACAACGCCATATCAAGCCGCGCGCGCTGCTGCCCTTCGCGCTGGACGAGGCCACAGCGCGCAAGGCGATGACAGACTGGCTGGGGCGGCTGTGGTTCGCGCCGAACGGGCTCAAGGACTATGCCCGCAAGGGGCGGCGGATGCAGGGCGTCTATGTGCCCTATTGGACCTTTGACGCCGACACGAAATCCACCTATCGGGGCGCGCGCGGCACGACCTATTACGTCACCCAAACTGTGATCCGCGATGGCAAGCGCCAGACCGTGCAGGTGCCCAAGATCCGCTGGACCCCGGCCGCAGGTCGGGTGGCGCGCTTTTTCGACGATGTGCTGGTGCTGGCGTCGAATTCCCTGCCCAAGCGATTTACCGACGCTCTCGAACCCTGGGATCTGGCCGCACTGGTGCCCTATAGCCCCGAATACCTCGCGGGGTTCCGCGCCGAGGGTTACAATCTTGAACTCGAACACGGATTTGTTGAGGCGCGCGGCCGAATGGATGCGATCATTGCCCGCGATGTACGTTTTGACATCGGCGGCGACCGTCAACAAATCCACGAGATCAACACCGAAGTCCGCGACGTCACCTTCAAGCACATCCTGCTGCCTGTCTGGCTTGCAGCCTATAAATACCGGGGCGAGACCTATCGCTTTGTGGTCAATGGCCGCACAGGCCGGGTGCAGGGCGAGCGTCCGTGGTCGGTCTGGAAAATCGCGTTTGCCGTGCTCATCGGCGCGTTGATCGCCGGGGCGATCGGCTATGTCGTGGCGCTGGAGCAGGGTGTGGTGTAAGGCACAGGCGGCGGAAAACCGCCGGGCGGGGCATGGATAAGCCGCAAAACTCCCCCTATGATCATCGGTCAAGGCCATGGGCCTGATGGATCAAGGCCGGGCAAGGACATCACGGAATGACGGATAATTTTGTAACTTTGCAGGGGCTCTTGCAGGCCCGCCATTCCTGCCGTGCCTTTCGGCCTGATCCTGTGCCAGAGGAAACAATTCGCCAGATCGTCCATGCCGCAGGCCGAGCGCCATCCTGGTGCAATGCCCAGCCCTGGCGCGTGACCGTGACGCGGGGGGATGAAACCGCGCGGTTTCGCGACGCCCTGCTCGCCGCGGTGCAGAATGAGCGCCCCGGCCCGGATCTGCCCTGGCCCGAGAGCTATCCCGGGGCCCATGGTGCCCGCCGCCGCGAATGCGGCCTGCAACTATATGAGGCGGCGGGTATCGCGCGCAACGACCGCGCCGGACGGGCCGAGCAATCCATGCGGAACTATCACCTCTTCGACGCGCCGCATGTGGCAATCGTGCATTCCGAGGCGGCCCTTGGCCCTTATGGCGCGATGGATTGCGGCGGGTTCATCACCGCCTTCATGCTGGCCGCGACGGCCTTGGGCGTGGGCACCATCGCGCAAGCCTCTGTTGCGGCCTATGCACCGATGATCCGCGCGCATTTCGACCTGCCCGAGAGCCGGTTGATCCTCTGCGCCATTTCCTTTGGCCTGCCCGATACGGACCACCCCGCCAACAGCTTTCGCACCAGCCGGGCGGGGTTGGACGAGGTTCTTGATCTGCGCGGCTAAGCGCAACGATGTTTGGAGGGTTTCATGCGCGCACTATTGCAACGTGTCTCTGAGGCCTCTGTCGCGGTGGATGGCGAGGTCATCGGCCAATGCGGGCGAGGCCTCTTGATCCTTGTCTGCGCCATGCAGGGCGATACCGAAGCGGATGCAGAGCGGCTGGCGGCCAAGATTGCCAAGCTGCGCATCTTTCCAGACGAGGCGGGCAAGATGAACCGCTGTCTGACCGACATAGGTGGGAGCGCATTGGTCATCAGCCAGTTCACGCTGGCCGCCGATACCTCGCGAGGCAATCGGCCTGGGTTTTCAACGGCGGCAGACCCCGAGACCGGCAAGCGGCTCTATGACTATTTCGCAGGGCAGATCGCAGGGCTGGGGATTGCCACCGAAAAGGGCCGGTTCGGGGCGGATATGAAAGTATCGCTCGTCAATGACGGGCCGGTTACGATCTGGATGGAGGGCTGAGGCCCTCCACCTTGGGGCGTGTTGCGCTCAATCGAGAACATATCCGTCCCGGGCTTGACCCGGGACCTCGCTGAAGTAGGCGGAGGCCCCGGCTCGGCGGTCGGGGCGAAGTGACTCCGATCAGACGCAACGCGCTTTAGCGCAATTTCAGCGTCGCCAATCCGATCATGGCCAGAATGAGCGCGATGATCCAGAAACGGATCACGATCTGCGGCTCGGCCCAGCCCTTTTTCTCGTAATGGTGATGGATCGGGGCCATCAGGAACACCCGCTTGCCGGTGCGTTTGAAATAGAGCACCTGAATGATGACCGAGAGCGCCTCGACCACGAAGAGGCCACCGACAATGCCCAGCACCAGCTCGTGCTTGGTGGCGACCGCAATCGCCCCCAGCGCACCACCCAAGGCCAAAGACCCGGTATCGCCCATGAAGACCGCCGCAGGCGGAGCGTTATACCACAGAAACCCCAGACCACCGCCGACAAGCCCCGCGACGAAGATCAGGATTTCGCCCGTGCCCGGCACGTAATGCAGCCCCAGATACTCGGTGAAATCGACGCGGCCCACCGTATAGGCGATCACGCCCAGCGCCGCCGAGGCGATCATCACCGGCATGATGGCCAGCCCATCGAGACCATCGGTCAGGTTGACCGCATTGGCGGCGCCCACAATCACGAACATCGCAAAGGGGATAAAGAAAAAGCCGAGGTTGATAAGCACATCCTTGAAAACCGGCAGCGCCAGTTGATATTGCAACTCTGCCGGATGATGCAGTCCGGCCCAATAGGCCGCAATGAGCGCGATGAGAAACCCAAGGCCCAGCCGCACCCGGCTTGAGACGCCCTTGACGTTCTGCTTGCTGACCTTCGCGTAATCGTCAGCAAAGCCGATGAGGGCAAAGGACAGCGTCACGAAAAGCACGAGCCAGACATAAGGATTGTCGAGGCGCGCCCAGAGCAGGGTCGAAGTGACAAGCGCACCCACAATCAAGAGCCCGCCCATGGTGGGCGTGCCCGCCTTGGAAAAATGTCCCTCGGGGCCATCGCTGCGGATGGGCTGCCCTTTGCCCTGCCGCTTGCGCAGGACCATGATCAAGGGCGCGCCGAACAGAAAGCCAAAGATCAGCGCCGTCATGAAGGCCCCGCCGGCACGAAAGGTGATGTAGCGGAAGAGATTGAAGAAATCCCCGCCATCCGACCAAATGGTCAGCCAATAGAGCATTAGACTTGTCCTTCCTCTGTCACCCGGCCCACGCGCCGGAGCGCGTCGACCACAAGGCTCACCCGGCTGCCCTTGGAACCCTTTACCAATACCACATCGCCTGCGTCGATCAGCCGGTGCGCCTGCGCGGCCAGCTCTTCGGCGCTGGCCACCCAACGGCCGCGCCGCACCTCGGGCAAAATATCCCACAGGGCGCGCATCCGAGGGCCGACGCAATGAATTTCGTCGATCCGCGCCATGTAGGGCAGGTCGGCAAGCCCGGCGTGCATTGCGGCCTCATCCGGCCCAAGTTCCAGCATATCACCCAAAATGGCGATCCGGCGCCCGCGCGAAACACGGCCCACACCGTCGCGCGGATGCGCTGCGGCCAACACTTCGAGGGCCGCGGCCATAGATGTCGGATTCGCGTTGAACGCATCGTCGATGAGGTCAATGCTCATCCCGTCGCTGGCAAGATCCAGCACCAGTTCCTCGCGTGTGCCGCGCCCGGCAGGCGGGGCCCAACTGGTCAGATCGGCCATGGCCACGGCCCGGTCACAGCCCAGAACCTGCGCCACCGCCAGAACCGCCAGCGCGTTCATCGCGAAATGCCGCCCCGGAACGCCGACCTTATAAACAAGCGGAGAACGCCAGGCGCGGGCGCGGGCCACGGTGACGTGATCATGCAGTTCCACATCGAGCAGGCGGTGATGCGCGCCGCGCGCGGTGCCAAAGCTGAGGACGCGCGCCGCATGTTGCATGGCCTTGGCGCGCAAAATGGATGTTGTCGAAATATCCGCGTTGATCAGCGCCACACCGCCCGGCTCCAGCCCTTCAAAGATGCTAGCCTTTTCTCGGGCAATGCCTTCGATATCTTCGAACGCCTCGAGATGCGCCGCCGCGACCGTTGTCACAATCGCCACATGGGGCCGCGCCATACGTGCCAAAGGTGCAATCTCGCCGGGGTGGTTCATGCCAATCTCGATCACCGCGAATTGCGTATCCACCGGCATCCGCGCGAGCGTGAGCGGCACGCCCCAGTGGTTGTTGTAACTGGCCTCGGCGGCATGGGTGCGGCCTTGATGGCCCAGCACGTCGCGCAGCATTTCCTTGGTCGAGGTCTTGCCGACCGATCCGGTCACGGCCACGACGCGGGCCTGTGACCGCGCGCGCGCCGCACGGCCCAGATCCTCAAGGCCCTTTTGGACGTCAGCGACGATCAAGAGCGGGGCATCGACGGGCAGCCCCTCGGGGATACGAGACACAAGCGCCGCGGCCGCCCCTTTGGCCAAGGCCTGCGCCACAAACTCATGCCCATCGCGCGCAGCACTGAGCGCCACAAAAAGATCACCGCGCTTGAGCGTGCGGGTATCAATCGACACGCCCGTGGCCTGCCAATCGCCTGCCACGCGGCCCTGCGTGGCCTCCGCCGCCTCTTGTGCCGACCAAAGGCTCATACCCGCCCCCCATCGAGCAGCGTCACCGCGATGCTCGCCTGTTCCGCATCATCAAAGGGCAGCACGTCATCGCCGACGACCTGCCCTGTCTCATGCCCCTTTCCGCAAATGAGCAGCGCATCGCCCGGCCCCAGCGCATCGACACCGCGCAGGATCGCCTCGGCGCGGTCGCCCACCTCGCTGGCCCTGGGACAGCCCTCCATCACCGCCGCGCGGATGCTGGCCGGGTTTTCCGAGCGCGGGTTGTCGTCCGTCACGATCACCCGGTCGGCATGGGCCGCCGCGGCCTGCCCCATCAAGGGCCGCTTGGCGCGGTCGCGGTCGCCGCCTGCGCCCACGATGGCAATAAGCCGTCCCATGACATGCGGGCGCAGCGCCTTGATCGCAGTGGCCACCGCATCCGGGGTATGAGCATAGTCAACAAAGACAGCCGCGCCATTGTCACGGGTTGCGGCCAGTTGCATGCGCCCGCGCACCGTCCGCATGTCCGGCAGCACCTCGAACACCCGTTCGGCATCGGCACCCGCCCCGATCACCAGCCCCGCCGCAAGCAGCACGTTTTCCGCCTGAAATCCGCCGATGAGATCGAGGCGCAATTGATTGACATCATCCTCCCACTCAAAGCGCAGCACTTGGCCTGTGGCGTCAAATCGCTGCGCGATGAGGCGCAGATCGGCCCCCGGCGCACGCCCGACGGTGATCAGATCCTGCCCGCGTTCGGTGGCGATAGACGCCATCTCGGCCCCGCGCGGGTCGTCTATGTTGATCACGGCCACCCCATCCTCGGGGAGGACACGCGCGAAAAGCCCCGCCTTGGCCGCGAAATATTCGTCAAAGCTGGCGTGATAATCGAGATGATCCTGCGTGAAATTGGTAAACCCTGCCGCCATCAGATGCACACCATCCAGCCGTCGTTGCGCCAGACCATGAGAGGAGGCCTCCATCGCGCCATGGGTGACGCCCGCCAGTTCGCACTTGGCCAGCATGCGGTGCAGGGTGATCGGCTCTGGTGTGGTGTGGCCCAAAGGCGCGCTATAGGCCCCCTCGACCCCGGTCGTGCCCAGATTGACCGCCGAAAACCCCAGCCGCTCCCATATCTGCCGGGTAAAGGCGGCCACGGATGTCTTGCCATTGGTGCCGGTCACCGCGACCATGGTTTCAGGCTGCGCGCCGAACCAGAGAGCTGCGGCGAAGGCCAGCGTCTGACGCGGATCTTCGGCCACCACAAGGGCGGCATCGCTGAGGCTGAGGAAATCCTGTGCCAGCCGAGCGCCGGTGGCGTCGGTCAGGATCGCCCCCGCCCCTTGGCGCAACGCATATTGGATGAACTCCGCGCCATGCACCTTGGTGCCCGGCAGCGCGGCAAAGAGAAAACCCGGCTTCACCTCGCGGCTGTCCACCGCCAACCCCGTGATATTGGCCTGACGCCCACCTTGGGCGGTCAGTCCCAAAGCCGCCAATGTCTTGATCTGCCCCACCGCACTGCCCCGTTCCGGCCTAATTCGATGTCAGGCTTATAGCAGCAAGCGGGCGGGGTTCAATCTCGGGTCTGAGACCCAAAAGCGGGGCGACGCGACGGATGATTTCAGCGGCCACGGGCACGGCGGTCCAGCCTGCGGTGCGGCGGGCCTCGCTGCCCGATGTCTCAACCGGCTCATCGAGCGTGACCACCAGCACGTATTTCGGGTCATGCGCCGGAAAGATGCTGGCAAAGGTCGAGATGACCTTGTCCTTGTAATAACCGCCACCACGCTCCTTGGGTTTATCGGCAGTGCCGGTCTTGCCGCCCACCGCATAGCCCGGCACTTCGCCGAGGCTTGCCGTGCCTTCGGTCACGACATGGCGCAGCATCTCACGCATCGCGGCAGAGGTCTTTTCGGTGATGATCCGCTCGCCGGGGGTGCGGGTCGGGTCGTGCAACAACGTGGGCGTTACCCGCCGTCCACCATTGGCAATCGTTGCATATCCCGCCGCCAGATGCATCGGGCTGACCGAGAGGCCATGACCATAGGAAATCGTCATGGTGGACAACTCGGACCAGTTCTTTGGCAAGAGCGGTGTGCTGCCAGAGGCTTCGGCGATTTCCAGATGCACGGGGGACATGAACCCCAAGCTTTCAAGGAACTCGCGCTGCCTTGCGGCTCCGATTTCAAGCGCAATGCGCGCTGTGCCGACGTTGGAGGATTTGACGATCACCTTGGTCGCACTCAGTTCCGGGCCGTAGTTCTTGAAATCGCGGATGCGAAATTTGCCCCATTGCATCGGGCTTTTGGTGTTGATCATGGTCTCGGGGTTGATCAGCCCCAGCTCAAGCGCCTGCGCCACGGGAAAGATTTTGAAGGTGCTGCCCAATTCATAGACACCCTGCACCGCGCGATTGAACAGCGGGCTGTCGCTGGGGTTGCCGGAAGTGGGCAGCGCGGGGCGGTCGTTGGGGTCGAAATCGGGGAGAGAGGCCACGGCCACCACCTCGCCGGTATGGGCGTCCATCAGGATGCCCGCCGCCCCCTTGGCATTCATGATCTTCATGCCGCCAAAGAGCACCCGTTCCATCGCCGCCTGCACGCTGAGGTCGAGCGAGAGTCGCAAGGGTTCATGCGCCTGCGCCGGGTCGCGCAGCCGCGCGTCCTGATGCCGCTCGATACCTGCCACGCCGACGAGTTCGGCGGCATGCACCCCCTCGCGGCCAAAACTGGTTCCGCCCAATACATGCGCGGCCAGCCGCCCGTTGGGATAGAGCCGCATTTCGCGCGGACCAAAGAGCAACCCCGGCTCGCCGATATCATGCACCGCCTGCTTCTGCTCGGGGCTGAGTTTTTTCTTGATCCACAGGAATTTGCGCGTGCCAGTGAAATCCTTGATCAGCCGCGCGCGATCGAGATCTGGAAAAATTTCGACCAGCTTGTCGGCGGCATGTTCGGGGTCGATCATCTGTTGGGGTTGCGCATAGAGACTATGCGTGTCGAAATTGGTGGCCAGGATGCGCCCCTCGCGATCCACGATATCGGCCCGCTGCGCAAAGATTTGCGCGCCCGCGACGCTGGTCGTGGGCTCGCTCGGTTCGGTGCCAGCCAGAACCGCCATACGACCGCCAACAATTGAGAAGGCCACAAAGAATACCCCCGCCAACACCAAAAGCCGCCCCTCGGCGCGGCGACGGGCACGATCGCGCATTTCCTCATGCCGCAGGCGGATGTTCTCACGCTCGATGGCGTCGGGATTTTCGCCCCGGTTGCGCGCGTCAAGAATGCGCGCCAGAGGGCGCAGCGGAGTGCGGATCATGGGAACTGCTCCATGTTGGACACGTCAACGGGGTTTGTGATCGGCAATTCAGCCGGCTTGGGGAACGAGACCTGATCCACGCGGCCGAATTGATAGGGTTGCAGGGGCAAAAGGCCCAGCTTGTCATAGTTCAGTTCAACGAGGTCCATCAGGCGGTCAGGGCGGTTGAGATAGGCCCATTCCGCATTGAGCACCCGCAGGCGCGCACGCGCCTCGCCGATGGCGGTTTGCAGGGCTTGCGCTTTGGCCTGCGCCTCTTGCGTGCGGTAATTCTCGCGGTAGGCCCAAAAAGCCAGACCGATCACGGAAAGCGCGGTCAGAACATAGAGAATGCTGCGCATCATTTCGCTCCCTTCAACATGGGGACACCCAGAGCACTGCGCTCGCTGCGCCCTGCGGGGGCATCGGTACGCGTGGCAACGCGCAACCGGGCCGACCGGGCGCGCGGATTTACGGCCAGTTCCTCGTCATCGGGACCGATGGCCTTGCGCGATTTGAGGGTGAATTGCGGTGCGTCGCGGGTGATTTCCGGGGCATGGCGGCTACCGGTGCCGCCCCCGCCCGACCGCGCCGTCAGAAATCGTTTGACGATCCGATCCTCGATGGAATGAAAGGTCACGACCGCCAGTTGCCCGCCGGATTTCAGAGCGCGCTCGGCGGCCTCAAGCCCTGCGATCAGCGCGCCATATTCGTCATTCACGGCGATGCGGATCGCCTGAAAACTGCGGGTGGCGGCATGCGCCTGCCCCGGCTTGGAGCGCGGCAAGCACCGTTCGATCAAACCGGCCAGATGCAGCGTTGTCTCGATCGGGGCCTGCTCGCGTGCCTTGACGATAGCACGGGCGATCCGCCTGCTCGCGCGTTCCTCACCAAAGAGATAGAGGATGTCCGCCAGGTCGGATTCCTCGGCGGTGTTGACCAGATCGGCCGCACTTTGGCCCTCCTGGCTCATGCGCATGTCGAGCGGGCCGTCCTTCATGAAGGAAAAGCCGCGCTCGGCCTGATCAAGCTGCATCGAGGACACGCCCAGATCGAGTACGACGCCATCAAGATCAATGGCATAATCATCCATCTGCGCGAAATTGCCCAGGACAAGGCGCAGACGCGCGCCATACTCCGCCCCCCAATTGCGCGCCATTTCATGCGCCAACGGGTCGCGATCCACGCCGATGACCTGATACGCGCCAGCCTCGAGCAGCGCGCGAGCGTAGCCCCCCGCCCCCAGAGTGCCATCCAGCCACACCCCCTGCACGGGTGCGACGGCGGCAATCAGCGGGCGCAAGAGAACAGGAATATGCGGGGCGTTCGGTGTCGGGGCGGCGGCAGCGGCCATGGATCAGACCCCGTCCGGATTGTCGAGCAGGATCAACGGGTCAAAGTCATCGGGGAATTCGTCAAGCCATTCCTCGGTCTTGGACAGTTCGTCGGTCTCGTAGGTCTCGGGCTTCCAGATCTGGAAGGTATCGCCTGCGGCGATAAAGAACGCCTCATCCTCAAGCTCGATCTTCTTGCGCAGCTTGGCAGGCAGCACAAGACGCCCGGTCTCGTCGACCGAGGTGGGAAAGCTCTGACCATGAAAGAGGCGTTGCAGATGTTTGCGCGCATTCGAGCCACGCGGCAGGGCCGCGATCTTGGCATCCACCTCCTGCATCGCCTCGATGGTGTAGCATTCGAGATAGCGGCGGCGGTGGTCGCCATAAACGATGATCAGTTCCGGATTGAGACCGTCGGTCCAGTTCGGGTCCGAAGCCTCGATCACACGGCGAAACAGGGCCGGGATTGATACCCTGCCCTTTCCATCCACCTTGTGGAGGCTCTCGCCTCTGAAAATCCGGCCCACTGTCCCGTTGGTCCCTATGTCTGCCCCAGATTGAAAACGAACCCCTGAGACACGAAACGGCGGGTTGATCTGCTGCCACTGATCAACCCGCCGCCCTCGTCCCGCTTGAGCGGGGTGTCCGACTGCGCGCGCCACCTGGGGGGATGTCTGCTCGCTCGCGCGCCGGATCTCTTTGTTCGATGAAAGCGGGGGCCTGTATGAAACCTGACTTGGGAATTTTTGGGGTCTTGGCGCCCCTCTTTGATCCCGTCCTCATCGTGTTCTCTTGATACACTGGGAAATTGTCCCATAGCAACGGTTTTTTATGAGTATAGGCACATGATATTGTTTCAAGGTACCTGAAAAAACAACATTCTGTGCCAAGCTTCATCAATTTCATACCTTATATTGTACTTTAATCAATGAACATCACAAAATGTGTGAGATATGAAATCTTCAGAACTATCCCACGATTTCCCAAAAACTCTAACATCTCTGATCGAAACCACCGGTTTTTCCCATAATCGACACGGAAAATGGTCAAATCCCTGCGGCAATTTCTTGCCTTATGCCCGTTGTGATTCGCGGAATCCAGCTCATTTCGCCGGAAAATCTTGATCTGTCCCATCCATTCCCATGAGCACGCATTGAAACGGCCTTGAAACGACAGAACCCCGCCACTTGGGCGGGGTTCTGCGGGCGTTTGATCGTTTATGAGGGCAACTTTGCCCTCTGCGGTCAGTTCACGAGGCGGCGCAGCATCGGCAGGCGCGAGAGCACCAGCGCATCGAGCGCCAATACCGTGATCAGCGTCAGCCCCGCCATCGGAAAGGCCAGCGACACCGCGATACCCACCAGCACCGCGCCCTGCCACATTGGCATGTCACGTGGCAGCGGCGGCGCGGCCAGCCGCCCGCCCGCGCCGACGGGCCGACGTTTCCACCACATCACAACGGAACTGACACAGAGGAAAATGACCGAGAGGCAAAAGACCGTATTGGCCAGCACGCTCCAGAGCCCCATCGTGCCCATATGCAGCGCGATGCCCACCGCCATCGCCTTGCCCGCGAGCGAATAATCCTCGTACCGCACATCGGCCAGGATATTGCCGGTGTATTGATCCACATGCACCGTTCGATCCGATGTGGGATCGGTGTCGTCCGTGTTCATGGAATCGCGGTTGATGGTCCAGACGCCGGTTTCGCCATTGGGAAGGTTGAGCTGATAGCGCGCGTCAAAGCCGATTTCACGCGCGAGCGCATCAAGCGTGTCGATATCGACCACGGTTCCGCCTTCAGTGTCGACGCCCTCATGCCCCGCATGGCTGCCCGAGGCGGGCATGGGGGTAAGTTCGAGCGCCCAAGGCACCTCTTTGCGGTCATGGTTCATGCTGGCGTGGATATCGTCCGAGAGGGGCACGTTGTCCCATTTCTCGGCCGGGAACTGGCTCCAGGCCTGAACCATCTTTTCCCCCCAGATCCCGGCCCAGGCAAGGCCCGAGACCAGAAAGAACGCGAGCACGATGGATATCCAGAAGCCCAGCACGCCATGCAGCGACCGCCAGAGCGCGCGACCCCGGCCAAAACTGGGGATCAGCGCCGCCCGCCACCCCGCCTCGCGCGGCCACCACATATAAAGGCCCGTGGCGATCAGCACCATGCCGAGAGAGGCCGCGATTTCCAACATGCGGTCGCCGGTCACGCCCAGCATGAGGTTGCTGTGAATACCATCGGCAAAGTCATACCAGCCAGAGCGGCGCGGGAAAATCTCCAGCACCTTGGCAGTGTAGGGATCGACCACGACCATATTCGCATCGCCCTCCAGATCGACCCGAAAGATGGCCGCCAAATCATCACGGCGCGGTGCCACATATTGTTTGAGCGTGCCACCGGGAATGGCGGCAACTGCGGCGTCGGCCTGCTGCGAGACGGCAAGCGCCATCTCTTGCGGCACAACCGGCGTGCGTTCGCCGTCGCGCCCATCCACCCATGAAATCCACAGCATCATCATGCCGGTGACAGCAAGGATGCAGAAGAAGGGGATGACAAAGAGGCCAGCGTAGAAATGCCAGCGCCAGGCGGCAAAGTAGAATTTGTTGACCCCGGTGCGCGCCTGCGCAGGGGCATAGGTTGGATCAATCGACGTCATGGACGACTCCATCAGGATGACCCCCGGTGCGGGGGAATTTTCAAAAGCAGTTGGTTCTGAAAATCAGGCCTGAGGTGGGGCGCGAACCTGAGCCAGCCGATGCGCGACGGTCTGTGTGCGGGTTTCGGGCGCGCCGGGGGCAAACGGCGCGATACGCGGCGCCTGCCAGGGCTGGGCGGTCTCCGGCATCGCCAACACGGCAAGCGTGTCGACAAGGCGGCACGCCTCACAACCGGTGGCGCCCCGGTGGTCCGACGAGCCCGGCTTGGTGTCATGGGCCGCGTGATCCTCGCAGAGGTCCTGCGCCGTGCCGCCCGCCGCGACAAAGGCGAGATAGTCCGGATCAAGCGCGCGGGCATTGAGATCACGATGCGCAAACCCGACTGCGGCCAATGCCAGGCTGAGGGCAACGACCACAATCAGTTTTGAAAAAAGGCTCACGGAGACACGCATGACGGGTGGCAGTCTGCCACAGGTCAGAGAGTCGCACCAGCCTCTAATGCCGCAGAATCCAGCGCCGGAAGGCACCGCACCTCAAGCCGCATCTGGGCGGCGGGCAGGCTGACATCGGGCGAGAGGCTAAGAATGACCTCTCCCAGCATGTCAAAGCCAGCCGCGCGACAGAAAGGCACCGCGTTGAGCGGGCAAAGACAGTGCAGATGCTGCACCCCGGCCCGTTCCACCATCTCAAGAAGATGCGCCATGAGCGCGTGACCGATGCCTTGCCCCTGCCCTGCAGGTGTGACGGCCAGATGCCTCAGGTGCGCCTGCCCCGGCGGGCAGCTGCGGCCAAAGGGGCTGATGTCGCTCCAGCCCGCGATGCCCAGCACCTCGTCGCCCTGCTCGGCCAGCACATAGCGCCCCCCAAAGAGCAGCGAGGGCACCGGGCGCGTCAAGAGCGGCACTGCGGCGCGCATCAGCGTTTCGGAATAAGCGCTGCGCATCTGGCCGGCATAGGCCGCGTGCAAAAGATCGGAAATCGCCGCATGATCGGCGGGAAAGACGGGGCGGATCAGAAACTCGGACATCGGCAAACCCTTTTGGGTAAAATTGCCGGCCACCGGAGCGCCCCAAAGAAAAAGCCGCGCTCGGGTTGGCGCGGCTTTGGCTGTCTGGTCTGGAAGGGGGATCTTACTTGATCTTGCCTTCCTTGTACTCGACATGCTTGCGCACCACGGGATCGTACTTTCGTACGGTCATCTTTTCGGTCATGGTGCGGGCGTTCTTTTTGGTCACGTAGAAATGGCCCGTGCCCGCGGTCGAGTTCAGACGGATCTTGATGGTCGTCGGCTT